>Ga0123355_10009849_pt1 | contig 14587 bp, 9 predicted proteins | sample TergutEmb28metaG_3_FD_89872 | JGI IMG/M metagenome (GOLD analysis project Ga0123355, IMG submission 89872) | Embiratermes neotenicus P1 segment gut microbial communities from Petit-Saut dam, French Guiana - Emb289 P1 | ecosystem: Host-associated > Arthropoda: Insects > Digestive system > Gut ...
CCACCTCGACACAGGTTTTTCTTGGTTTCCCTGTGCCTAAAAGCAAATGCTGAGATGGTTCCCAAGATTCCAAGTTGCCACTACATGCTTCTCATGTAGCCCTCCCGACTTAAATTTATTAGTCACCAATTTCATGTTCTGTATATATGTAAAATAACCACTGCCAACGGGTGACAACCCAATTGCAGTAAATAAATATTATTTAGTGTAAAATTGTCACGTAGATAAGTTTGTTATATTAGATTGAAATTAAAGAAAAATGAATTATTTTCTCAGGTCACAACTTGTGTAAAATAGCTGCTAAGCACACAGATGTTATTCTGATCTACTTGTCGAATAAGCTGAGAGCTGAATACTACAGATGGAGTAGTATTGTAATGTGATGCCAGATCGAATTGAATATACCTATGGTTATATACAGACATACATATATATGTACATATACACATATGTATGTATAAAAAAGGTAAAGTGATCCCGTTACAGGCCCGGTGTGGCCCAGAGGGTGGGTAGAGATATAGCTCTACTCTTCCATTACCGCGTCACTAGAAGGAGGTGAGTGGTCAGCGTCACGCCCCGGCCGCACTTTACCCCCAAGGAAAACCCGGTACCCATTTTATAGAAGGTTCGGTGGGCCCTAGGGCCGGTCTGGACAGGCGGAAAAACTCGCCCTCACCAGGATTCGCTCCCGGACCGTCCAGCACGTAGTCACTATACCGACTGAGCTACCTGGCCCATATATATGTATATAAAAAAGGAGTTGAGTTGAAGTACAAATTTCCAGCAAACCGGAACCTGACCGGCCGCAGCGTGACCACGACCGCCCCTGTGTTATCGCCCAGCAATATTCTTCCACCACCGTCATCTCATTTCGTCTTAAATGGGCGCGTTTAAAAATGTTATAATGTTACTATATTTTACTTTTTAAATTGAAACTGCGTACCTTGAAATTACGTTAATTCGGTGAGGCTCAGTAATGTGTAGCAACGGCGATGATTCTGTAATTGTGTATAACCTTGTCACCAAACGACAGACCGATTTTTCTTATTGTTTTTAATTTTCCAATTTCAGGGACAGCTTTTACGATTGAACCCCAGACTTTTGGGTAATAAGTTTTAATCACTAGACCATTCACATTCAGACAGCCAGACAGTCAGACACAGCTCCTGTAATATTTGTTATCCAGTGCTACATGTTGCAGTGAGACCAACTAACATCAGGCAATTCTTTACAAATATATGTATTTGTAACCTAGTGAGATCCCACTAACCAACAATGCATACTGCATGTGTACCTGCGTGTAATTTTTTTTTAATTTTTATAAAGTATTGCATGACGTTTGTCCGTTGAACCGATGACAAGTATCATATACTGACGAATATTAAAGAATTGTTTATAACTGCAATACTTCACTTGAAATTGTCCAACAAGATGCGACTGTATTCTTCTTCTTCTTCTTCTTCCATTGGCAGTACAGCCCACTGTGGACTTTGGCCTGTCGAATATTGTCCTTCCATTTTTTCCTATCTGCCACCAACTCTCTCCATCTTCTCACTCCCAGAACTTGAAGATCTCTTTCTACTTCCTCTTTCCATCTTTTCCTCGGTCTTCCCCTTCTTCTCGTCCCTTCCAGTTATTGTGGGAAGATCTTTTTGAGCGTCCTATCCTCCTCCTATATTCTCTCTAGGTGACCTAACCAGCCTATCCTTTGTCCTTTTATCTATTTTACTACATTTTCTCCTTTGCTCATCTCTTCTAGTTCTCGATTCCTCCGACTTTTCCATTCCCCGTTCTCATATTTAGGACCATATATTTTTCTAAAAATTTTCGTTTCAAAAATTGCGACTGTATTCAGTTTATTATATTTCTGTAGGCAGCTCTACATGTTTCGGTTGATGACACCCATCATCAGGAGCTGGTACAACTGTAATTACAGCTTCTGGCACTGGTCAGCCGGGTCTACTAACATCCGCTCTCGCGGATAGTAGTAGACCCGGCTGACAAATGCCAGAAGCTGTAATTACAGCTGTACCAGCTCCTGATGATGGGTGTCAACAACCGAAACATATAGAGCTGCCTACAGAAACACAATAAAATGAATACAGTCGCATCTTGTTGGACAATTATTAAATTTGATTTACGATGCACGGACCCATGAATATAAAACCGACCTTGTCCATGACAACGGACACGATAGAATCATTCTTGTAATTTTTAGTCAAGCACTACACAAGCTCCCTGATGATGGATCGTCTGTGATCCGAAACATGTTGGAGCACTTTTACATATTTTATAATATTAACTGTATGTACATATTATATATTGTGCATTAGTTGGTTATTAGAGTGTTTAGAAACATGAAGATAAAAACCTCATTAGTATTCAGTATAATACAGCACTACGGGATGAATCAGAATAAAACTGTGAAAACAGATGTCAGCATGACGATGAATCAACTACACAAGATTTGGGATCATTTCAGAAATTATATAAGTGTAATCAGTGACTGATTGGTTAATTACTTAACATTGTAATGTCTTCGCGCCGGTCCTCAGTAGTTGCGCCATTTAAGGCGTGGGTCTGCGGCCGCACGCTTGTTGGGACTGCGGGTTCGAATCCCACCAGGAGGGGCATGGTTATCTGTCGTGAGTGTTGCGTGTTGTCAGTTTGAGTTCTCTGCGACGAGCTGATCACTCGTCCAGAGGAGTTATACCGACTCTGTGTGTGTGTGTGTGAGTGTGAGTGTGTGTGAGTGTGTGTGTGTGTGAGTGTGATCGTGAAACCTCGATAATAAGAAGACTCTGCCCAGTAGGGGGCTGTTGCGTCGTGGGGGGGGGAGGTGAGGAATGTCCTTGTCTTGCAAGATTGGAGGTTGTGAGAGCTGCCTTCATGAACACTAAAGCCCTCTCAGATGTTACGCCGTGTCTACTGTTTAACAGTAGCAGACGTTGCGACATTTCTATTGCCTTAATTCGGGTTCAAGTCTTGATGATGAATATAGAGGAAAATACTCCATCCCACCGCCATTAATTATTGGACAGTCAGCAAGGTGGCATTTATTAGAATAATGGAATCTTAATAATGTTAAGTGATACAGTAATATACAGAATCTTTATCGTTGCACCGTGCATTATGTAGTCTATTTAAGTAACACACCAACAAATGCACATATATAGTTTTTAATAATCTAAAATTTACATTAAAACACTTAAAATGCTGTAAATTATTCCTTTTTGGGTAATTCCCCGGCGTCTGAGTTCTAATTGCCGACGTTTCGGAACTCATTATCGGTTCCATCTTCATAGGCAGGTGAATTCATTCACCTGCCTATGAAGATTCCCCGGCGTCTGAGTTCTAATTGCCGACGTTTCGGAACTCACTATCGGTTCCATCTTCATAGGCAGGTGAATTCATTCACCTGCCTATGAAGATGGAACCGATAGTGAGTTACGAAACGTCGGCAATTAGAACTCAGACGCCGGGGAATTACCCAAAAAGGAATAATTTACGAAAATATTCCTGTTTACACTAAACTGAGAATGACACGAAACACAGTCAGTATATTCTGTGGGCAATATTAAGGGCTTTCATCTTTAAGGCAGGTGGTATATATATTTACCGGTGTGCTTATTTTTATGTACGGCACAAAGAACTTAATGTTGGTTAATGGAACTACAGCTATGTATTCTGGGACTACATGAAACACTCGGAGGGCAAATAAAAGATATATATATATATATATATATATATATATATAAGTTGAAAGATAGGCTTTATAGGCCTGAACTCCTACGCGACTCTATTGTGAGCTGAGTAGACACAAGTGTGAACTGTAAAATATGAGGTGTGTGGTACAAATGACGGTGATTGTGAAGACAGGTGTCTTAAGGAATGTGACTTGTAGTTTGATTAAAATTGTTCGACTTTTCGGAAGAATTTGCTGCCTGAGTCATCAAGACATGTTTCAACTCTCATCACGAGGGCAGACGAAACTTTCCGTGGGAGTGGAAATGTGATATGATAAAAGGCCATATGATATTTATTTACTGCAGTTGTGTTTCCACCCGGTGGCAGTGGTCGGTAAAGGTGTACAAAAACTGTAAAGAGACAGCTATATGCAAAGGGAGAAACAATACACAAAACACAGAATAGACAAAATGGAAAACAAATATATAAAACAAGAAAACAAACAAAAGAATATTAAAATACATAAGTAGAGTAATTAGAAAATAAAAAAATAGAAGTAAATAATAATGGGACAGCCTACTGCACAGAACATACATACAAGTGCCCCCGAAACATTGGGTGAGTTCTGTCCGAATACGCGGCGACATACCGCAGAAGCTAGCAAACCCCGCGTACAAATTTGAACATTTTATGACTACTCATTAATCCTCACACTGTGTAAGAGGGATACAAAACACTTTTTTTTTTAAATTTAAAGAGCCATTATTTTGGAGTTTCTTTTAGTCGACAGCTCTTGTCGACCTAAACATCCTCTTTGTTGAAGTTTCGAGATCACACTCAGACACACCACACCCGGTAGGACTTCTCTGGACAAGTGATCGGCCCGACGTAGGGACCTCTACCTGACGACACACAACATATGCCCCGGCGGTATTCGAAACTGTAATCCCAGAAAGCAAGCTGCCGCAGACCCACGCCTAAAACCGGTGGGCCACAGGGATCGGTATATTATCGAATTACCACCAGTATAATAGCCGCATTAATAAATTGTTATTGGGTCGATTTGCGGTCCTGTATCAGCTAGCAAAAACTGGGTGCAACTGGAGGAATGTTGGCATTAGCCAAACACAATGATTTACGTCTCGTACTTACAATACAATCGGTCACTGCCTAGAAGACAAATGTAAAATTTATGTCACACGAAACTCCACATAAGCCGATCGCGGTACCGCGCCATCTCGGTCTTCGGTCTGCGGCCGCTCGCTTGCTGGAGTTGCGGGTTCGAATCACGCTGGGAGCATGGACATTTTTCTCTTGCGGGCGTTGCATGTTGTCAGGTAGACGTCTCTTCGACAGGCTGATCACTCGTCCAGAGGAGCCCTGCACAGTGCGATGTACCTGATTGTTTATCTCAAAACCTGAACTATGAGCAGGCCCAACTATGAGCAAGCCTAGGCCTACCAGGGGCTGTCGAAACATGGAAAAAGAAGCCCACTTAAATTTAATGGTCACGAAGCATCTTACGTAGCACTGGCAAGTAAAAGCAGCCCCGTTACAGGCCTGGAGGTGCCCAGAGGGTTCCAGTAATTTAAGGTTCCCAGATTTCGTGACAACGGCACTGGATGGTGGTAGGTTGTCAGCCTTACGCACCGGCCGCCTTTACCTCCAGGAAATACTCCTGGTACTCATTTCTGTTAGAGGCTGAGCAGACCCCAGGGCCATAGTGCGATCGGAAGAATTTTATGTCAATGAAAAATCCACTGACACCATCTGGGATCGAACCAGCGACCTTCCGATTTTTAACACAGCACCTTAACCACTGTGCTGGCAAGTAATGAACTAAACATTCTACTAGCAATCAAGCGATCATATTTCACGGGCCAGAGCAGTTTTCAGAATATTCGTGTGCAGAGATACTGGAATGTAGGATGAAGAGACCACATTACTTACATCAGTGACTACATTTGTTTAACGAAGCGTCATCTTAGCATGCGAAAAACCACATACACATACACACAAATTATTCACCAGAAACTCATATTTCGCGTCTAATTGGATTAACAGGGCCTCTAGTGGCGGTAAGCTTTTTGAAAGCGAAAACAATCGTGGCGTGCAAAGCGCTAAAATCGATGAGGTATTGGTGCGGGTGGGAGGAAGAGATAACGTAACAGGTCTCCTTTGTGCCACCACGCGAGTGTGTTCGACTATCGATCGGCAGAAACACTGCTCAAATCGATATTCTCTAGGGATCCCCCACATTAATCCTTCACTGAAATTCTATTGCAAGACTTCCATCGGCTTATAAAATTAGTAAATACAGTTTCTGCACAGTCGCGTTCGTAACGCAATATCGTCTTGCAATGTAATCGTTTTTACAAACTTATTATTAAAATTCAGGATATAAAAGGGTAAAGGTAAAGTGATCCCGTTACAGGCCCGCTGTGGCCCAGAGGGTGGGCAGAGGTATAGCTCTACTCTTCCATGGCCGCGGCACTAGAAGGGGTGAGTGGTCAGCAGCACGCACCGGCCGCACTTTACCCCCAGGAAGGACCCGGTACCCATTTTACAGGAGGCAAAATTCAGGATAGAGGATAATAAAAACTAAACAAGCTGGGCAATTTACATTTAACGTAACGGTGATTAGATACAGGGGGGGGAGGTATGTGTGGCTCTTAATGCAGGGTTGGTTTTTCGACATTCGGCTGACCGAATGTACACTATATATAGTTATGTTTGCTCGGATGAACAGGAAATACTTGACCTTTTAACGAACTCAAATATTCATTGTTGTGTTCACAAGAGACCACATTTCGATCCTCTTCTGAGCCAGGATCGAATCCACGCCGTCACACTCCTTGTTTGTAAATCTTGTAGATCAGCTTTAATATTCTCCCGTCCACGCCTAGGTCTTACAGTAGTCTTTTTTTCCTCCATATTTTACAAAACAAATTTCAAACACCTGTATCACCCTTCCCACACATGTTCCAAGCCCTGTTAACCTGATTTACACGGATTTTATCACCGCCGTAAACTAATGTCCTTTGTAGTTTTTGTCAGTGTACTGCTGCTTGTTCTAAGATTCAAATATTCCCCTCTTGCCCCTCTGCCCAGACGCTTGCAATATAATTTTTTGCTTAAGATTATAAAGACCTGTGTTCCAACTCCGAGCTGGAACAAGCGATTTTTGTGTTCTCCATGAGTTCGAGACCACCTTTTATGTCCACACATCTGTCTATTCAAGGTGGCTGGAGGCTCTTTCCTGTGGTGTACAATGGTAGGTAGGTTTTCACCCTTTTTAGAAGCCACGCAGGCCCTTGGGGTGAGTAGAGATATAGCTCTACCCTTTCTAGGACCTCGGCACTAGATGGGGTTGGGAGATCAGCCCCACGCCCCGGCCGCCTCTACCCCGAGAAAGACCCAGTACCCATTGTACAGGAGGCTGGGTGGGCTCCAGGGCCGGTGTGGACAGGTGGAAAATCTCGTCTCCACCGGGATTCGATCCCGGACCGTCCAGCCCGTAGTCAATCACTACACCGACTGAGCTACCCGGCCCACAGTTTACAATGGTTAAGTTCGTAAATCTGACCTCTCACCTCTATCTAGTGCTGGCTTTAAGAAAAAGTGCAGTTGTTCCTCCACTCCTCAGGCAACTGCATGACGTAAAGAGTTACAATTTTAGTTCCTCCACATCAAATATCTTCACTAGTCTTGATCTGTAGTTAAAGTCCAGTTATTGTAAACAGGTCTATTTGTACCCTCAAATTGCAGCTTTGTGGAGGCGAGGGGACGATGTGGAGGAGGGGGGGAGGTGCGGTTACGAACTTGACGTAGGTTACGCCTAAGAGGTGATTAAACATGGTGGTTGCACTTTCTGAGCTTCTAAGCGCCCTGACATGCAAGGTGGAAGGGCTGTAGATCGCGCAGTAACCAGTGGAGTGATTTTCGTGGTATATAGAATAGGCGCGCTGCGACACCAGCAGGTTTGATGTAGGTAATTCATAGTGCAATTCGCGTTTACAGGGTGTTTCAGGAGGAAAGGTCAGTACCTTGGAAAGTGATAGTATCTGTCATTATGAGACAGAAAATTCATATGAACATGTGTCTAATGCAAAATCGTTATGAGTGGTAATGAAGAAGGATAAATTACTTACTGTTAGTTTCATTTTAATTTAAAGCCTAAATGACAAATTTGTCAAGCAGAAATGGCAGATTTGTCACAGCTCATTATAAATTTAAAAAAATCTCACCGCCACCCTCAATGCTCTTTGCAACTCGTAGGCGAAGATCGCGAGTTTTTCGTCTGAGTTGATCTTCTCGTTTCTTTGTGCCGGCAGCTTGGTCCAAAAAGACAGTCATCTCGTGCACCAATCCTTTCATAAACTTCGCTCTTCCTCTAATTTCACAAATAAAAATGTAACGGAATTAGGTACGGATATTCGAACAGCTGTGTGTCGATAACCATTCATTATTTATTTAGTTTTTTTTTTACTTTAGATGCCGGACTGCTGGCTAGAAGTCAGTATTCGGAAGGTCCTGTGATCGGCCAGCTCGACACAGGTTTTTTTTTTTGGTTTCCTTGTGTCCATAAGCAAATGCTGAGAAGGTTCCCAAGATTCCAAGTTGCCACTACATGCTTCTCATATAGCCCTCCCGACTTAAATTTAGTAGTAACAAATTTCATATTTTGTTTACATGTAAAATAACCACTGCCACCGGGTAACAACCCTGTTGCAGTAAATAAATATTATTATTATGTATATTATGAACTTTTTTCTCACAATGACCGATACTATCACTTTCCAAAATATTGACCTGTCCTTCTGAACCATCATGTATTTCCGTAGTGCCGCTGACAATATTCTCTTGTTTTTAGTTTAACAGGGAAGAGAAACCATGGAAAGTGTAAATTATATAGTAAACAACGTCCTACCACGACGAACGGGAAGTCGGAAGACAAACGTTGCACAAACCTTTGTTGTATTCAGTAAATGGTCATGGTTTATAGCTTACGAAAATATTAACTGTATTGGTGTTACTAAAGGTGTGGCTGTGCGTGACATGGAGATGAATGGAGGAATGGAAATATGGCTTTACACACTCCTGTCCTCGGCACTAGATGAGGCTGAGTGTTCTGTTCCTCGCCCCGACTGATTTACCTCCAGGTTAAGAGCACCCGGTACCAACTGAATACGAGGTCTGGTGAGCCTTATAACCGCTCTTGAGAATCTGGAGAGCGGAGAAATCTCTTGTTCCTCCTGAGAATCGACATATGATTCCTCGAATGACGTCCCTTATCCTAGTCCCTCTACCGATTTAACTATTCCAGTACTACTACTACTACTACTACTACTACTACTACTGCTGATGATGATGCTGCTGCTACTACTACTACTGCTGCTGCTGCTACTGCTACTGTTCCTCCTCCTCCTCCTACTACTACTACTACTACTACTACTACTACCACTACTACTACTACTACTATTATGATTATTATTATTATGATTATTATTACCACCAATAATAATAAACCTCAAAAAAAATGTCTTGCCGTTGTGACATTATTACGGTCGTAAAAGGAAAGCCACGAAATTATCCAAGTATGCAGAAATTACGGGACAGGTGACAAGCGCGTACGAGTTTTGAGATATGGGGATTTTATGGTGGTGATTGAAGATCATTTTCTTCTGGGATAAGACGCCGTGTAGTCTGGTACAAATTTGCTGAAGATTCATAGGCAATTTATAGCACGATCTTTCCTGATGAAACAGCACTTCAGAAGTTTGGTTCTTTAAACTTGATAAGAAGAGAGGTTGTTGGGAGGTTGATAAGAAAGGTAAACTCCGCTGTGTGAGCCTCAGTCCCGTTATGGCTTACGGTCAGCTCACGGTCAAATCACGGTTAGGGACAATAACTTAGCGTGTATCTAGGTACACTTCTTGTCTTTACTGCAGTCATGCACACGTGGTGGGGGGGGGGGGGCACAAGAGAGCGCGGGTTTTCTTAGAAATAATATTTTACTCAAAAGTAAAGCGATTACCGCCAAGTTATGTTTCTGGACATGTTTCAAACAAAATAAACTGTGCGTGAGTGCTATGAGAGCGTTCAGTGAGAAACTTGTAACCAAATTCCTTATCATGAGTTTAATTTGTGCTGAGTGTGACAGCACTCACTGTATGAAGAGGTTCTTAAGCAACACGTCAGGAAAGCATGTGGGGAATTTGAGGTATATATCTACGCATTCTTAACCTGGTCAATAGATAGGTTTATGGTCAGGTCTGGGGTTCCGCTCCTTAACTGTGTGTGTCACAGATCCGAAACTGGCACTTCTCTTAGCCAGAAGTTCAGATACGATTTTTCTCTCGTGAGTCCGTAGCCTCGTCTTTATACCAACTAAACTATCCCAGCAAAGATAGTTAGTCGAGAAAGGTGTAGAGTGGATTAATCTGACTTATGATAGGTACCAGACGGGAGATCTTGTGGTTACGTGGATGAATATCAGGATTCCATGATTGACGGGGAATTTTCTTAGTTGATTGAGCAGCTATTACTTTGTGAATGCAATTCCTAACTGTAGATTTACATGTTCATACTTAAGACCTGTGCTTGTAAGATAAATTTTAAAAATTTTAATGGAAACGCAAATGAGAAGTTAAGGTGTCTCTCCTATCCTCCATCTCATAAATATCTGTGCGCTGGAGAATGTTGATACATTTTTGTATAAGTTTGTTGTCGGTGTGTGTGGGGTGGGGGGACAGGTTTTAGTCCTGTACTTCCTCTACCGCTCGGACAAAGATTTTTCAAATCCCACAAGAGGTGTGAACGTACGTCAGCAATTTCTTGTTTGTTTCTGTCCTTGTAGGATAAGTGGTCTTGCGACGGGCCAATCCTTCTTCTAAGAAATCCTTTAACATATCCAAACAAAAAAAGAAATAAGGAAAACCCCGAGAAACTTGAAGCTATGGGCACATTGGCCCGTGGCACCATATAGAGGCCCTCCTGGCAAAGCGAGGGTATCAGTCCGCCGACGTAAAACCTAAACTATATTATTGGTTTATTTATTTAACGGGTTATTTGAAGGCGCTGTCGGTTGCTGTCACTAATAACGTCTAATGGTCAGATGATTAATGTGTGGTGAATTCTAAAGGCACTGGAAGTGGTCGTGACCTAATTTATGTAATTTTATAGAAGTAGTCTGGAAGGATTTAATCTTTTATTGCTTGTATTCGCATTATTAGCTATGTAAGAGACATTTTTATCATATCCTGCTGCGTACCCACGCGGTGATGCTGAACCCTCCTGGGATTCCTGCAAGACACGGATTTTGACGTCACATTCCGAGAAGCGTTTTCAATTTAGAACAGGATAACAAACTGTTTCTTTGAAAGGAAAATCTAGTAAATCTGAGTATAGCAGTGGACCAAATTTTGTGCTCACTCTTCAAAAACTGGAGGTTTTGATTTCAACCAACCGGTCAATATCTAATCAAGCCCATGCAGTCTCGTATTCCGTGGGTAGCTTTTCCAGGGAGATAATGTGACCGCGGTATGAGGATGACAAACTTTCTCCGTCCAGCCACGAGGGTAAAGATGTGTAGGTCTGTACCTCCACTACTCCATGTGTCTTCACTGCATATGTTGCTGATAAGCACAGCCACTTTATCTTCTGTATCTTTGCTTCAGTGAATTGAGAAGTACTGAGAATACACAGAACTTCTCTGAACTGGAATTTGGAAGTGAGAGAGAACTATGTAGTCATATAATTTGTACTGTGTATAAATAGTTCAGTAAACGGAGAGATTTTAGGTTCCAAGGGCAGAAAATTAGGCTGAATTACTGTCTTCTGAGGTAGAAGGCGGTGTAGTTTTGTGTATAGATATGTACCTTCATCTCGAAGGAAACAGATGCCTCCATTTCTCCACTTAAGTTGGAGAAAACGCGTTTCTCCGAAACAGAGATCTTATTCGCGGGAGTAAACGGCGTCACATTACAATAAATTATAATATTAATGAAATACACATTTAAAGCTTTGTTGACCGTGTATCGTGATATATCCGTATAATATGAACCAACAAGATGCTCTATTTTCTATTAATTTATTTCAGTAATAAGCCTCTACCTGTTTCGAGCAGCTTGCTACTCATCATCAGGAGGATCAACTCTGTATAAACAGCAGCCAGTCAACATAACGCATGACTATACCAATTGCTGTTTATACAGAGTTGATCTTCCTGATGATGAGTAGCAAGCTGCTCGAAACAGGTAGAGGCTTATTACTGAAATAAATTAATAGAAAATGGTGCATCTCGTTGGTTCATGTTATATAGAAATACATATTGTTAATGATTAACTGATTTTGTTGTATGGGACCTTTGTTTTGTACCCTTTTTATATCACGAATTTATTTTGTCTTGAAATATAAAAATAAAACCAATATAGTAGTGAAACTGAAGGGAAGGTAATTCCTTGAAGACCGAAGTGTAGATGGAAGTATAATATTTCTTGTAGCTTAAAGATACAAGTGGGAGTAATGTAAGTTGGAACCGTCATGTTCAGGTCCACTTTCTGGTATGTGTAAACACAGTAATTATCTTTTGGGTTCCATAAATGAAGGCGAACTGCCCAATTCTCAAACTGCTGGGCTCTTCTCCTTGGAGTTAGCTTTTGTGTCCTTGCACGGTTACTCTTTACACTGCAGATATCGACTAAAGCATGATGGTGTCATTTCTGACAATCGATACCTGAATGACCGTATATTTTACTGGCCACTATGACAGTTGCTGTTCCAAAGTTACTTTTCTGGTGGAAGGTTAAAGGTGGCGAAGAAGATTTGTTCTTGAGCTGACACATAAACAAGCCTATGATAGTTGAAGAATGATACCAACTTGATGTCACAATTTATTAAGTTTTATTTTACTTCTTCTATGCTCAACATGCTTCGGATATTAATACATCCATCGTCAGGAATCTGCGACTTTTCTGTTGTAACACCACATTGGTTGCGTGTTCTTATTTCGACGTGTGTTGGAGTTTCGGTGCGGCTGGTTGGGGTGGTATCCGTGTGGCAGGCTGAAACTTCAGCTGCTGTGGCTGGTTGGGGTGGTATCCGTGTGGCAGGCTGAAACTTCAGTTGGTGTGGCTGGTTGGGGTGGTATCTGTGTGGCAGGCTGATACTTCAGCTGGTGTGGCTGGTTGGGGTGGTATCCGTGTAGCAGGCTGAAACTTCAGCCTGCCACACGGATACCACCCCAACCACCCATACCGAAACTCCAACACACGTCGAAATAAGAACACGCAACCAATGTGGTGTTACAACAGAAAAGTCGCAGGCTCCTGACGATAGATGTATTAATATCCGAAGCATGTTGAGCATAGAAGAAGTAAAATAAAACTTAATAAATTGTGACATCAAGTTGGTCTCTTATTTTTCAACTATTACAATGATGCACGGTCCAATACACACAAGCCTATGATGGCTAATAGAAAGCATGACTTTTCTACAACCGACTGTATGCTTATCGTAAGGTAAGTTATACGTTAGTTCATGAAAGAAATTTCTGGGATATTAATTTAGTTTCTGTGCTGGGTGTAATGACGTTGGTATTTGAAATTATTTGGCGTTGGCTATTAGGATGGTCAGTAAATAGTGATCTGTAAACAAAGTGGAAGGTTGCGTTCATGACCCAATGCAAGGCACGATACTGGAATTTGCCTGGAGGAACTAAAAAGTCTCTTGAAAACCTCAGCCAGTATTAGAAGACGTGACCTGTCTAATTTCAAGCAGGAGTGCTGAATCACTTGAATGCGGCCTTGGGTCCGATATAGTAGGAGGCCTATACGAAAATTTGACCCCGTGATTAATTAATCACAAGACCTTGAAAACGTAGGTGAACGGAGGCGTAGTTCCACACTTTCTTAATTCGCAAGTACGTCAAAATGAGTGAGAGCTTCACATGCCGTTTGCTTTACTTCGGGAAGAAATGATGATGTTACCCACTGCAGCTGGTCTGACGTCTTCGGGAAAAAGAATATTCTTTTTATTTTTTCGGAAATCGAACCACAGTTCTTTGATCGTCGAGCCCGTAGCTTTGTCACCCTACCGAGAGGTAATATTCTTCCAAAATCGTCATTCCTGGATCATCGGTAATTACAATTAAAATGAACATATTGTATTTAATTTTGAAATTACGAAAGATTGTACATACCTTGCTGATATTCTATCAAATAAACATGAATTAAGACCAGAGATCGAAAAAAAATAAATAACGAATGCAAATAAAGCATATTATGCATTCCCTTTAGTAAGGACCAAAAAGGACTCAGATAAAAATAATAAAAGTCTATAAGACATTAATAAGACCAATGGCAACATGTGGTACAGAATCTTCGATATTCCATGAAGATATTGCTAACAGCTGGCTGCTTTTGAAAGGTAGGTTTTAAGAAGAATATTTGGGGGATTAATGTAAATGAAAATTGGAGAAGCGATGTAATGAAGAATTAATACAGCTGTATGGAGATTTAGATATACATTCATTTGTCAGAGTAAGTCGGCTGGAGTGGATTGGTCATGTTAATAGAATGGACAGTAAAAGTAAAGTCAAGTGTTTAACAGTAATCCTCAGGAAATTCGACTAAGTGGACGACCAAAAAACAGATGGTGGATTTGTGTACAAAGAGATGTTAATAAATGCAAATTAAAATATGGAAAGAGAAGTCAAAAGACAGAGCTGTCTGGGAGAAGTCCGTTAAGGAGGTGAGGGTCCACATTGGAATGTAGTGACATCTAAGAAGAAGAAGAAGAAGAAGAAGAAGAAGAAGAAGAAGAAGAAGAAGAAGAAGAAATAAGAAAAGAAGAAGGAAAAGAAAATAATAATAATAAGAAGAAAAATAATAAGAAGAAG
>Ga0123355_10009851_pt1 | contig 14584 bp, 6 predicted proteins | sample TergutEmb28metaG_3_FD_89872 | JGI IMG/M metagenome (GOLD analysis project Ga0123355, IMG submission 89872) | Embiratermes neotenicus P1 segment gut microbial communities from Petit-Saut dam, French Guiana - Emb289 P1 | ecosystem: Host-associated > Arthropoda: Insects > Digestive system > Gut ...
ACCTCAGATAATCAAAAAAATCCCAACATTCTGTGAAACAGAAAAAATTTTTCACATTCACAAAAGCTGGCAAAACCCCCCCCCCCCCATTTCGAGTCACATTAGTCCAGTCAAAGTCCTCCCATTCTATTTAATTAAGATTAATTATAATATTATCTTCCCATCTACACTTAAATCTTCCAAGTGATCACTTTCCTTCAGCCTTCACCAAAACCTTGTAAGCATTGCTTTTCTGTTCCTTATGTGCCACGCGCCCAACTTATCTGATCATCATTATTTAACAACGAAGATCAAATAGACTTTTTGAAAATAAACGTGTGGAGATGAAGATTCTAAAAGTAAGCAGTAGAGTATTCATCTGATCTGACGTTACATGGTTGTACATATTCCTTAACCAAAATGGGGAGAAATATAAACACACATCAGCCCTAAGCTATGTATTCAATAAAACCTTTTCCGGCTGACAGCCACCTCAGGTGGTCTGGCTGTTGCCAGTCGGAGAATATTTTATTGGGCTCTGTCGCTGCTGACGCTCGAAGACATAAATTTGAAATATGACATACAGTCGTAAGGTGTTCCATGGATCCGCTGTCCACTGTCAGACGGTTATAAAGCATTCATATTATGTGATTAAGCAGTTTTATTTTACAGATCAGTGTCATAAGTAGCGACTCAAATAAGTTAGGTTGGCGCAGTTGGTTGAGGCACTGTGATACAAGCACGAAGATCGCGGGTTCGATTCGTGATGATGTCATCGGAATTTTTCATTAACATAATCCTTCCGGCCGCAATATAACCCTGGGATCGACTCAACCTCTAACAGAATTGAGTACCAGGAATATATTCTGGGGGGTAAAGGCGGTCGGTGCATAGGGCTGACAACCTTACTACCTTCATGTGACGACTGTCTTGAAACCTGGGAACCTCAGCCTCCTGGAACCCTCAGGGCCTGTCCAGGCCTGTAATGGGATCGCTTTACCTTACCTTATTAGCACCACGACGTTGTTTTCTCTTTATGTGTCCACCTATAAAAACTTAAAAAGAGTTTTCAGATCTTCTTTAAATCTGATAATGCGGATTTTCACTAATATGTATCCATAAATTCCACTTATGGTTAAAATCGAAAATAAACAAAGACTATGTTGCATTATAAATTTGTTTTCTTGAATTTTGATCGTAACGCGGAGAGGAAAGTATATTCAACTGAAGTTGTGCAGTATTGTTTTTCAAATTGTGTTCCGCAGAACTTCTGAGTTTTGCGAAGTGAAAGTCAGTGTTGTGGTTATTATTATTATTATTATTATTAACTTAATTACTTTTCACTCTATTTGTCAGTAATACACTCATTCATTTAACTTACATGTGAATTGTTTCAGTACTATAATTAGGTCAAACTATTTTGAAAATGAGTTTGTGTTATGGAAAGCCATAGACTTGAGACTAATTTTTTCTTACATGTAATACGACATTTTTACAATTATTTTAAATTACGTAATGTTGTTGTCTCATATCCTTATTTAAATGCTTTGTTTTATTATTATATTTGTTATTATATGATTTTTGTATAAATTTAGCTATCTACATAAGACGTTTATTAGGGGGGTTCTCTACAACTTTTTTGAGTTTGGAGGGATATTTAGGGACGAATGAAGTTTTGAAGTACTCTTATAGAAAAACTAAAGCATCTACCTATATATACTGTTCCTTTTTTTCGTTAATTCTACCTTTTTCGAGATAATTAAAAATAGTTGATTTTGTACTCTGATTCTCTACCTGCTGAAGCGCAGGACTCTTCGTGGCAACGCTCGTCCTTCCCGTCTCTTTTCAAAAACATTCAAAGGAAGTTCAAATCGGCATTAAGGGATTTAAAATATACAAAATTGACAGTAACCATGTCAGTTTGGTTAGGATATGCATAGCTTTCCTAACTATACAACTGCGTGTGTAAAAGCTAAGTTTGTTTCTTACACAACAGGCTAGTTAATGACTATTTTTTTTTGCAGACACACATAGGAAGTCACTGTCACCTGCATTACACCAAGAAACATTCCTTCCCAAGTCCTTGTGGGTGAGAGTTTAGTTCGTAGGTGTCGCAAGATTTACTGCAAAATTGTCCGAAATTTAAGCCGCAAATCTTCTGTCCTCTGTCACTGAACTTTGTGTCAATGCCCGCATATTCCTTTTCTTGTTACGTCGTGTTTAACGTGTTTCGGTTACGCCTATGTTATGTCGTCATTTTCATCCCAGTCGTGGGCGCACGGTTCTCGTCAAAAGGCGACATGTTGTGACTCGTCTTTCCAAATACAAAAGGTGAAAACTTATTAACGCCTCGCATGACGTGTGTTCAGAAGATCAGAGCACAGATCCTTCGTGGGATCAAAGGAGGGCCTTGCCTAAAAATTACCAAACTTGCAACACGCAGGGAAAACTTCAATGGATGATAATTTGTTAGTAGGACTCTACCACTCCTGTTATCTTCATATTGTGAACAGAAATCTGCGTACTACGCCGGCTAATCTCTCCGTTGTGATAAAAAACAGGCCATCGGCACATGTTAACCTAACGCACGTAGACCTGCTACACAGGCTAACCTTTCTGTTGCCAAAACAATCAGGCCTACGGAACCGGTCAGTATGGAAGAAATAGACCCAATGCACCGGTTAGTGTAGGCCTACCTGCTGTGAACAGAATCATGTCTAATGCAAAGTCTAACTTTTCCGCTGTGAAAACCCAGGCCCACAGAACTGACCATTATTCATATTTTGTGGAGAAACTGGTTTACTACACAGATTAATTTTCTTAGTGTGAACAGAAACAACGACGATGCTTCCGGCAATCTTAGCACTTCGAGAGGGAACAAATCTGTTAATGTCTGTTAACATTAAAAGGAACAGGTCTACTGCACCAGGCAATGTTCATGCTATGAAACAAACTTGGTTACTACACCTGTCGTACTGTTGTGATTATACGCACACTACATCGGTCAGTGTTCTATTTTAAGCAGAGAAATGTCTGATTCACAATGTAGTATCACTGCTGAGAACGGAGATTTTCCCTGTCTCCATTAATTCATGTTTTAACTAATGTAGTCTATGTTTCTTTTATGAAAATTGTTGCTGTGAATAATAGACTAAAGTAACAAATATTCGTACAAGCATTATTCTTTTGAATTATAAGCACGAAATTATTTCTGAAGACCATTTAGATTATAAACCCAGATGTTAAGTTGAAATGAAGTCTAAATTTGTAAGCGAACAGAGGAATATGCTAAAGTTGATACTATTTTGGAAGGGACGCCCTGTGATTTGGTACACAGGCAAAACATTTTGTACGAGTCTGATGTTGATGAGGAGGAAAGTGTTTTGAAGCGGATGGTCTTGGTGTGTTTGAAGGCATTGCCCTTAAACTCGCCTGGATTAAAATGAGAGAGGTACTGAGAAAGTTAGCCCGACCTAGGATGGAAATGGATATTCCCGAAATAGAACTATTCTGTTTGTCTGAATTGCAAATAAAGAGCCACGTGTGGGTTGCATTATTGCCTTGTGAACAGAAAGAAGGCAACACAGCTTACTGTTTCATCGTGCACGAAAAATTTTCGTACAGTATTTTGTCTTATGTTTGTAAATAACCAACACCATATAATGTATAAAGTAAAATATAACTGAAGAATAAGAGACCAACTTGATGTCAAAATTTATTAAGTTTTATTTCACTTCTTCTATGCTCAACATGTTTCGGACATTCATACATCCATCATCAGGAGCCTGCGCCTTTTCTATTGTATCACCACATTGATCGTGTGTTTTTGTTTCCATGTGTGTTGGAGTATCAGTGTGGCTGGGTTGGGGTGGTATCCATGTAGCAAGCTGAAGCCTGCTACACGGATACTACCAACTTAATAAATTGTGACATCAAGTTGGTCTCTTATTCTTCAACTATCACAATGATGCAGGTCCAATATATATAAAATATAACTCTTAGTCTGTAATATGCAAACTCCATAATACATCGCTCCGCAGGAATGCGTGGAACTCCCCGATGCTTTTTAAAGAAATGAAACATACTGAAGTAAGTATATAAGAACTACTAGGTTATTTTACCTGAAATTGTTTGTTTTCTTTATAATTTATAAACATTTGAAGTATAAGTACATGGAATGCGCGACATTACAATATCGTGTCTGTTGCGACTAGAGATTAAATCTGAGTGTAGAAAAATTGAAGCAATTTCATGTCTTGAAAGTGGAAGCAGTAAGCCTGTCTGTATGGAGAGGCAAATCTACAAAGTGAGAAGGGATCATACCTCAGAATACCGTAAACTTGGTTTAATATTGTCTTGAATGAGGCACGAAATAACGCAATTCAGAGCCCAGGAATTGTAATTACAAGCCAAATTATGTGTATTCCATGTACCATTATTTACACATAAAATTTGCAGTTGATGTTGCGGAAGGTTATAGTTAAGTGGCCCGGTAATTTTTCTTGCATTGAACAATTCGTTCGGGAGGAAGTGGCTTCTTGAATTTCCGTTCAGCTGATCCTGTGCTTCTGTCCACATCAGTGCTTGTACCAATAATGCCTCAGTTTGATTGCTGTGAGATGTGTCCGCTTCACTCTTATTCTCAACTATTAATCACTGTTGTTTTTTCAAGCAGTTACTGCTGTATTGTGTAGCATCTCTTTACTTCTTGTGATAACCCATTGGAAAAAGAAGTTTATTTATAGAATAATTATAGAGCCTACGTCTTATTTCCCAATAAATGTGTGTGAAGTTTGAAACCGCATATAATGTCGATCTTAACTGAAGAGTGTGTGAAACCTACTGGGTTTATTTGGATCAGGACAGAGTTCAGTGTTTGACTCTGTTGAAGACCGTAACGAAACGATAGTTTTGATGAGCTGCGGGAGTGGTTATTAACCGGTGGAGCGACTGTTAGCCTCTCAAAGAACTGCTTGATGGAGTTTACAGAAAGATGATAATTATAATCGCCTAAAACTTTATCATGGAACGTAAAACACAGACATATCAATTGTGTTTGTTTCGCCAACATATAATGGCTATAGATCTAGCTGTGGGTCTATGCGCGAGCTGTCAAATTCATATCCACCGAACTTACAACAATGAGCGAAACCGAGAATAGTGAACTTCGATCCGTAAACTGTCTTGACGGCAGAGGAAGCAAATTAGTGACGAGAATGTTTGGAATTTCTATGAACTGTTGTGATCATAAGTTTGTTAGAGTTTATAACTACGTGTTCCTAGGCTAATAACTGTAGGTACGACAGCATTAATGTAAAACACGTTAGTGGGTCGGTTTAGCAGCTCAGAACTTGCAATCACTTTCCAGACACATCAGCAAGATTGTTTTTAATTACCTATTTTCTCTGCTCCTGTTTCTGTTTACGGCTTTTTTTTAACGACTATTATAAATTCATGTTTCAAGTTTCTACATTCACTTGTTTCTCATGTCATACAGGGAAAAATAACTTTTCGTCCGTTTGTGTTTTTTTATAATAACAAATGCTAACTAGCTGCAAACTAATATCTTGTGGAATTTATTAAAAGAAAATCAATTTACATGAATACTACAACATGTGGACTTGGTATGTGTGTAACCTTCAGACTTGGCGGTGAGAGGAAGACAAGTCACAGGTCAGGTGGCCTCCCCAATGGCAGGGGCGAGGCGAAGGTATTATCGCCGGAGCCGCCACTTTGCCTGTTGAAGCTTAAACGTCACAAAAATACTTTTATATTGCCTATTTTTATAATCCCACAATAGCTTTACGTTCTGAACGTGCCGGAGTGTAGGCAGAAATATAATTATCATGTTGGAGACGATTTATGTTAGTACTTGCTTGTATGTACTGATGCTGGTACTTCCTTCTTTGATTTACGATGCCATTTGTGTCTCATATCATGACATGAGCAGTGAAAATAGAATAATAAGGTTTTCCGGCGCTTTATTCCCGGAGTGAGAGAGTTGACTCAATCCAGCTAGCTACTTCCAAGGATCGACTTTATGAACTGGATTTAGCCCACGAAACACTCCCCACCCCCCTCTCCCCGAATTTAGCGGTGTTGAGAATAGGTGGCAAGACACGTGTGTTACTAAAGCATCAGTGGTGAAATTATAAGCACTGATCATTACATTTATTTAAGTATTAAAAGTGTTTTTCATATGTAACAGAGAAATGACAGCGTCTCCATTGTGACGACCAAATGTTTAGTTACCTGTGACGAAGTAATAGCTGTTTATCGTGGGCATCGTAATTAACGAATATGTATTTAACGACTGGTTTTATTGCTTAAGTAAACTACTGCTGTCATAACTTATGTAGACTTGTGTTATTTGGTGTTGATGAAGAAGTTTTGACATCTCTGAAGTAAAATCATGTGCAAATATCGCAAAACATTGGAAAATATGAAGAGTTTCTGAAGGAGGTTGCTCATAACAATACGTTCAAAGAATTCACTAACAAATTGTGTAACTGACTCCTTGTGGCACATTTGTTAATGGACAAGTGATACCCCTCTCAGCTGTGTTCCTACACGAATAAAATACTGAAAAAACTACATTGTTTGTATGTAGGGTAATATTCGTATTTGTTTCTAAGAATTAGTACGTGAAGTTGTACAGGTTTAGCTCCATTCTCTCTAGAACTCGGCTTAGATAGTGATCAAACCTTTGCTTATGGAACTGGCGACTTATTACCCCACGCCATGGACAGAATTTCCGTTACAAGTTAGAAAGCTGGACATTGGACGCTCTGGAGAATAAAAGTGCTCTACTTAAGCCATTGAACTGAAGTTTGTGAGGTTAGAATGGCCATGTGCGCGTAGGTAATACTAGATGCGTACGGCATGTTTAGTATATAATTTGTGGCGCACGAGTTGCTTTATTTAACGGCCCGTGAATAGTAGATATAACTTTCATACCCCGAGGAACTGCCTTCACAAATTCATAATTTATCACCGTCACTTTCAGCCACGCATAAAAAGTGGTATTAAAATGTAATCCAATGTGTAAACGGAGCCGTTACGTTGGATCAGTACTTTTAATGCTATTCTGTTTCAGAGTTAATCAAAAAAGAATGTGACTGGAGACAGATACACATAGACTCAGTAGATCAGTCTCGGTTAAACGCTTAATTCAACCACAGCCGGACAGCTGACAGGGTTACACCCTAATTGACTACTCGCAAGCAGTTAGTCGTAATTGATAATTACGTGAGTGGCTTTTATTATTCTAATTCAGATAAACCTATCCTTAAAGGATACAGTAATTTCCTCAGGGAACAGGCAATAGATAAAACAAGTTACTAGTTAGGAACAATAAGATTAAAAATTATTGTGACCATTCTGCGACTCACACCGCTATATTATATTCTATATACAGTTAACACAAGCCTAAACATGCCGCTAGAAAAAAATCTGAGGTGTGTGCAAAGCCATAAATAAAGGGTGGAGGGGCATAAGTTTTCGGCTTGGAAAGGAAAGAAATGACAGCGGGGAAAACTAAATGTTTACTGACGGAGATAAATGGACCTCAAAAAATTGTGTTGTTAGGATCGGACTTCATTTAGTGACAGAGGATAGAGGCCAATATCAGGCATTTTAAACATGTTGATGATGCAAACAATACGATTAAAATTTATTTTAAAAATGCGAATATCCAGCGTCCATAAAAATCAGAAAATATCTTGATCAGATGAGCAACTGTTCCGCTCTTAACGAGAGTCTCGCTTCATAGAGTAAGAAGTACATATAAAGCCAAAGAGAACAATAAGGTGGAAGAAGTTGAAAATGTATAACAAAAAGAGAAGGGTAGGGCAAAGACGAATAAGGCAAAATACAAAACAACAACAACAGCAACCTATTTATTTCGAATCATTGCCAGTGTCCTTAAACCAGAGTCCAAAATACGAATGACAGTTGGAAAAACAAGACAGATTACAAATAATGCCTGTAATCTTGCTTTCATTTCGTTACTTCCATTGCAGGATAAAAACCCCGTTCATAAGATTCAAGGAATGATTTTAAATCACATTCTCGTACAAAGTCTACGGTAAGAGATGTTTCAATTGTGGATGGGTGTGGTCGTGTGCCATATTAGAGTCAACACCGCGGTCGGAAATGTAACACCAATTCTCCTCTCCCACAATCTGTAGCATAGTTCCTGTAATAACTGAGCTACCTCACTCTCAAAGAAGGTTAGGGCAACAGTGAAATTTAGAATTTGAATCCTTGTACATGCTATGAATAAAATCTCTGTTAGTATCTCGAAATACTGCGCCGAATTATAACATGCCTTGGGATTATGAAGTGAACACGTTGTGCAAGGGAGAGCTTGTGGCCCTGTTTAAATTACCATTGCGCAGTTGTACTTGGGAAGAAAAGAAGGACGAAGTGATATACTTATTAAGGTAGTTGGTTTCCCGGCAGAGATATATAGCGACAGCTCCCAAAGATAAAGCAGGAATTTTACCAACGCGACGGTGATGTCCAGTCGATTCCAACGAGTTAGATCAACATCATTATCATCATCATCATCATATATTTTTCATGGAGTTGAGCCACTTGTTGACCCGTTCCGGTCTCACGTATCCAGAAGTCTCTTCAAAGGTCTACCATGATTTCTTCTGCCAGTTGTGGAGTAGTATTTCATTACCCTGGGTAATCTATTAACGAGTTAGATATTTTCTAAATTCGTAGTAGATAGTGTAATTCATCGTATACAGGAGCAGTTCGTTGTCAGGTCTCACTTAACATAAAACAGCGCAACTAAAATCACAGTCTTATTTTCGTAGTAGCATTAGACCACATGTTTCTGTAACAAACAACGTGCGGCCGCGCTGATACTTTAACCATTGTACCAGGAACACATATTTACGTTTTGACTGGTTTTATTAATAATCTTCTTGTACCGTTCATTTCAGATGCCATATTTGTACTTGACATTCCACGAAGGTTACTGAGCACGTTGACTCAGATTTTATGCAAAACGATATGTAGGTGAATGAGTGTTTGTAATTCCACCCCCTGTCCCACCTACATGTAGAAGAGAGACGGAGGCAAAGAACTAGAGGAAAAGACAGATATACGTGCACAGACTGTACAAATACACTGCTGACAAAAATTCAGATTTCTATTCTTTTTTGAACCTGGCAGTACACAAACAAACAAACAGGCTTTAAGGGCTGACCAAAGATATGGAAAAATTAATGTTCTTCGAAGTGAAATCGTTGGAGGGCCGACCAGGACATAAGCGCCGATTCCACTTGCATATTATTCAAGTGGATATAACTGGTCTTCTCTCCGAAAATGGCTGTTTGCTTGCTTACATTTTCATTATCACAGTGCGTAAAATTGCCGCAAATGCACTACATAAGTATCAGGCAAGGTCGTTAGGAACTTAGTACTGCTTGTTTCAAATCTTTCAAATATAAGACAGAATAAATCCGCTTAAAACAAGGCTCGTGACTACAGAAATCTCATTTCAGAAATAAGAAAGCAGCTGTGCCATCATTTCGTAAAATATTCCCCAGGCACGTAACATATTTCATCTTAACTTCCAAAGGACCTTTCCACTACAGCACCTTGACTGCCATTTAATCTCACTTGTTGATGTCTTTAAATGCTTTCATACCACATTTGGAAACAAAGTTTTCTTAATGCAGCCAACTATTCATTTATTATGGCCGCGAACAAGTTGTGGGTTACGAGATTCAGAGCTTGTTTTACAACCGATAGCAACCAGTCAATAGCCTTTTGTGTGGCGTTATTCCAGTTGCTACTCTTTTGTGTTAACAGTAGGCAGACAGGCTAAATTAATGGTTCATCAATCTTGCACTCCTACTGTTTTTAAATCTATATAAGGATGTGCCTTCTTTTGAACTACGCTGGAATGCATTTCCTCTCTCTGGCCTCTCTTAATAAACTGTCAAAAGCAAAGAACACTTAAGTGTAACCTGTAAATATAAATAAAATTACTTATGAAGATAATGTGTTGGCATACCGTCTAATAATCAGCTGAAATTCATAACAATTTAAATATACAGGCAACAGCGAAGGAACTTTCTATTATCAACTGTCGCCACGAACCATTTGAGTATTATTTTTCCACATGGACCCCTGCTCTTTAAGAACAGAATTTCACTATTTTAAGAACTGTACATTATTCATACAAGCAATAAAATTAAATGAATATAGGGAATCTTTATCATTGCAGACTAATCCCTATTGCTTAGGTAATATAGTGATAGATTCACAGTATCGCTTTGATCACGGAATGGACTTATTCCTTTCGGATTACAGATAAGACATACTTGTATGGCAGCGATTTTAACAGCGATTTGATCGCGGTTACTCAAATTCACGGTCACTTAGAGTTACTGGGTATCAGAATTAGCGGTGATTAAGTGGGGGTTGACGTTCCACTGGCTATACAGGAACAAGATAAATCTCGTTGACAGTTGTCAAGTTACTTGAATTCCAGTAGCTTGAAAGAAGCACCTTTAAGAGAAGTGACTAGAAATAACTGTATTTCCAGTTCTAATGAAGTGCTCTGGAAAGATTTTTCCAAGTTCAAATAAAGCCTATAGCAGAAATAGGTTCAGTATTTTACTTGACTTTAGTGGACTTGAATAATAACTTTCACAAGGTGAACTGCTACTTGACTAAAAATTAAAGTCTTGTGGAATGTTTCGTCCAGTCGACAGGTAATAGTTGCCGACGTTTCGGAGGAACGTATTTCTTCCGTCTGGACCGATTGACCCTCAAGGTGGACATTATAATGTAGTGGCGTGGAAGAATAAGTACTAGAAGAACTTTGACTGAAGCTTTTCCAACACTGAAAATAACTTAAAGGGGTCCGTCCGCAGACTACGGAGTTAAAGAAGCACTCTTCTAGTAACTTTTGAGGAGACGCTGATCGGATGAAGACTGGGTACAGTCCTGTTGAATACGACAGTATAATTTAATTTGATAATAATTTCATATAACAGGAGTCTTTGTCCGAGTCGAAAGGTCCTGAATTTGTTCTAAATTCTGTAAACAAATCAAAGCATTGTTGTAAATTGGTACTTCGAAGAGTTGTCACGGTGGTGTATTTTACTTTGGGTAATATGGTTTTTGGACTTTGTCTATCTTCTCGTTTTAAGAGAAAACACAGATAATTTCGGAAATGTGATCAGTTCCCAGTGCTGGGAATGAAAGCCATCCAGTGATTGAGAATAACTCTTTCTGTCTGACCCAGCTCAGTAGGCACTTGCCCATCTATCCACATCAGAATGTGAACAAGTCTAAATCGGTTCCCCGGTGATGGAGTGGGAGTCTTTCTATGCTTTAGAAATACTTGACGCGGCTGTCAGCCGGAGAAGATTTTACTGACCCGGGAACAATCAGTTTGCGAAACTTCGTGCAATTTTTTGTTTTGGTACGAGGCTACACACGAAATGAAGAAAGTAGGAAGACTTAAGTGAATAGTATTTAATGTGGGCAGTGATCCAGGATAAACTTCCTTGAATAACCTCATTCCTGATTTGGTTACGTTAGATTGTAGATCTCTCCGTTCTCTTGGAATATTGCGTTACTTGATTATTGGAATAGGACGATTCGGGAGAGCATGCTGTTCCCATATTCAGTGATCGAATGCACAACTACCCTTGAAGAAACGCGAAACATTGGACATCAGGCCCAGTAGCACGGTGCAATGTCTCAGAAGAACGCTGTTAAGCCTAAGTCTCGCAAGATTGTTTTACAGATTGTTGCTTTGTATCGTCTTCTTCCATATTTTGCTCTGTTGGTGGCAGATTTGAACACGGCAGCTGTTTAGACACCAAGCCTGGACTTCTGTGAGTAATGGAGACAGTTGTCGAAAACAGATTTACTAAAACATTCTTACGTATGTCTAAGGGAGGGTATCCGTGGACGGATGACACACCCAGTATAAAATCCCGTGTTAGAGACAGTCGCCGCGCCGCGGCATTTACGAAGTACCAGCTGGATTTCCGGCACTGATAAAGAACGACCTAAAAGTCCACGCCAAGCCCATCAGAGCAGACAGACTGGTGGGAGTAACCGAAGAACACATTTCCACAAGGAGGGAGGGTGAGTCGCCTATGGTGTTCCCCGGGGGGCCCGGTCCTGTATAAGGCATCTCTTATGGAACTCCTCCCTCATGCCAGAGTCTCGTGAGCTTGGGAGATACAGGGTGGTTTCAATTGCATGCCTTGTATGTTTGTCGGTTTAGCTCAATACAGCCAATGTCGTCCTCTGTTCATGGCATTACAAGGTGCTCCTGGTTCTAGGCAAACCCTGTAACGGCGAATTGCTTCTCGTTCTTCACTGTAGCGTTTTGCAGTTTAACACTTCGATGATAAAAATTCACAGAAATAATATTTAAGAATTCTACTCCTGCGAATATTCGGTGGTTCGTCCGGGACAAAAGACAACACATTAATGCTGTTTATGCAAATGTCCGCATATGCTAACAATCTTACCAAATCATACGGATATTCTGCGTCCAACATTTTTAATGTAGCTCGAGCGGTGGTGACCAGTGAGTTCTAAAGTTTTAGTACACACTGGTCATACTTACTGCTCGATTAACTCAGGTCCATTACCGATTTATGAACTTTTCCAGTGAAAAAAAAACCCTCCCTATGAATTTAACATTATAAATTTTCCATGCAAATATATTACATTCACAAAATTCAACACTAACTAGTTGCACTATACTATTAACTGTTGGTTTGTTCTCCGACACATGAGATCCCTGAAGATGGCCTATTAAGTCAGGCCGAAACATGTCGGAGAACTAACCAACAATAAACATTATAATGCCTCTCTGTGAAGTAAACTAACAACAGTGGGGCATTAAATGTTCTGTTACGGATGGTGGGGAAAACGGCGCTCAATTCTTTCCCTTCCTGCTTTCTGCAGTATTATCCTCCAGTCCCAATGGGGCTGTAAACACTATCCCAAAGCTTCTGTAGGTAGAGAACTTTTTCACTGCCAAAATTATTATTAACGTAATGGGTAGACAAGTAGGAGGAAAGATAGACCAGCATCCTGGAGTTGGGAGGGGGGGGGGGGGACAACCCTTGCAGATTTTTGCCTCAGTACAGGTGAGTAATTCTTTGGAGCGTCGCCCATAGCATTTAAATATGAGCCCTCACCGACTTAATGACTTAACTGGCTGACTGTCTGGGTGGAACACAGTCCTTCTTTAGAAGGCACTAATTCCTTAGCTAGCCAAGAAATCCCCGCGTTTTATGAAACCCGAAATTTCATTTTCGTGTTCACAGTAGCACGCCACTTAGTCTCCCTGTCCAGAGTCAGAGCAATCCTGTCCACTCCCTCGTCTCCCGTTTAATTAAAATTTATTTTCTGTTATCCTCACATCTAAGTATGGTTTTTCCAAGTGCATCCTTCCTTCAAAATTCTTTACCAAATCTCCAACCTTCATGCATCCCGCTTCTTTTCCATGCGTTCTACATACCCTACCACCTCATTCTCCTTGATGTAATTACCCGAATAATATTTTGTAATGAGTTCATGTAACGAAGCTCTTCATTACGCATTTTTCTTAATCAGCTTTTCACTTTCTCCTACTTGCGCACAGATATTTTTGCAACACCCTGTTCTCGAATAACCATTTCCTATGTTCCTATTGAAATGACCTGAAATTTTTAAGAGATGGTTTCTAAATTCACGCAAGTCATATTTATGTGTTTTTAGTGCGAATTTCTGGATTATAACAGCGTGTAATGTTGTAAGTGATCACCAATATTTCGCAGGAACTTGTTGCTCCCACCTCCGCATAGAGACACCATGTTCCTACGCAAGATTCCTATCCATAGAGCAGACACACGTTACTATTAAAGTCTCAAAAGTCCTAAATTTGTAAGGCCGTTAAAAATATTGCCTTGCCTGTATTTTCCAGTATTGTTACTGCCGATGTCATGAACTGAAAGGGTAGAACAGTTCAAATGTTTGGGAAAAACCTTAACGGATCAAAATTTTATTCAGGAAGAAATTAGGAGCAGATTGAAGCCAGGGAATGCTTGCTATTGTTTGGTGAAGAATCTCATCTCTTTCAGGTTGATATCCAAAAATATAAAGATTACGATATACGGAATTATAATTTTGACTGTTGTTTTGGATGGGTATGAAACTTGGTCGCTCACATTGAGGGAGGAACGTAGGCTGAAGGTGTTTGAGAATAGGGTGCTGAGGAGAATATTTGGGCCTAAGATGGACGAGGTAAAAGGAGAGTGGAGAAAGCTACATAACGAGGAGCTAAATGATCTGTACTTCTCACCAAATATTATTCGGGTGTTCATATCGAGGAGATGAGCGAGATATGTAGCACGTGTGGGGGAGAGGAGAGGTGCTTACAGGAGTTTCGTGGGGAAACCTGAGGGAAAGAGACCTCATGGCAGACCCATGCGTAGACGGGTTGTAAGTAAGTAAGTAAGTAAGTAAGTAAGTAAGTAAGTAAGTAAGTAAGTAAGTAAGTAAGTAAGTAAGTAAGTAAGTAAGTAAGTAAGTAAGTAAGTAAGTAAGTAAGTAAGTAAGTAAG
>Ga0123355_10009852_pt1 | contig 14582 bp, 13 predicted proteins | sample TergutEmb28metaG_3_FD_89872 | JGI IMG/M metagenome (GOLD analysis project Ga0123355, IMG submission 89872) | Embiratermes neotenicus P1 segment gut microbial communities from Petit-Saut dam, French Guiana - Emb289 P1 | ecosystem: Host-associated > Arthropoda: Insects > Digestive system > Gut ...
AAATTGCTCCGTCATCTGGACATAAAAAAGCCGATGGTCAGCTACTTTGAGCATAACCGCCGGGAGAGCGGGGATAAAATCGTAGAGCGGATCCTGTCGGGCGAGCATTGCGCGCTTGTGACCGATGCCGGTCTGCCCGGCATAAGCGACCCCGGAGAGGATTTAGTGCGCCTGTGTTATGAGGCAGGCGTTGAAATAACGGTAATCCCTGGCCCGTGCGCCGCGGTGACCGCGCTGGCAATGTCCGGCCTTGGCGCTGGGCGGTTCACGTTCGAGGGTTTTTTGTCCACGGCAAGGAAAAGCCGGTTTGAGCATTTGAGCGACCTAAAAACCGAAAAGCGGACAATGGTATTTTACGAAGCGCCGCATAAACTTATGCGCACGCTCGCGGATATGTTCGAAGCGTTTGGGGACAGGCGAGTGTCAATATCGCGGGAGATGACGAAGCTTTACGAGGAAACGCTGCGCTGTACCTTGTCCGAGGCAATCGCCCATTTCGAGCAAAATTCGCCGCGCGGCGAATTTGTGCTCGTTATTGAAGGGATACAAGACGAAGCCGCCACGGAGACGGATCTGCAAGACGCTGTCTCCGCCGCGGAAGCCTACATTCAAAGCGGTCTTTCGGTAAAAGATTCTGTAAAAAAAGTTTCCGAGGAGACCGGGGTTGCGAAAAATACGCTCTACAACGCGGTTGTGAAGAAATAGCCCTCGCCCTTTGCCGTGCAAAGCTTTCTCGGCGGAGGAGTGCGCCCCGTGCGACAGAGGCGAAAAAGGTTTAATTAAAACTCCCGGCGGGATTCATTCCCGCCGGGAGTTACTTTGCGCCGCGCCTCAGCGCGGCGATCCTACCCTCGCTTTTGATGACAAAGCCCAGCCCGGGGTCTCCGCGCGACCTGTCGCGTGGGGTGGAAGCTATGCGGGTTTGTCATCAGTTATTTTTCCATTTCCCGTTTACAAACGTCGCAGATGTTCTTTTTCGACTTTACGGGCTCGGGCTCATATTTTTTCAGCACGATTGACGCGCCGTCAACGAAAATTTCCATTGAATCCCGCTCCGCGATCGAGAGTGTGCGCCTAAGCTCAATCGGTAGCACGATCCTCCCTAATTCGTCCACTTTTCTTACAATTCCTGTCGATTTCATGTTGTTATTACTATCCTTTCTTACTTTGTTCGACACAATACCAATAATTGTAAAAGGATTTTACTACATTCCGCGCTATTTGTCAATTGTCAATCGCCGTTGAATTATAGAAATATTTTTCCGGCATATCCTGTCCATTTTTTCTATATATTTCACCAGGACATATCTTGTCCCTGGGAGGTGATTTGTGCATGGCGATGGCATGGATATGGACGGCGATGGTCGCGTTTTCCGTCATATTCGGATTAATTAGCGGGAATATCGGCGCGGTAGGCACGGCGGCGCTGGAGGGCGCGGGCGCGGCAGTGCGGCTGTGTATCGCCATATGCGGGGTCACGATGCTGTGGTCCGGCGTGATGGAGATCATGCGTCGCGCGGGACTTGCGAAGAAACTGTCAACACTCTTCAGACCCGCGCTGGGGCAGCTTTTCCCGCAAACGCGAAGTAACGAGCCGGCGATGGAAGCTCTGTCGGCGAATGTCTCGGCGAATCTATTGGGACTCGGCAACGCCGCGACGCCGCTTGGAATACGCGCGGCAACGGAGATGACTAGGCAGTCGCGGAGCAAAACGGCGTCTGACGACTTGTGTATGCTTGTGGTGTTAAACTCCGCGTCGATCCAGCTTATCCCGGCGACCGTCGCGGCGGTACGTGCGTCGGCAGGCGCGCGCGCGCCGTTTGATATCCTGCCCGCGGTTTGGATAACCTCGATCGTCTCGCTGATTGTGGGGGTCACGGTCGCGAAGATTCTGTCCCGGTTTTCGAAGCGGGGTGGGCGAGATTAATGTCGTTTACTCACTTGCTGTCCCGCTTTTGATATGCGCCGTGGCCATTTTTGCGCTGCACAAACGCGTTGACGTGTTCTCTGCGCTTACCGCCGGAGCAAAAGATGGACTGCTTGTGATAGCAAAAATCTTGCCGCCGCTTGTCGCGCTGCTCACGGCGGTCTATATGCTCCGCGCGTCCGGGGCGCTCGCTGCGTTGGAGACTGTCGCAAGCCCGCTGCTTGCCCGGATCGGCATCCCGCCGGAGACGGCGGCGCTTATATTCATCCGCCCGTTTTCAGGCAGCGGCGCGCTCGCCGTCGGCGCGGAGCTTATTGGCATATACGGCGCGGATTCTTATGTAGGGCGCGTCACGGCCGTCATGCTCGGGGCGACCGAGACTGCGTTTTATACAATCGCCGTCTATTTCGGGGCAGTGGGCATAAAAAAAACGCGCCACGCCATACCGGCGGCGCTGTGCGCGGATTTTACCGGGTTTTTCGTTGCGTCACTTATGGTGAGACTGCTATTCCCGTAAAAAAACGCCGGGCATTCGCCCGGCGTTTTTTATAGCCTTTATCTTGGCGCCCTTGCCCTGACAGTAACTTCCGTCGAAACGCCGTCCACAGTGACAGTAAGCGTCGCGGAGCCGCGGTCGGCCATAACAACGACATTGGCCTCCGTTCTATACGGAGGATTTGTCACAGTCACTTCAAATATAGACGTATTACTGCTCTCCCAGGTGATCTCGCCCTGAATCTCGGCGTCTGCGGGTTCAATCCTAAGAGTAAGCGGAATATTTGCATTTATCGGCTCTGTGAACTCATTATCACGCAACGGCGAGCCGCGGAACAAAACCGTCACCCGCTCTACTGCGAGCGGCGGGACATATTCCTCATACCCGTTTTCATAGCCATTGTCATAACCATTACCATTAAACGTGTCGCCGTTCTCAATGCCGGGACCGTCAATAGTGGTGTTATCTCCGTCACCTGGGAGACCCGCTGACGGACCGTTCACAATGTCGGAAACACCGGGATCATCAGGCGAGGGCGCAGTGAGAACCAGAACGCCTGTGGCGATCGCAAGCGCGGCCATTATAAGGATACTTATAAGCATTTTGCCTTTGTAATTCTCAGACTGCTCAGAATATTTTCCGCGGCCCATCCGCCGCGCGCCGCAATAAGGACACCGGCCACGCAGACCTGAATATTTCCTGTCGCATCTCGCGCATTTGACTTCGGATACAACGCTCATACGCAAATCACCCCTTTGTACAATTATACAAGTTACATTCTACAATATATTCCCTGTTTAGTCAACCTTCTTTTGTTGAATATTGGGGTAATCATTTCGCTGTAGGGCGCGACGCCCCCGGCGCGCCGTTTCCTATGGCTGTTGACTGCGTCCATGTCCGGTGCGGGGATAAACGAACGGCGCGCCGGAGGCGTCGCGCCCTACACGGTATCGTCAAAACCAAAAGCCGCCCGAAAGGGCGGCTTTTGTGCAAAGTTAAATTCGGTCAAGCTTACAGCGGGATATCACCAATGTTGATATCAAGTTCAGTAACGTCAATCTCATCAAAGACCTTACTCTTACCGCCTGCTTTGACTTCCAGCTTGTATTTGCCGTCTGGCAGGTTTTCAAACCAGAAATCGCCGTACTCATCGGTCTTAACGCTAAAGTTGCCGCCTTTTCCGCTAAGTTTGCACTCGGCGCCTATGTAGACCTCGTCCTCAACAGGATCAAACAGTGTTCCCGCGATGAACTTTTTGGGCAGGCCTTTATAGTAGACGCGCGGTTTCGTCTTAGCGCTGACTTTCGGCAGATAGAACTCAGAATCCTTCATGAATTCTTTCGCCTCTTCGCAGTCTTCGTCTACAACACGCATACAGACTGTCGGGCAGTTATCGGTACATCTGGTTTCTTTCCAGCCGTCGTCTTGCAAGTGCGCGCAGCCGGTGCATTTCTGAGCGATGTTCAGATCTTCGTTGAAGTAGATCGAATCGTATGGGCAAAGCTCAACGCAGTTGCGGCAGCCGATGCACTTGACAGGGTCGATGATAACAAGACCGTCGGCCCTCTTGTACTTGGCGCCGTGACGGCAAGCGTCCATGCAAGGCGGGTTATCGCAGTGCATACAGATCTGGGGACGGTATGCAACTTTAACCTTGGGTACTGTGCCGCGAACTTTTTGATGCAGTTTCAGCCAGAACTGCCCGATCTCGGGTTGGGGCTTGGCTATCGGCGTCCAGTCGTTGGCGACATGCTCGTCTTTACAGCCGATCTGGCAGCTGTAGCAGCCGTTACAATTTGTGCAGTCTATCAAAAATACTTTCTTTGCCATTATTTGCTCCCCCTTTCAACCCAGGCAGTGGCTTTCAAACCGGAAGCGCGGTCGTATTCGCGGTTCCAAGCCTCGGGATAATTTGTTTTCCACTCGTCATACTGCGTCATGCTCACACGCTCAACCTCAACGAGGAACGAGGTGGTCGCCTGGCCGCCGGCATGTTTGGATGTGATACCCTTTGGCGTGATGAGGTTTATCGCGCCGCCGCGGTCGAGTTCACCCGGAATGATGATGTCGGTACGTGCGCCGTGGTCAACCGAGAGTGCGCCCGGCATCATGCGCTCGAACACCAACGCTCCGCAAAGCACGCTGCCGCGCTCGTTAAACACGCGAACGATGTCGCCTTGCTTGATTCCTCTTGCTTCGGCGTCTGATGGGTGAATCCAGCATGGCTCGTAAAGGTAGCCGTCAAAGCCCCTGATCTTGCCGGTATCCGCTTCTTTTGTCCACGGAATATCGTCGGCCTGTGCGTGTACTCTCCATCTCGGGTGGTTCGTGATGATAAGCAGTGGGTAAGTCCGCGCCCTGTAGCTGGAGAGGCGCTCATCATGCGTGATGCCTTTCTCAATCCATTGCGGATACGGCGGACGCTCTTGATCGTCCGGGAAGTGCTTTTGAAGATTCGTAGAGCAGAACTCCAGTTTTCCTGTAGGCGTCGGCAGCGGATTCTTTACAGGATCCATTGCGAACTCGTAAAGGCCGGCGGGGAGTTTTCTCCAGTTTTCGGAGACCGGGATTACCATGTAATCCTTTTCGCACCACTCTTCATAAGGAACGATCTTGTCAAAGTTCATTCCTTTGTAGACGCCTTCAACATACTGTTCGACTGTTCTGCCTATGGTGACCTCTTTTTCCATGCCGAGTTTCTTTGCGATTTCGACAACGGCTTCAAAGTCACTCTTCGATTCGCCTACTGGCTCGATAGCTTTTTTCATGTTGAGCATGGTCTGGAAATGCTCACCGTCACGGACGCACGGCATGACGTCGTCTACCTCAAGGTAGGTGTTCGTCGGCAGTACGATATCCGCGTAGATACAGTCATTTTCCAGCCACGGGTGCTGCGCAAGAACAAACTCGATCTGCGGGTCACGAATCGTCATGCCGATATCGAATCCGTCGCCCCAGCAGGTCTGACGACAGGGGGTGTCGGTCCATACCATGCGAATCGGTACGCCGTCATAATCGACTTTATAGTAAGTCGTGTCAAGATCCCGCTCGTCATGTTTAAGGTTAGGATTGTTCAAAGTTGACCCTTGCTTCATGCGAAGATCGCCTTTTCTGACCGGATAGGTGTACTTAACCATCTGGTCAATAGGCTCTTCCTCATGGCCGCCAGTACCCCAGAACTCAATGGACTTGTCTGTTCCGGCTTTGATGGCCTCTTCGATCAGGACTTTAGGAATAAGCTGTTTGCCCCATGCCTGAGGTGTGCCGCGGTGCGGGTTGAATATCCTCTCATGGAGTTCAGGATCTTTTTGTCTGATCGTCTCAAACGTTCCCGAATATTCCTGGAAGCCTTTTGAGGTGTCGGAGTTGGCGATATCGTAGTTGAGCTGATCCCACGTAATGTTCTTCGGCATACCCATGTACGCGATCTGAGCGTGATGTCTGCCCGGCTTGCCAAGTCCCTGCATACCAAGGAGGACAACTTCCAGACGCGCCGGCTCAGTCGAGTACGGGCCGCGGATGTAGCCGCCGCCGAAGTAATGACCGACGGTTGTGGCTTTTTTAGACCAGTCTCTGGCAAGCGCTTTGATAGTGTAGGAGGGGATTCCGCATTTTTCTTGCGCCCACTTCGGAGTCTTCGGAACGCCGTCCACTTTGCCGAGTACGTAGTCTTCGATCTTATCCATACCAACCGCGTGAGTCTTGACGTATTCTTTGTCGTATGTACCCTCGGTGACCCACATGTAGATTATTGCAAGCTGCAGGGCAGCGTCGGTATTCGGAAGAACCGGAATCCACTTGTCGCCGTGAATAGCTGCGGAGTAGTTAAGATCTGGGCAGATGTAAACTTGCTTTATGCCGCACTGATTCCAGAAGAACATAAGACGGCTTGCCATCTGTCCGCGGAAGCCCCAAGGCGTAGTCTCAAGGTCGCCGCCCTGTACCACGAGCAGTTCGGTGTTTTCGGTGATATCCACAACAAGGTTCTCAGCCGGAGCCATGTTGCCGATAAAGCCTTTGCCCCATACATGCTTGGCGCCCCAGTACCAGCCTTCCCAGCTGTCAGGGTTTCTTACCTGCTGGGTGAAGCCGCCCATCTTGTCGAGGAGCAGTGTGGAGCAGCCGTGAGGAGCGTGAATCAGTTTACTTTCAGAGTGTCCGTCGCACTGAAGAAGGATCGACAGCGGACCATACTCTTTGTGCATACGCTTGATCTCGTTAGCGATGAGGTCTGTGGCCTCGTCCCAGGAAATACGTTCAAATTTGCTTGATCCGCGGCCCTGGGGATTGCGCTCGCCGTTCGGATCCCAGTCGACGCGCTTCATCGGGTAAGGAACACGGTTCGGTGAGTAAGCCCTCTTCTTGTATGCCAGGCCCCACGGGGGCGGTACCGACTTGCTAAGCGGTCTCCATTTTACGCCGTTGCGTTCCATCTCCCACGCGTTGAAGCTATCGTAGTCATACTTCGAATCGTAGTGAAGCGGCCTGATGCGGACGACTTTTCCATCTTTGACGTCAACGTGAGCAGGGCAAGCTCCGAAGATGCCGCCGCTCAGATTGATAGCCTTAACAACAGTCTTGTCGACTCCCTTGGCCACTGGCGCTGTGCCTGGGAATGCTGCTGGCCTATTCTTTTCTGCCACTTGATTACCTCCCATTCTTAAATTTATAATTTACCTATCATACCATTTAAAATTATAACGCGAATTCCAACATAAAGGAAGTGAATTATTTTTATTGAGTTTATCGCGAAGATAAAACATGCTTATAATCAAGACAAAAACATGCCTTAAAACTGGCAAAATGACCAATAAAAAGGCATGTTAAGGCAAATTTCAGGCCGGGAAAACTGACAACACAATATCCCTGAATATTTTGCATGCGGTTGCTTTTACATCTTTTTTCCAGGCGAAAACGGTTGTGATCTCGGCATCGTCGCCGACTATCGGAAACGTGACCACATTCGGACGCTGGTATAAATGGCCCAGCTCGCCGGGCAAAATGGCGACGCCGATACCGGCGTTTACAGATAAAACGACTGATTCGGCGCGGTTGTAGTGGTTAATTATCCGCGGCTTTATGCCGCGATTTCTGCATATAAGGCTTATCTGACTGGCCAGCGCGCCCGACTGCGGAACCGAGACGAACGGATTGCGCTCGATCGTTGACCAGTCTTTCAGATCAATGGTGTGCGCGATATTCTTATTCACAAACACTTCAAGCGCCCCGCGGTGTATGACGGAGTGCGAATATTCGTCGTTGGCCGGTATCATCGGCAGAACAGCGAAGTAAAAATCATGATCGCCCTGATGAAGCGCGCGGATAAGGTCGGCGCCTTCCAAAAGGTCGATATCCGCCTGGATGTCGGGATGCGCGTCGTAAAGTTTGCTCAGGCAGTCGCAAAGTTGATCCGACGCATATGACAGCGCCGCGATGCGGATATGCCCAAGCCGGCCGTGAGCCATGTTTTGAATACGGTTTTCCGCGACTGAAGATATCTCTAAGATCTGGGATATGTAATTAAGAAATTCCTCGCCTTCCGACGTCAGAAAAACCTCATGGCTGGAGCGGTTTACGAGCTTAACGCCAAGCTCGGCCTCAAGCTTTTTAATATGATGGCTGACAGCGGGCTGAGTTATGTAATACTGCTCAGCTGTACGCGAAAAATTCAGCGTCCGTGCCAGTGAAGCGAATAAGTGAAGCCGAAGCATATCCAAGTCCGCCGCCTCCTTTTACCATATTACTGTAATAATAACAGAAATATCGCAGTCATTGCAAGTTTTTTAGCAAGATTGGAGGAATATTTTATTGCTTGCGGCCAAAATACTGGTATAATTAGAATTAAAGAAAAGAGGTGGAGCGGATTGAAAGCAAAGATGCAAGACCAAAGGTTAGTCAGGCGGAGCATTGTGTATGTGCTGGGATATTTTGTTATGGCAATGGGTGTTGCCTTTTCCATAAACGCTAATTTAGGCATTACCCCGGTGACATCGCTGCCGTTTGTTATAAGCCTTATTCTAGGGCGGTCTCCGGGCATGGTAATCATAATAACATTCGGCTGCTTAATTCTGCTTCAGATTATCCTGCTGCGAAAGAACTTTAAATGGATAAACTTAACGCAGATCATTCCGGCCGCGCTGTTCGGATATTTTGTTGACTTGTCAATACTGCTTCTAGGCGACTTTATGATCCCGACGTACGCCGGGCAGCTTGTTATGCTGGCGATCAGTATCATACTCGTCGCCTTGTCGATTATCCTGGTTCTTGACGCCAATTTTGCAAACCTGCCGGCAATGAATCTGGCCCTTGCGGTTACGAAGATGGCGCCGGATCATAAATACTTCGGCAAATTCCACATTGTAAAAATGATGACGGATACAACGATCGTAACGATTGCAATCTCGCTCTCGTTTATATTTTTGGGCGGACTGGTTGGCATACGTGAAGGTACGGTTATCACCGCCCTATTAGTTGGACAGATAATTCCTTACATCAGAAAGGTCGTTGACCCGATCCATCGCAAAATCGGTCTGTACCGGGGCATCCGGGCGGCGGAGGAGTAGTCTTGAGCGTGCGTTTGCCGTGTGGCGGCGCCAAAAACCCCTTGCAAAATTTGGATTGACCTGCTATGCTGTAAAAAATTGATTATGGAGAGGTGTAGTGGAGGAAAATGGATTCATTATCAAAAAAGTATCCGGTGTCCGCTTACTTAAAGTTTATTATCCTGCCCCTCGTCGGCATATTCGCGTTTTTCATTGATATCCCCATGCCGGCGTACACGGTAATGGGTTTTACGGTGGCGCAGAATTCAACGATACCCATAAACCATCTTACAAACTTTATCAGGGCGCTTTTGTGGAACGGAGACTTCAAGGCCATGCCATACGTGGTGCTGGCCATTTCGCTTTACGGCATGGTTGATCTTGTAATACGCCGCAAAAAACATTTTTCCAACACCCTCAATAAAGTGTTCGCCATCATCAAAGTAATCGGCGTTGTGTTTATCGTCTTCGCAGTATTCGGGGTCGGCCCCAGCTTTTTGCACGAGCCGCGCGCGATCCTAAGCTACAGAAGCATATCGGCGTTCGTACTGACTGGAGTATTGATTACTATCAGCATAAGCATTCCGCTTGCGGCGATTTTCCTGCCGTTTTTGCTCAATTACGGTCTGGTGGAATTTGTCGGCGTTTTGGTCCGGCCGATAATGCGGCCATTGTTCAAGCTTCCGGGGCGCAGCGCCGTTATTCTGGTCAGCGCATTGCTCGGAAACTTCTCTGTCGCTCATATCGCGGTCGATGACCAGTATCACAGGGGGCAAATGACGGAAAGGGAATCGCTTGCCATATGCACCGGGTTTTGCTCGTCTTCGATCGCGTTCATGATGGTCCTTGCGACTAATGCCGGGATAATAAACAATTACTGGAACGCGTATGTCTGGTCGACGTTTCTTATGATAATCCTCATAACGCTCATCGGGGTACGTATTCCGCCAATCACAAGGATAAGGAACGGATACGCTCCGGGCGTTGAGCCTAAGCTTGAGAAGGAATATAAGAAACATCTGTTTAAAAACTCACTTGCTGAAGGTCTAAGCATCGCCACGGTTGCGCCGAACCCAGCCAAAGGCATTGCGCAAATACTTAAAGCGACCGCCGGAATCCTTGCCGCCATTATCATGGGCGCGGGGTTCTCCACATCAGTAGGTATGCTTTTATACTTTTACACGCCGTTATTCGAGTGGCTCGGTATCATATTCCGCCCGCTGATGATGGTTGTGCAAATCCCGTATAATGAGGTAGTCACCGCGTCCACCGGCGCCGCGTTTTCGCTGCTTGAAGTCACCATACCGTCCCTGCTTGTCATGGAAGGCGCGTGGTCGTACCACATCCGTTATATGATGGCGGTAGTGCCGATGACATCGGTGATATTCCTGGGAAGTTTCGTCCCAAGCCTGATAAGCACGAATCTGCCGGTCAAGTTCTGGCACCTGATGGTAATCTGGTTAGAGCGTATGATACTGTCGATTCTGTTTGCCGGAGTCTTTTCTCTTATTCTGTTCGGCGTGCCGGGATGACGTCGTCGCGGATAAATTGAAACACTTTAAAGGGTCTGTTGCCGTTAATGACAACAGACCCTGATTTTTTGCAAAAAATCTATTGACAGAATTTGCGCGCCATGTTAATATGATTGTGATATCAAAATGATATTAAGATTTACATATGGAGGATTTAAGATATGACAATGGAAAACAGACATATTCAGGAAATCGACCTGAAAGCGCGCGGGGGTATGGCGGTCCTGGTGATCAACATAATACTCACGCTTGCGGGCGCCGGTGCGTTTGGGTACGGCTTGCATATGATGATACGTGACGGGTTCGCCCCGCTTGGAATCGTGCTTATGATAATCGGCGCACTGTACAGCTTTGTTCTTGGTCCGCTGCTGTTCTGCGGACTGAAGGTTCTCAAGCCTAACGAGGCGCTTGTGCTGGCTCTGTTCGGGCGGTATTACGGGACGCTAAAGGGCGCCGGGTTCTTCTGGGTGAACCCCTTTTGCACACCAGTGAACCCCGCCGCCGGTACGACGAACCCTGCGACCGCCGCCTCAATAACAACGGCATTGACGTCTGCGGAAAACCTAAGCGCGCTTCTGGGCGGCGGGGGTAGAAAAATCTCGCTCAAGGCGATGACGCTCTCGAACGATAGGCAGAAGATCAACGATCAGCTGGGCAATCCGATCATTATAAGCACTGTGGTCATATGGAAAGTGGTAAATACTGCAAAGGCCGTGTTTGAGGTCGATAATTTCAAAGACTTCCTGTCGATCCAGTGCGATTCAGCGCTCAGGAATATAGTGAGCCTGTACCCGTACGATACAGTCGGGAGCGATAACGAGCAGTCACTGCGCGGCAGTAGTACAGAGGTTGCGCAAAAGCTTAAAGATGAGATACAGTCTAAAGTCGAAGTTGCCGGACTGGAGATCATGGAGGCGCGGATAACGCACCTCGCGTACGCCGAAGAGATCGCCGCCGTGATGTTGCAGCGTCAGCAGGCGTCGGCCATTATAGACGCACGCCAGATGATCGTCGAGGGTGCGGTCGGCATGGTTGAAATGGCGCTCGCAAAACTCAGCGAGAACGAAATCGTGCAGCTTGATGAAGAGCGCAAGGCCGCGATGGTCAGCAATCTGCTCGTCGTACTCTGCGGGAACAGGGACGCGCAACCTGTGGTCAACAGCGGCTCAATCTACTAGTCATGGACGAGAAGAAAAAGCAAGTGCCACTGCGATTGTCAGCGTCACTATGGAAAGAACTGGCCGCATGGGCGGAAGAAGACTTCCGTTCACTAAACGGCCAGATCGAGTTCCTGTTGACGGAATGTGTAAGACGTCGCAAGAAAAAGGGGGAGTAGGTTGCGCCGGGGTCATCTGTTCTACTCTTTGCAACAAACCATGTAGGGGCGGCATTTTGCCGCCCGCGGGCGACTGCAAGTCGCTCCCTACAGTACAATCACACCACCCTCAAAAATCCTTATACATAAGGCTCGGCTGGATTCCTGTATTATTCTGATATTTGCCGGATTTGTATGGGGCAAAATCGCCGCTGATCGCGTGATAATATATCTGACAGATTTCGACCATCGGATACACTTTCACAGGCTGCACGCACTGTATTTCCAAAGTCCAGTAACCGGAAAATCCAATGTCGCCGAACCCCGCAGTGACGTGGACATACAGCCCAAGTCTGCCGACGGATGACCGCCCTTCAAGCATCGGTACAAAATGCTCTGTCGAAGTATGCTCAAAAGTGCGTCCGAGGTACAGCGTGCCGGGTTTTAGCACGAGACCGTCTTCGGGGATTATGATTTTTTCCGTACCCAACGGCTTGCGCATGTCCAGAATATCGTCCGTGTAGACAAGCAACTCGTTATGCAACCGCAGATTATAGCTGTTGGGGTTAATAAGCTTTTCATCAAACGGGTCGATGGCGATTTTTCCGTCATCGACCTGCTTTTTTATTTCCAAACCCGATAAGATCAAATCGCCAAACCTCCGTTATATAACCTCATATTTGTCATAACTGATAATTTCACTCATTTGCTTGCGTGGGCGGGCGTCTGGTGCGTCGGTGGGGTAGCCGAGCGTCAGGCATCCGATCACGAGGACATCTTCCGGGATACCCAGCGCCGCTTTGACCTCGTCCTGCTTAAAATGCCCGAGCCAGCATGTGCCAAGTCCAAGCTCATGCGCCTGCAGGGTCATATACGACATTGCGATTGATATATTCACTTTGTCGGTCGGTATTCCGCAGTCCATAGTCCGCGACGATGTGGCACACGCGACGATGACGCACGGCGCGGCATCGACCCAGGGCTGTTCAAATGACGCCGTGTACAACAGCGCTTTCTTCTCCAGGTCACGCACGACGACAAAATGCCAGTTCTGGTCGTTCCTGGCCGACGGCGCGAGCCGGGCCGCCTCTAAAACCAGGTTCAGTTTTTCCTCTTCAATCGGTGTTGAAAGGTAGTCTCTGATACTCCTGCGTGTTTCTATTGCTTTTGATACATTCATAAATATTTGACCTCATTTTTTTTAAACTTAAATGGATTTGCGCTTAGCGTTATATTTTTTATCCGAAGAGATAAGCAGATACAAAACAAGCGAGAGCGCGACGAATATCGCCCCAACCCAGAATATATACCCAAAGTCCCGCGCGTCGGCTATTGCCCCGAGCATAGGTGCGCCAATGGCAAAGCCGATGTCGATCGCCGCGAAGAATGAGCCGGATGCACTCCCGCGCCTTGAGGGCGAGCATCGTTGAAACAGCATGGCGTTAAACGTCGGCATGACCGCGCCCTGCGCGAAGCCGAGCGGAATACCGATCGCGATAAACGCCGCGGTTGAGCCGACAAAAGGCAGTGCAAACAAGCAGACGGCAAGAACGGCAATCCACGGGATAATGACTATGTCCGCACCGCGCCTGTCCGCAACCTTGCCGAAAATTATCCTGGCGATAAAAATGCCGATGGCGCTTATCGCGAAAAACAAGCCCGCATTGCCAAACCCTTTCCACCGCGCGAACGGCGGGATGAAAAGCATTATGCCGACGATGCCGAAATACAGCAGTATCATAACGGCGATGGTTGGATACGCTGTGTATTCAAATCCCAAGAAGGTCTTTGGAAGAGGTTCATCGTTGCGCATTCCACTAAGCTCGGCTTTTACCGGGGGCGGAGCTGACGATTGCTGCCCGGCGAGGGCTTTCCTCCGCTTACGCTCGTAGGTTATGGACGCGCTGGCCGCTGCACTCATAAGACACAGGGCCGCCGCGATTAGAAAAAGCAGTCTGTAAGAAGCGAGTGTGTCGCTGTAGACAATCGCGATTGCGATCCAAGGGCCAACGGCCTGTGCGATGGTTGAGTGCATCGCAAAATAGCCGATACCTTCGTTTAGCCTAGAAGCTGGCAGAACATCGGCCGCGACCGCGCCCGCGCACGTTGAATGCATCGAAAAACCGACACCATTGAACGCGCGTATGATAAACAGCACGGGGATCACCGCGGTCATGCCGAAAAGCGCAGACATCGCGGCGCATATAAGCGCACCGACGACAAGAAATCTCACCCGCCCGAATTTGTCGGACAGCGTACCGATCAAAGGCCGCGACACAAGTGATGCGATGGAAAAAAAGGTTGACATCAGCCCAGCGTGTAACCGCAGCCCACCAATTCTTTCGAGGTAAAGTGTAAGAACAGCGGCGACGAAAAAGTTCATAAAGCTCGTACCAGACGCGGAGAGCGTTATCAGTACGTAATCTTTTGAAAGCAGCCGGTCTTTTTTCGCCTCTTCGGGGCAAGGGCAGGGGGCATTAACCATAAATTCCATCATCCTCTATAATAACGGGCTAACGGGCCGTCCTGATTATTATAAGAACGGCCCGTGAATAATTTACTGTCTGGACATAACAGAGTCTTTAACGTCTTCCCACACGGTGTAGACGCCGTTTTTATGCCATTCGGCCAACTGCTCGTCGGAATAGCCGAGTTCTTTTAGGATCTCTTCTGTGTTCTCTCCGAGCATTGGGGCGCGTGTGTATGGCAGCTTATCCGCGCCTTCGATCGCCACCGGCGGGCGGACCATCGTGCGCTTGCCGGACGGGTA
>Ga0123355_10009853_pt1 | contig 14579 bp, 14 predicted proteins | sample TergutEmb28metaG_3_FD_89872 | JGI IMG/M metagenome (GOLD analysis project Ga0123355, IMG submission 89872) | Embiratermes neotenicus P1 segment gut microbial communities from Petit-Saut dam, French Guiana - Emb289 P1 | ecosystem: Host-associated > Arthropoda: Insects > Digestive system > Gut ...
GCTGGATTAAACACCACAAATTCAGTCCATTACATGGAGAATGACGCGCAATATACTGGTAATGGATATGCCGCAAGCAAATACGCTTCGAATGTATAAAATATACCACAATATCTTTATAAGCTCTCCTACATGTTTCGGCAGAATGTGTGCCATCCTCAGAAAACAGTGATGGCATAAAAAATACACGTATAAAGTTAAAACATGATGACAGGCAGTTTGTGACGAGGATTTCGCCTCTCGTTTCTGGGAGCCTACTGAAGATCCTCGGGAGCTGTCTTCGCGGGGGTAGTGGTTGGGCACAGTGTAAAACCCAATTATTGGAGGAATTCTTTCTGTATTTTGTCAGGGAGAGACTCATACTTGACCTGATCGTCTTTACGTTCCCTGCTGCAGAACAGTCTATGCGCGTGTGCGTATAGCAAGTTTTCCAGGCAGCTAATTTCTTACAATATGGGACGACGGAGTAACAGTTAGAGGATAGAATCCTCATGAATTTTCATCCCGATATTCTCGCAAAGGCGACGTTCCTTGACAGGCCGCGGTGTCTCAAGGATGTATATCGAGTAGTAGGACTTTTTGAGGAAACGATCTCAGTGTATAAGGAAAGGCAGCGAGCGGAGGCGGAGGTGCGGCGGCAGAGTGGGGTTGCAGGGGAGCCCTGGGATGTGCCCCGAACGGCACGGCGGAGACAGGAGAGGCCAGGGGCCGCTACTACTAAGTGTTGGTGTTGCGCCCAGCCCGGACATTATCACAGGAGCTGCTCCCACGGAAGCCCGCGGGCGGAAAACGGGCAGGGGCCGGCGTACGCGCAACCTCCCGGGCCAAGTACTTAACCAGTCTACGTATGATCACCGGTGTGCCTCACACACACCGCTGTGGGTCACGTTGGAACTCAGAGGGGCGAATGTTCCTGCTCTAGCTGACACTGTGGCTCAACTCTCGTGTATCCGATCTGATGTGGCGAAGTAACTATATTTGATCGGAGAGCCATGCAAATTTTTCAAGTTAGTAGTGTCGTGCACCCTCGAAGACGGCACGCATTGCAGTGTTGCTAATGCTATTAGACTTCATGTGAAGTTGCTTAAGTTAGCTTCGGTCCCTTCCCGACTATGCGCCGTACGAAATTGAGTTGTCCGACCCCACTCCGGTGCGTTCGTCCCCGTACAGATGCGGCCCGCACAAACTGGCGACTTTAGGACATGGTGAATGACCTCTTAGAACAGGGTGTGGTGCGCCTTAGCAAGTCCCCTACACCAGGCCGGCGTTTCTAGTGCCTTTGTTTGGCGAGAGGAGCATCAAGTGGCGTTTGACTCCTTAAAACGCGCCTTGTGTGAAGCACCGGTGCTCCAAATTCCCGAATTTAACAGGGACTTTGTCTTAGTGACTGATGACAGTGACCTCTCCGTCTCGGCTGTCCTTCATCAAGAAGTGAATAGTGTATTGGTCCCTATTGCTTATTACAGTAGAGTGCTGGCCGCAGAAGAACGCAATGTGCTGTATGAGTTGGTGTGCTTGGCGGTCATCTTTGGCTGTGAAAAGTGCCGACACTACACCGAGGTTAACAGTTCGAATCACATTGTGACAACCTTGCGTTATGTTGGTTAATTAGAAAGGTCAAGAACGTGGGACGCCTCGGCAGATGGATATTGCGGTTGGCGCCATTCAAGTTCAAGACCAAGCATACTCGTGGTGTAGACAACGTGGCGGCTGACGCGTTAACACGCATATTTGACGGTGGTTCTGATGAGAACGTGGAAGTTTCCTGTGGTGCCTTGTTGGAGTTTCTTCATCTTGTCTATTCTTCTCTAAAAGAACATCAGGAGAACGCCGTGTTTTGTGTGGAGGTCCTGAAGAAGATCCAGCACAAGCAAACCGACGACGAGAATTTTCAGGTCCATAAGGGACTTTTGTGCTACTTTCCCAAACTGTCGAGGAGTCGCAGGTGGGTCGTCCCGTCTCTATTGAGACCTATGCTACTGCAGAATTTCCATGATGCTGCTTTAGCAGCACACCTCGGGGCCTGAAAAAACTACCATAGAGTTGCTTCTAACTTTTGGTGGCGAGAATGCATGGGCAGGTGTTCGAGTACGTACCCAAATGCGGGTTGTGTCAGCGGGCTAAGCAAGCGCAAGACACGCGAGTGGGATTATACTCAGCCAGTCCAGTTCCTCTACCGATGGATAGGCTGTTCATTGATTTTGTGGGTCCGCTTGTTAGAAACAAACGCGGCAACATTGCCATTTTGGTCGTGGTTGATTCGTTCTCGAAGTTCGTTTCATTTCGCCCTGTACGTAAGATGACGTCATTGGCAGTGTCTGATTATTTGGCGTTGTCCGTGACAAAGGATTTAGGAGTAACATATGCCGGAAAATATTCCATTTTCCGGCTTATGGTACACCTAAATCCATTGTCACGGACAACGCCAAGGTCTTGTGCTGCAAAGAGTTCAAATACTTGTGCTTCAGATTGGGGATCGAACACTCCCTATTATACCCAAGGCTTCCTGGCAGAGAGAGTTAACAGGAACGTTAAGTCGGCGTTGAAATTATTCCACCACGAATCCCAAAATTCGTGGGATGAGGATTTACCGTGGATGAGGCTGGCTATTAACACGGCCGTAAATCAGAGCACGCGTAGTACCCCGGACGTGTTGTTTTTGGTGCGCGAGTTGAAATGCCCATTAGGGGTTCAGTGGGATCCGTCCCCGGTCAGTAACAGCAACAACAACAGCACGAATCAGTTCTGAACCCAGACTTATTGTAAGTTGCTGACAGCCAGGAAAAGGGCAGCCCAAAGATTTAACAAAGATCGCAAACCGCACCACTATAAGGTGGGTGATTTATTCCGTTATCAGCTTAAGTTAAGTAGTTCGAAGTGCCTAGAAATCTCTAAGCTGTTATTAAGGTGGTCGGTGCCTGTGAACATAACGAAGATCGTAAGATCCAATGTGGTGTAAGATCCAATGTGGTGTTGCTGGTTAACACCGATACCGGGGTGAGCATAGGAAGGGTCAATGTCAGCCAGTTGAAACCTTGTCCTAAGTTATACTCTGAAATTAATGCTATTTAATGCAGACCGGTATTCTGAATGTAATGTTATGTATTGTTTGATTTGTGAGCTCTGCCGAGCAGTATTCTGAATGTAATGTTATGTTGTGTTGGATTTGTGAGCCTTGATGTTTTCACTACTCACGGAGAGGAGCGTCGCCGGACGATAATCGTTTCCTGTTCCCTGAACTATGGAACGGATTGGATTGGGATGGATCGACGTGAAGAGGAGCGTCTCACTCCGCATTAGGAACGGTGGCCTGTGGAAGTCCCCCCGGGCCTACCTCGGCGTGGTGCACCGGGACTGGTGTGAGGTTATATACCGTATGGAACCTCACTTGTGCACACCTGGAAGCCGGCGAACCGGGCCTGGTGTTGCACTCCGCAGCCGGTTTGTGTGTTGGTGAGGGGCGTATATGGGAGTGATGGATTTAAGGGCCTAGTGTGAGGTCCTGGAGGTGATGTGTTAGTGTGGTAAAATCCTCGCCTGACTGGAAGGAAGTGGTCGTCCTGGTGGATAGTGGCTGGAGGTCCAGCGGAAGTTACAGGCTTAGGTGTTAACCACGAAACATTTCTAGCACCTCGTAAGGAAGCTGTGAGGACGGGACAAGATCACACTATGGAGTGTCACAGAGACGGATCAACGCAGTTGACCAAAAGGGGGTATGATAAGCCGTGCCCGCAGGGCTCAGCTCAAAGGCCGTTCCTATGCGGAAGTTGTCAGCGTGGACTTTGCGACCTGTCATTAACTTCCCTCCCATTAACGTCTGGGGATTGGCTGCCGTGAGTGAGTGAAATAGTTTGGGGGCGGTACGAACTGTTTACTTGCACGGTAGCTTGAAGCCCGGACCCACAGTCTGTCCGTCTATTTCTTCGCTTCAACTCTTCACTACCCTGAGGACCAGAACAAGAACATCGCTACGACGGGCTGGGCAGCCGAGGACTTCTAGTCTACTGAGCTGATCTTATTGGGGGCGGGGCCGGAGAGCTAGTATGAGCGTGGGTTAAAAATTTTGTTTCCGAACTGTACTTCTAAAATGACAAGTCTTGGTCACTTGGTCGTTCATACTAGACGTCGGGCCCCGGAGGCTAGCAACTAGGCTGTAAGCCACTTCATGTATTATTTTCTTATTAGTGCAATATATAATTTTGTGTACGGCTCATTCTCATTGTTGTACTGGCCGATCCTTATAGTGTAAGCAGGCACGATTAGTAATGCTACTGTGGAGCACTAGTCGACTCTAGTGTCAGAGTCAGACGGTTAATCAAGGACGTAACGTTGTGTTAAGCTTGTTTCTAGCTTCAGGCTTAGGCCTGACGATGCGCGTGGCCAGTTCGTCGTGAGTTACGTGCCGATTACGAGTGCCGGGTTATTCTTTGTGTTACCCAATTACTCTTGTCAATTCATGCTTGTGCTTCTTGTTTGTTTTCTATGTGCTTTCATTACTCTGTTCTAAATATATGTTGCTTTATTACTAATGAGAGTTGTATGATTCGGAAGTGTTTTGTGCGACACCCAATATTTATCATCCCCACAAGAGTAAGGGGCTGCGGGATTCGGCCGCTCAAACGGCCGACAGGGATTTACAAAGTGCCGGGCCCCCTATTCTTCTAACAATTGTCGACACCCATTTCAGGTGCAGACCGCGTGGGCAAAGAACATTGGGCTGGGTTGTGGGGCAGAGTAGTTTTTCAGCTTCCCGACGGTCTACATTTGGTCGGAATCTGGCTGGAGGCAGCATAGAAATTAGTGACGTCGGCGCTGGCGTTAAGAGCCGCGCCCCTTTAAATTATAGTGTCTTCACGAGGCAGGTGCAGTTAGGTCGGAGTACCAAATCGGGAGGCATTACATCTCAACCACTAAGCGGCAACGCAAAAGAAACATAATGGCACACAATGATAATGAAGATCATCATCATCACCTAGGTGAAACTGATTAGCGCCAAACTACAAGGGTCGGTGTTCTATGCCTGAATTAAGAGAAAAATCTAAGAAGAGGATATAAGCTACAATCAAATCACTAAGACTTCAGCCCACATACACACAAAATCACTTGCCTCACAACATATTCCGTATGTTACCGTAGAGAAACAACAATCCTAGCCACAGAATGTACACAAACCTGACACAATAACTGACAGCACTGCGCCGTGTCTTCTTCCAAAACTAACAGTTCCTCAGCTTCCTGAGCTACACCAATCATGTTAAAACTCCGATTTGTTGAACATCCAATTCAACAAAACCGTTCCATCTATGCATAGCATTTCCAAGTGGTTCACACACAAAAACCCTGTATGGAGCTCTGCTCTACTCGCCCCTTCCGCGTTACATGCCACGATTACCTCATTCTTCATGCTTTGATCTCCGGAATAATACTTGTATTTGGTGACATTGCAGATCATTCAGCTCATTATGCAATTTCCTCCACTCTCCTTTTACTATTTCCCTCTTACAACCAAATATTCAACTCAGCACCCTATTCTCAAACACCCTCAGCCTACGTTTCGCACCCATACAAAACAACACGCAGAATTATAGTTGTGTGTATCTTAATCTATGCATTTGGGATACCAAACCGGAAGAAAATGCATTCTGAAAAAGAATGATGGCAAGCACTAGTCTGCTCTTGATTTCTTCAAGAATGGAATTCTGATATGTCAGTGTTGTTACCAAATACTGGAACTGTATCACCCTTTCACAACATTTAGTACTTACCTTTATATTCCAAATCTATCCTGCATTCTGGTCACGAGACATGACCGTCCACTAAGTATTCTCAGCGTTTACTTCAAGACCAAACTCCCTAGCAGCGACTAATAAAGTTTCAGTCATTTTATTTACAGTAAATATGCGTCCACGCGATACAACAGACGGGCTGAGACGTTTTATCTAGTTTGTCATATTTTTAATAGAGTACATTCTTAAAATTATATGCAATTACAAGAGTATTCCCCAAAGCAAAACCACAGTGGCCTTGAAATAAATACTTTTCCTGTCCATATTCCCGTAGAACGGAAGGAAGTGATTGTTTTGACTACAGTAGCTGCTTTTCCGCACGCATTACCTACAACATTGCCACTTTTGCCTAAGTGTCGCATCGACCAGGACTGGCTTGTAACCAATTTCCTATTTCGTCTATGTACTGTGAGCACAAGGGCCTCAAGAAAGCCACGTCCAGAGGTTGCAGCCGATACGTAGTGCGACCTGGCAGCGATACCATTATGGCACCACTGTCGCGAGCTAATTGCAGAGCCTCAGTGTTTTGGGTGTGTGTGGAATGACCATTCAAACGCACAAGAATCTTTCCGCTGATATTAGGTACCATAATTTCAGCAAAATGTGTCAGCCAATTTGGGAACAATTTTTTTACATGTAACTCCATTTGGTACGAATGCTACGACATTGCCTTGTGGGGCCCAATCTTTGTAGTCATCAAATCTTGTCCGTTTGTGTATCAACATCGGAGGTACATATCAGCCAGCAGCTCTGGCGCAACTGACCGCTGATGTAATTACTTCCCTCCATCACTTCAAAAGCAAAACATTATAGACCTACCCTTCATCGAAAGCACTCTTCTAGGTACTTCCCAACTGTTGTCAAGCCAGTTTCGTCAAAGCTATAGATGCTGGTATACTTTCAACAATTCTTTCAAGCAAATATAAGAATTCATTCACACTTTCCGTATTGAAAGATTGTGCCCTATCCCAGTTTGTAGTTTGTGGTTGCCTTAGACTTAGTTGTGGGTGTCGTCTCATGAACCCCCAGTAGGCCTAATATTTCTTACCAGAAATCTCTTTGTCCTTATTCAATCTGTGAGACAGGTGACAGTTCAGCGACATGAAATGTCACGCGCAGTAAATCACTATTGGTTACACCAAACATGCGCGGTTCCAACTGTAGAAAATAATTAACTATTTCCTTTTCCAAATGTATGAGGATCTCTCCATGCTGATAATCAGTTGAGTGTTTTCCACTGAAAAATAATTCTTCCCATCTAAATGTCTTTACAGGGCAGATTTGGCAACAGAGTATTTACGAAAAGCTGCATTTAATCCAATTTCAACATTTCGAACTTCTTCGAGAACTATGTATTTTCATATTTCAAGCCTCACAACGTCCGTGTTTAACATCTTTTGGCATTCTGCACTACAAGTTCAAATTAATTCCTTAGTAATTAGACATAACTACAAGCACTTCACTTGCAGCTCCATACCGTCACACACAAATATAGAAGAGTGAGTATATAACGGTGTACAAGTATCAAAATATAAATAGAAGCCTCATAAAACTATAATGTTGGTATTCACTAACAGAACATATGGCTCCTTGAAAGGACCGGTGGGCCATTCATGCAACCCTGTAGTGGTTCATCGATAGCAACTACGCCACTTTTTGTTTTCCAAGCTACCGAGCTTCATGTAAACTAACAACGAAGAAAACCATTACAGCAGTGTGTCCAGTAGAGATTATACTTGTAAGTAGTGTATAACAAACAGCAGTTACTTACTTTATGTAATGATAAACACACGTAGAAAATTAAGAGAAAATATAAAAGAAACGATGATAACATAACCAATAAATTTTCTCAATGAGCTTTTCACGCACCAACTGAAACAACTAAACAAGATGACATCATTCATTGCTGCGCCCCCATGTGCTATCAACATTGTTAAAATATCGTGGTGGCCCATCCGTTGATACGATGCAATGATGGCAAACTTCGTTTATATTCGATATCTGTTAGTTCATGATACGAAGGCACGGATTAAATGAAAAGAAAGTCCCTGCGCAATACGTTCATCTGTAGCAGACATGTGCTTCACGTTATTCTTCTCCGTTGTCATGGGGAAGCGAGCGAACTCTCTGCAAATCGAGTACACTAGCACAGAAGCATACGGAAAGCTTGAAACCGTTTATTCTAATAAAGCAGTGGGCCGTCAACTCACTGTAATCTGGAAACACCAGCAAAAGACTCAGAAACGGTGGCCAGGGAATGTATAATGGCGCTAAGACATACAGAATCCCGTGCAAATTCGTTTCGAAAACGTGATAAACTGCAAGATCTGAGCAGTTTTTAACACAGTCTCATGATCAGCAATACAAGCGCCGAGGGAAGTCTTCTTCCACACCCGTCAGACAACTCAACTACATCCGTTACTGGATACGACTTTTGGGTATTTCAAATACCATAACGAAACAAAACGTCAGAGTACAGGGCTGAGAACAGAAGCAACGAGGCCAAAATGTTTCGCCTGCTAATATGGAGGATCAGATGGTTGCGGAGCACTCCTTTGGACAATCCGTGATCCATAAATGACGAAGGTGGAAAGAAAACCAGTAAACTATGAAATGCGTGATGGAAGTGCTATTGCGGGGGATTTCCTGTGAGGTCACAATTTCGAAAGAAACGCAGTTGGTAACTTCTGCACGACGATTCAGTTGGTCATTCTACCGTGTCAGTGAAGTACTGCCTGGCGAATCGAGGCACGGAGGGAATCTGCCACCCCCATAATTCACTTGACTTCGCGCCAGCCGATGTTTCGTTCCCTCTAAAGTAAAGTACGAGCGCAATGGAACATTTCCAGTCAAGACACCACGAAGAGTGTAACCACCTTCGTACGTCTTCCATTATTTTATCCAACTTTCAGAAAGATGTAAAAAGTGTACTGGAGAGAAGGGAGCATGCTCTGAAGGCAAACAAAACAGTTTGTCACTTCACGTGTATCTGTTCTTGAAGGCAAAGTACCGCAATCATATTACTTTACCTTCACCGTGTAAGCAGCAAAACTTTCGTTTCATTCAACAACGGACTCGGTCCGAAGATTCTGACGGTATACAAGTGGGTACCTGATTCACAATTAATCAGGACGCAATAGATCGCACGTCTTTAATATCTTACACTGTCAGTCCACGATTAGTCACAATAACTTCGTCACTCCATCCGTCCATATTCCTTAAAACACTTCAAGCAGCAAGTAATGGACAACTAATCTGTGTACCTTCAAATTAATCAATAATGTGTTTGCCACATTCGGACCATTATGTTTGTGTGTTATATTTATTATCCAACTTTATGTTGTGATTTTGTCCTGTATGCTGTAAGAGTGTTTATATAAACACTTTACAGCATACAAATCTTTCGGATGAAGAACATGATAATGGCCAATGTTGGCCGAAAGATGTTTGTAGCACCTTCTAATAATCATCAATTAGAAATACACTGTTGCGCTACTGACTGTAATTACCATACCTATTAATTACTACACACAACGGAATGACACATTTCAAAATGCCATACCTGTTGTTCAAATGACAGCAACATGCCGTTTTCTCTTCATGCTAATTTACTACTACGCATATTCAAATTGATTCAGTATTTAGTACCGTGTAAGTAGAAATGTTAAAGTCAAAACTGTTCTGAACACAACAGCAGCACACAACGTCAATAGCATAGAAGCTGCAAATACGTAACTGTTCAAACGCGACAAACGCTGCACAAATTGCACTATCATTCTGACTGGAAGTGATACTTACTGATACGGCACCACTGCACCTTCCAAAGCAGTGTTATCGTAAGGCATAACTGCGAATATTCAAAGCGATGACAGGTACAGCTGAACTGTGAATCTGTTGTGCAGTCGCACACCTGCAAGTTACAACAGCATCTCACAAACAATCGACTAGAAAACTATCGAAAATTACAATCCCAATTTTCTCAGCTCGACTCAATTTTAAAATGAAAACTGCAAAATGGAACCATCTACACACAAAGAAGGCAGTAAATGACGCTCAACATAGCACTTTGGACGGAGGAATTACCGTCTATTTAATTATCTCAAAAATCGGTAAACTTAACAATGGATACTGGGCACGAAATCTCTCGAAGTTTCGTCGCGACAAGTAAATACGGAAAATAACGGCGAGGCAGTGTCTTAGGTCTGAAGGCGGCAAGCTTTGGGCACATGCGAGTCGCGTTCGACTTTATGACGTCATAAAGAGGGCCGCTTGTGTAGGATACACTGAGGACGAGAAAAACGAATTTAACCTGTTTTTAGATTACCGCTCTTCCAAACTTGTTTCTTTAACTGTCGTATCGTACGGTGAGATCTACCTGCCCTGTAAGAAAAGGAAATGCCCCGTTCCCAAGCCACTCCTCGACCTTGAATTTGACGGAGTCGTCGAATGTAAATCGATGACCTCGGAGTTTTATTTTTAAATTACCAAAACGTGGAAATCCCACAGGGACAGGTCAAGGCTGTATCACGGGTGGGGAACACGTTGCGAACACACCCGTGCCAACAAGGAAGTGGAGATGACAGCAGCACGGCCTGCATTGTGGTAAGCAGGCCACACCTCCCAACTCAACTCCTTCCTAACGTCGTAAGCCAGCTGATAAGGCAACACGATCACCGTCGCATCACCCGGCGTGGTGCTAACGACAATGATCCCCTCCCACAACACAGTCGCCAGCACCTTCGCAGCCATCACAGTTGCCTTAAAACTTCTCTCAAATAGCTATCTAATTCGGAAGGTTTGATACAAACAACAGCTGAACACATTACGCCTGCTCTAACCTGCTACACTCCGCAAATGCGCATATGTAACATTCCTCTACCATCGTGTGTTACTTACCGCTAAGCGTATCAGCAGCAGCAGCAGCAGAACACGATTAGCAATTTCCTCACTTACCTGTAACAATCAACAAAAAAAAGGCATTAATAAGACTGTTTCCCAAGGCTTCTCATTGACACTGTGCTTTAAGCATGCGTAACAGCATATTACAGTGATATACCGCAAGGCGATTAAAATTGAGTTAACAGAGTGACGTGAAACACATGGACCGCGAGACTTCCCATGCGGCCCGCGAGTAAATTCTGCTAGCGAAGAACCAAACATTACGACTTAAAAAAACTTTCCGGAACTCCCTTAAGGCAAAGGATATCGGTGCACATTATTAACATTAAAATCGCTCACAATCAAAAAGGAATGAGACTGTCCAACTCAGGTGATTTGTGACTAGATGTTTTAAATTGGCGATCCTGTTCGCGAAGTCATTCCCAGTTAGAAATGTCATACAAAAAGGTCGGATCAAGAAAAGCTATTTTTTCCGTTTCCCACAGCGATAAAAGAAACAATAAGCGAACTCGTGCAAGTACGTTGAAAATGACTACCATCAGCGTAGCTGGGCTTTTCACCACAGTGGGACAGTAATTAAAATGGCCGCCACGAACAGATTTCATGAAGTGTAAGAAATATCGCAATTGTTTCTGGATTCCCTTATATTTGAAGCAGTAATTTCAAGTATGTTAAGCGCGAAAAATCAAGCGTTTAATTTAAAATCTACATTTCCCCGCCCAATCTACTGCCCCTTCGATTGTGCTGCCCGGTGGGTCGCGTTTCTTGTGCTCCCACCCCCAACCCGCCTGCGGCAATACTCCGGCAACATCTGAAAACTGAGCGTGCCGCTCGTTATCAGAAGTGTCCTTTACACATGATGCAGCTGCCACAACTGTTGACAGGCGGAGAATAACATGGCTGTGTGTCGTTAAGCCCAGCAGCAACAAATGTAACCGCTTCTTGCTGGCGAAAGCTCCTACTTCTGTAACAGGTCCGTGCAACGTACGATTCCGCATACATACTGCATTGCAAAGCAAATGGCCTCAAAGTCTCAGTATTTCTTTCCCGCGTGTGTTAGGCTGATCCAAACGCCAATCGTGATATCTGCGCTCAATCACGCTCCCATGGCACGAGTTGCTTTACAGGCGTTGCGAGTTGGGAAGGACTGGGAACAACCGTGCGAATTGCACGAACGACGCAACCAAGCACGGACCGTGACAGAAAGTTTTGTTTTATCGCTGTAATGTCTTATTTGGCTCTTCTCGAAACGTCGAAGTACTCACGTACGCAAGTACAAGTGCCTATCAGTCACTGATAGCTACTGTACAAACAATTCATACTGTTATCTCGTAATATAAAATGAATACAGCGGAATCAAGTCATAAACATGTCCAGAGATTAGATTCGTCAAAGAAATACCACTGGATGTAGGCTTCGTGTCGCAAGTTGCAAACAGAGAAACTATCTGTTGGCGCCACACTGCATTACCACCCGGCTGAAACACTAAATTAATGAAGGCGTACAGTCCTAACATAAAGCATAATTCCTCTAATAAAACAGCAGGAAATATGAAATATGGAAATTCATTAACGACATACGTCACTATACACCTTGACACTACACGTCACCAGAACGCGTTAATGTTTAGCAAATTGCTTGCCAGTACATGTTAACAGTACAAGTTTCTGTTTACCAAAGAGCTTGCTAGTACATGTCAACCGTACACGTTACTGTTATATCACACAACTTGCCCGTACATGTCAACAGTACACCTTTATGTTTAACAAACCGCTTGCCAGTATATGGAAACAGTACACATTACAGTTATTCCACACAACTTGCCAGTACATGTCACCAGTACACGTTTCTGTTTAACAAACAGCTTGAAGGTACAAATCATCAGTACTGGTTTCTGTTTACCAATCGGTTTGCTAGAACATGTCTACAGTACACGTTACCGATATACCACAAACTTGGCAGAACATATCAACAGTACACCATTATGTTTACCAAACAGCTTGCCAGTACATGTCAACAGTACACGTTACCGTTACACAACAAACCTTGCCAGTACATGTCAACAGTCCACGTTACCGTTACACCAGACACCATGCCAGTACATGTCAACAGCACACGTTTCTGTTTACCAAACAGCTTGCCTGTACACATCAACAGTACTAGTTACCGTTACACAACACAACTTGTCAGTATATTTCAAGAGAACACGTTACCGTTACACCACAAAACATGCCAGTACATGTCAACAGTACACGTTAACGTTAGACCTCACACCTTGCCAGCACACGTCAACAGTACACGTTTCTGTTTACCAAACAGCTTGCCAGTACATGTCAACAGTACAGGTTACCGTTACACAACAGCTTGTCAGTACACGTCAACAGTACTTGTTAACATTCCACCAATCAGCTCGCCAGTACATGTCAACAGTACACGTTTACGTTACACCACAAAGCTTGACAGTACATGTCAACAGTTCAAGTTACCGTTACAACACAAAGCTTGCCAGTACATGTCAATAGTACACGTTACTGTTTACCATACTGCTTGCCAGTACATGTCAACAGTACACGTTACAGATAGACAACGCAGCTTGCCAGCACATGTCAACAGTACACGTTTACGTTACACCACACAGCTTGACAGTACATGTCGACTGTACAAGTTACCGTTACAACACAAAGCTTGCCAGTACATGTCGATAGTACACGTTACTGTTAAACACACTGCTTGCCAGTACATGTCAACAGTACATGTTTCCGTTACGCTACACAGCCTGCAGTACATGTCAAAAGTACACGTTACTGTTAACAACACAGCTCGCCAGTACACGTCAACAGTACACGTTACCGTTATAACACACAGCTTGCCAGTACATGGCAAAAGTACACGTTTGCGTTTACCATACTGCACCGCAGTACATGTCAATAGTACACGTTACTGTTAACCACACAGCCTGCACTAAATTTCAACAGTACACGTTACTGTCAACCACACGGCATGCAGTACAAGTCAACATTAGAACTTACTGTTAACCACACAGCCTGCAGTACACGTCAAAGTTGCACGTTACCGTTACACCAAACAGATTGCCAGGACTTAACAACAGTACACGTTACAGTTACACCAAACAGCCTGCCAGTACATGTCACCAGTACACGTTACCGTTACACCACACAGCTTGCCAGTACATGTCAACAGTACACATTACCGTTACAACACACAGCTTACCAGTACATGTCAACAGTACACGTTAACGTTACACCAAACAGCTCGAGAGTACGTGTCAATACTACACGTTACCGTTACACCACACAGCTTACCAATACAGGTCAGCAGTACACGTTACCGTTACACCACACATCTTACTATTACATGTCAACAGTACACGTTAACGTTACACCAAAAAGCTTGAGAGTTCATGTCAATAGTACACGTTACCGTTACACCACACAGCTTGCCTGTACATGTCTCAGTACATGTTACCGTTAAACCACACAACTCGCCATTACATGTCAACAGTACGTTACCGTTACACCACACAACTTGCCAGTACATGTCAACAGTACGTTACCGTTACACCACACAACTTGCCAGTACATGTCAACAGTACGTTACCGTTACACCACACAACTCGCCAGTACATGTCAACAGTACGTTACTGTTACACCACACAACTCGCCATTACATGTCAACAGTACGTTACCGTTACACCACACAACTTGCCAGTACATGTCAACAGTACGTTACCGTTACAACACACAACTTGCAAGTACATGTCAACAGTACGTTACCGTTACACCACACAGACTGCCAGTACATGTCAACGGTACGTTACCGTTACACCACACAACTTGCCAGTACATGTCAACAGTACGTTACCGTTACACCACA
>Ga0123355_10009854_pt1 | contig 14578 bp, 10 predicted proteins | sample TergutEmb28metaG_3_FD_89872 | JGI IMG/M metagenome (GOLD analysis project Ga0123355, IMG submission 89872) | Embiratermes neotenicus P1 segment gut microbial communities from Petit-Saut dam, French Guiana - Emb289 P1 | ecosystem: Host-associated > Arthropoda: Insects > Digestive system > Gut ...
AATGCTTGGATGGGCACAAGCGTACTTGATGGGTATTATCTAATAGCGATGATAGCAACAACTGTTGTTTTTGGATTGTTATCAGTTAAGTTTTTCAAATATGAATGAGGAGGTAGAGTTACAGTGCTTATTATTAGAGGTTACCCACTGATTTCACTCTTCGGCACGATAGGAATCTTGCTAATTATTGCGCCCGTCGGCTTGCCGTGGATATAAAGAAACCAGACGAATATAAATTATCGGCTACCTAAAACTTAATTATCCCTTTTTTAATTATTTTATGATCAAGCAGCTTGTTATACGCATCGACAACATTGTCGAAATCAAAATAGTCAGAGATGTAGTCTTTCATGACTATATCGCCACTTCTAACCCATTTTAAGACCTGTTCATGAGCTTCATACTCTTCAATTTTTCTAGGCATCTGTTGGCAAACAAAGCTCCAATTATATGATGCTTTGCTAAAATCAATTGTAATTTCTTCTTTCTCTAACACTCCGTAACATAACACCTTGCCTCTGTCTGCCAAAATCTCCATAGCCTGATTGGTTACTATTGGCAAACCAACCGCATCAAGTACATATTTTACACCGTCCGGATAATCTTCACGAATAATATTGGTTAGGTTGTTTTTCGTACTGTTAATTGACTTTGTTGCACCGTTTTCAGCAGCGATTTTTAATTTGTCATCAACAATATCAACCGCAATTATATCCCTGCCTCCCAATAGGCTTAGGAATTTTACAAATGTTTGTCCAACCGGACCGCATCCAAATACCACAATAGAGTCTTCAGGTTTCACTTCAAAAAAACGTATACTGCTTAAAACCTCCCGAAATGTAACAAACATTACAGCCTCAGTCGGATCTAAATCATTCGGCAATACCGTTTGTGCAATAGCAACTTCCGGCGCTGTGTCCTCATCATAAGCTGAATAATCATTGACTATTGCATATTCGCTCATAGCACCATACCCGGCGCCCAATTTTCCAAAAATTTCCGATTCAGCACCATCTACAAATGGCAACAACACTTTGTCCCCGATTTTCAGACCTTGAACTTCCGCACCTACTTCAACTACTTCTCCGACCCCTTCATGCCCAAGTATAAACGGATAGGCAGAATCCGGAAAACCTTTAAAACACTTGTGTATCAGTTTTATATCTGTACCGCACATACCGGATGCAAGCATTTTTACAAGCGCTTGCTTTGAATTATACTCCGGCTTGGATACTTCAGCTATCACTAATGTGCCATCTTTCTTTACTATTAAAGCCTTCATCATTTTACTCATGCTTCATCGCCTCTCTTCAATACTTACTATAACAGCTTCCCGTAAAGTAGAAGTGCTCAGTTTAACGCTTCAACAAAACTTCATTTTCGTATTCCATGACCGATTCATACCACTCTGCTCCGGCGATGACGTTTTGAGTTTCACAGTAGTAATCCCAAATGTCACCAAATGGCATTGACTTTAGTTCTTCCTGTAGCATGAACAATCTTGTGAAATCGCCTTTGTTCTGTAATTCACGCAGCTGTTCGTGTGGCTGGAGAGCAGCATAGAGCAGTGCTTTTTGCACATTTCTTGCACCGATAACCCAGGCAGCGACACGGTTGATTGAAGCGTCAAAGAAGTCAAGACCAATAAGCACCTTGTCACTTGCATCATGCCTAAATATCTCTTTGCAAATTTCCTTCAACTCGTCATCAAGTGCCACAACATGATCGGAATCCCAGCGTACCGCGCGAGTGATATGAAGGGGCAACTTGTCAAAATGGACCAGCAAACTAGAAATTTTATCACTAACCATTTCTGTGGGATGATAGTGTCCATTATCAATCAAGTTATACACCCACGGATGCTTGGCGGCATAAGCTAGATAAAACTCACTTGAACCTACTGTGTAGGATTCAACTCCAATTCCAAAAACCTTGCTTTCAACACAATCAATGACTCCGTCAAATTGAGTTGAATATATTTGGTCAAGGCTGTCCTTAAGACGCAGTCTTGGTCCGAGCCTATCTGCAGGAACGTCTTTAAATCCGTCAGGAATCCAGAGGTTGTTAACAACCGGCTCGCCCAACTCATATGCAAAGAAGGCAGCAATTTCCCGACTTAAAATACCATGACGAATCCAAAATTGACGTGTATCTTCGTCAGGGCTTGACAAAGTAAGTCCATCTTTCACTTTAGAATGGCTAAAGAATGTGGGGTTAAAGTCCAATCCAACGCCTATTTCTTTTGCAAACGAAACCCACCCTTCAAAGTGCTTCGGCTTTAGCTGGTCACGATCTATGTTTTCACCTTCCAACATGGCATACATCGCATGCAAACTAAGCCTCTTCGTACCGGGGATATGTGAAATTGCTTTTTTGAAATCCTCCATGAGTTCTTCATGATTTCTTGCTCGACCCGGATAGCTCCCTGTTGCTTGGATTCCACCTGAAAGTGATTCTCCGGAGGGCTCAAACCCTTGGATGTCATCTCCCTGCCAACAATTAATACTAATAGGTATTGTTGCTAACTGCTGAACCACTTTATCGACATTAACCCCTAGGGCTTCATATTTTTTCATAGTATGTGCGTAGCTCTTCATAGTTTTCATCCTCCTTTGTGTCATATCTTCCCATATTCAAATCATTATAGAGCTAAAACAACATCTTCGCGCTCTCTAAAATATTGCGCACTGCGAATTACTAAGCTGTCAAGCTCTTTTTTATTCGGTTTGCCATACATCGCAGGGTAAGGGTTGCCGCCCGGCCCCAGAGGCTCCGGAGTTACAAATCTTCCCTTGCTATTGAATCCAATTAAGTATAATGCCATGATTATTGTGTCCAAATCAAGTGAGCCATCACCGAGTGCACATCTATTACTATCTGCAACATGTAAATTAACAAGCATTTCACAGGCATCAACTATAGCTTCACCAATGTGTGCCTCTTCTGATTGCATATGATATACATCGCCATTAATATGCTTCACACCAGGATGATTCACAGCTTCTATATAACGCTTAGCATCGGCAAACGTGTGAACAAGACTTACCTCTTCAGAGCGGACCGGTTCTATCGCTGCTTTAACACCATGATTTACAAACAAGTCTGCCACGATTGAGAGCGTTTCAACACTGCGATCAAACTCCATGTCATCGTACTTAGACGGCCTGCCAACTGCCCCCGGTACAACAAGAATGTAGCTTCCACCTACTTTTGCAGTGAACTCAATTTCTCGTTTAAGGTAATCAACTGCTGCTTGGCGGTGAATTGCTCGATTACTTGATAAATCATTATCTTTCGAGAACATGCCACATACTCCTCCTACACATATATTATATGCTGCTAGTATAGAAAGTGTTTCATCAACTCTGTATCCAAAATCAGGACTGTAATGGTTTCCATGAAGTTCAATAAAGCGGATACCCGCTTCATCTAGGCGTTTAGCCGATTCTTCGAGATTTTCCATGCCAAATCCCCAGTTACTCCATGACAAATTGAGTCTACTTTTTAATTTCTCCGGGCTACTCTTTTTCAATTCTAAAAACGCTTCTCGTATTTTCCTGTTTTTCATTTCATAATTTTGTTCACTAAACATATAGCACACCTCCATTATTGTTACAGTTTTCTTGTCTTATCTATGGAAATTCTCTTTTCATTTTATCACAATAGTATCTGACATTATCCCATTTTGCATCAGGTGCAATTCGATGATCCGGACACGGTATGAAGCCTCCTAGCCGGACCAATGGTTTCAGTCTCTCAATCTCAGCATCTATCGCCTTAAAATCATGTGCAAACACCGTTTTGTTCATTCCGCCAATCCCGAGCACCTTATTGCCATACTGCTTCCGCCACGGTGCTATGCTTGCTTCCCATGTCCCAACTTCAATCGGGAACATTGTGTTGACGCCATTTTCAAGCCAAACAGGTAGTAAATCATCAATTTTGCCATCACAGTCAAGCGCGAACACATCTATACCGTGTTCTTGCCCCAAATCTGTTATCCTCTTGTAGTGTGGTCCGACTTTTTCTGCGAACACATTTGGATTAACCAGAGGACCGGTTTTAAAACATATGTCTTCCCAAAAATGCATAAAATCAAATTTCACACCCATTGAAGCTGCCTTTTCTAAGCCATATTTGACAAAATCATAAGTCATACTTCCCAAAGTGTTTATTATCTCATCATACAATTCTTCGTCATCAACGGCAACATAACTCAACTCCACAACACCAAACCAATTACGAATTACACCGTACAAACTACCGGCATAAAAACCAAGTGGAGCATCTTTTTCAATTTGCTTTTCGAGTTTGCTGAAATCAAACCTTTTTTCCGAGAATTGCAATCTGGGCAAGTAGTGTTCTTCCCATGTTCTCCTGTCTTTTAAAGTATGGCCAATCTCTGTTGGGATAGAAACTATGCCCGGCTTGCAAAGTTCAATTACTCCTTCATGATTTAGCTCGTGAACTGAACCATCTTGGAACTCCTTTATTATTGTCGGCTCGAACGGTGGTTGTAAAATGGTTGAAACACCGGAGAAATCTCCGTATTCAAAATCGAATCCGAGCTTTGACGAAACATCTTCCCAATCATCGGTATCTATGTGACCCTCTTTCTTCCACTTATCAAGTGTCTCGCCCCAGTATCCGAAGTGTACAAGGGGAATTTCTTTATTTTGCTCATAGCTCATAATTGACGAAAATTTTTGCTTGTTTGTCATCTTACTAAATCTCCTTAAAAATCGTAAATCTCGCAACAATTAGTCAATAGCAGCATCGCGCATTGCAAGCATATTTTCAATTGGCACATTTGGCAAAATAGCTTCGTGACTGGGAGATGCGATAAATCCGGGACCAAATATATCCCTAAGCCTATGTGTTTCAGCTCTTACTTGTTGCGGAGTGCCGAATGGTAAAAGGTTTTGAGTATCAACACCGCCCATGAAAATTAAATCTTTTCCATATTCTCGCACAAGCACTTCCGGCTCCATCCCGGTTGCCAATGCCTGTAATGGATGCAATACATCAATACCCGCATCTATCATCAAAGGTATCAGGGGGGCGATTGCGCCACATGAATGAAGTGCTACTTTTTTGTTATATTTTTTTGCCTGTTCGGTAAGTTTTTTCATATATGGATACAAAAATTGTTTAAACTGATCCATGCCCACCAAAGTGCCAACTTGTGTGCCAATATCATTGCCAAAAAAAACACAGTCAATTTTGTCTCCAAAAGCCTCATACATTCTTTTGTTGCACTCAAACTGAAAATCCACTATGCGTTCCGTCACGGCTTCAACAACTTGGGGGTCGGTGAGCATTTTCATAAAATAATCTTCCATACCAAAAAGGTCACACGCAACATGAAAAAAGTGTCCCCAAGAGCTACAAAATATTGCCATGTTTTCTGCACTCGCACGTTCAATCAACATTTCGGTGTGGGTAAAGTCCATATAGTCAGGATTCGGCCATTCGTAATTGTCAACTTCTGCAACATCTTCCGTTTCAGTAAACACTCCGGAAGTACCACCAAGTCCGCCTGATGTATCAAAGATTGGTTTCCCCTCAGGATGCTTATAATTACCGTTCTCCAAATCAGGAGCAAACCACATTAGATCACTGGATAACAGTTTGCCCATCTCTATATCTTCAGTACCTGAGTAGGTTGTGTAATGACCTTCCGCACTCGCCCATGTATCAGCAGCCGCACATGGTATTCCTAGGTGCTTGTAATAGGCAAACTTCGCACCATCAGACGGATTCCCCAACCAAAACCCTGTTCGATCCGCCGGCTTGCGATTTAAAATTGCTTGCGTTCTTTCTCTTCCGGTCATAATTCAGTACCTCCAAAATCGTTTTCTTCTACCTAAGCATATCGTATATGCCACCGTTACACGTACCATGCTTATATACTGTGTGTTCGCTACACTAAAACCACAACTTAAATGTCTTTATCTCGAAAGGTTTAATTTCAACCGAAATTAAATCTCCATTAGTAGGTTCGACAAGATTTTCTTCTAAAAGGTTGCAAGGAGCAAAAGACTTTATACCAAAGTCAGATGTAATCTTTATGTTGTGGCTTCCACCACGACATTCATGTATACGCAACACTACACAATCTTCTTTTTCAGCCTTTTTCACAGCATCTACGTTTACAGCGTCACTGTCTATACATACAAGCCTTTTCGCTATATTTTTCACGCCTCCGGGCATAACACGGGCGGGCAAATTAAGCTTTATGCTCTCCTCTATAGTGCCCCCATCTATTACACTTCCTGCATGTGGTAATAATGAGTAAGTAAATTCATGTTCACCCATGTCCATTTCAGTATCAGGCATCTTTGTGCTTTTCAGCAATGTAATACGCATCACACTGTCTTTTATAGAGTATCCATACTTGCAATCGTTGAGTAAGCTTACACCATATCCGCTTTCAGAGAAGTCAGCCCATTTATGGCCTACAAGCTCAAAGTGCGCTAAATCCCAGCTTGTGTTCCAATGTGTCGGACGCTCAACATGTCCAAACTGTATATCATATGTTGCTTTTGTTGAACGTATATTTACAGGAAATGCTGCTTTTAAAAGTCTGTTCGTTTCATGCCAGTCAACATGTGTAATAAAATCTATCCTGCCACAAGATTTGTAGAGCATCATATCCTGCGTGATAGTGGAAAGGTTGTACATATATTCAAACCGTATCACTGCACGCTGAGAGCCTTTTTCAATGAGTTTTGGTTTTTTTGAAATAGCAGCAACTTCACATTTTTCTGTATGGAATATATCAATATCCCAATTGTCCCAAAATAGAGGTTTATCTTCATATAGCTCAAATAAATTCGCTTTGCCTGCCAAAACCTGTCGATTGTTTATCTTGTCATATATACTATCAAGATTTCCCTGTTCATTCCACCTTATATTATATAGTGGTGTTTCAATCGTGCCTGACGACATGTCAACAGTAAATGCATCGGCAACTATTTGCTGTGATCCCGATTTGAATTTCACCGTCATCATCGAAAGAGGTTCAAGTTCTACATTCACCAACCAACCATCTTTTGCTTTTTGCGAAGATAGTGCATTGCCCAACGCATCTTCAAAAACAACTTCATCTTGTATCGGCAACAAAACCAGCTCTCTGCGCTTGAAGCTACCTGAATGGTAAATTACAAAGCTATTGTCATGTGGCTCAACCAGAATACCTAAGGCTTCATTTTCAAGTTGCTCCACCTCTGCGCTTAGTGAGGCGTAGGCTTTGTCGGAGTCTTCATAAACCTCGCGAATTGATGACCCCGGTATTATATCGTGGAATTGATGCAACAGTACCCTCTCCCACGCATCGTACAGACGTGCGCCCGGATAGTCATTACCATCAGGGTGTGCAATACACGAAAGCCACTCACATTGTGCCAAGTCATATTCCAAACGGCGATTTTGCTTCTTATTATTTGCTTGTGCGGTGTATGTACCACGGTGGTATTCGAGATAAAGCTCACCATCCCATGTGTGCACATACTGACCTGTAGTGTCAACGTAGTCGTGTATTCGATTAAAGAAGTCGCGTGCTTTGCTTGGTTTTACATTTGGCAACCCCGGAAGCTTGTCCATTGCACGCCGCATTTTCAACATATTACTGTTTACTCCGCCACCGCCATCACCGTAGCCGTAACAAAGCAAAGTCTCGTTGCTGACAGATTTATCTTTGAATCGATGCCAGTTCCCCAGAACACTCCTTGGCGAAAGCACTCCGTTATATGTAGTGAATCGTGTGTCATCAGAAAAATCGCCCGCCGGTGTGGTTATGAAATATGTCAGAATCTCACTTCCATCAATACCACGCCAATTAAACAAGTCATGTGGCATTGTGTTGTACTGATTCCAAGCAATTTTTGTAGTCATAAACGTTTTTATGCCGGAAAGTTTTAGCAACTGCGGCAATGCCCAGCTATAACCGAACACATCAGGTAACCACAGATACTCGCTCTGTACACCGAATTCATCACGGAAAAATGTCACCCCATGCATAAGTTGCCTGGCAAGCGCTTCGCCGGAAGATAGATTGCAGTCTGCCTCTACCCACATAGCACCGTCTGCTTCCCAGCGCCCTTCAGCTATGAGTTTTTTAATCTTTTCGTACATTGCCGGGTTGTCTTTTTTTATATATTTATATAATTGAGGTTGTGTTTGTAAGAAAATATATTCGTCAAACTCTTCCATTAATCGCAAGACTGTAGCAAATGAACGTTGTGACTTTTCGCGTGTATGCTTAATTCGCCATAACCATGCAACATCAATGTGAGTGTGACCAATAGCATTTACTGTGACAGCGGAATTATTATCCATCTTTTCAAGTGCAGATTCGAGACATTCAAGCGCTATATCAATGGTATCGTAAAACTTATCTTCATCCCAGTTTATAAGTTTATATGCCGCATCAAGAGCAGAGGTAAGTTGATGTTTTTCCGTTGCAGTATCCGGCAACAACTTTATCGTCTTAAAAATCGCTTTCGAGAGATAATAAAATTCATCTGTAGAGATGTGTAAGAAGCCTACACTTGCCGTATTTATTCTATACCGAATTTCTTTTTGCAACTTCCCGGTTTCCATTCCATCAAGTCCGGTCCAAAGCAAAAATGTCAGCTCAACTGTGTTACCCGCAAACTTTTCAAATATAACGTCATTGTGGTTGCTGTCAACTCCCTGATATGGTTCGCCGTCAACATATAGTAGCGACTCAAAACCGTGGGTATGCCCTTTATCAACTCTACCAAAGTTAAACAGCCCCGCAACGTCCATTCCCGGACGACTTTTTGGAAAAGTTAATTTTTTCTGAGCCCAAAAGTATTTGTCGCGACCGACAAGCTCATCACCAAGGTTTAGCTCTGCACCATCAATCCGTGTGGGAACTTTGAGACACGCTTCATCAGAATATTCAAGGCTCTCCATTAAAGTCATTGGAGTTATCGGTACTAAATCAACATATCTGAAATTTTCTAACTCACGAGTTCTTAATTCAAGTTTTTCTATTGTGAAGAACATTCTGCATAACCTCTCAAACTCATCATTTTACGCACTAAACAAAAACTTGCTTCAATGCTTCTAAATATCCGTATCCATGCAAATCGTCCGGTTGCAAATAGCTGGCTTCTGTCCACTCATTCCAACTGTTGATAGTTATTAGCGGCGGCTGATTCGGATGTTTATCGACATATTCCTTTGCCGCTTGAAAAGCCTTTTTTATTTGTTCCGGTGTGTTGTTTTTTGTGATATACGGTTTGAGATCTTTGAAGCGCGGATTGTTATCCCATCCTATCGATACATGCGGAAAAAATGGAACATCATATTTATTATCCAACCTCTTCCACTCCTCGATTGCATCAGATAAAATTTCACTGTAATCTCTGTTCATATCCGCATAATGACAGAAATGGTAGTGGGTTATGCTGTCCGGAGCGGTTTTCATAATCAAGTTATCTATTTCTGAAGCATTAACAGACGACTCTGCATCCAGACCACTGTAATCAAAGCCCCAATCATAAAGCATATCGATTTGTAAGTGAAGACCACCAAGCCCCACTTGCACACAGCGTTCTCTGAGCCAATCCAAGGCTTGTCGTGTTTTGTCTGCTCCACCCAGGCTTGCTAATAATCTCGCAAAACCATAAATCATAAATACAGGCTTTCCGCCTATTCTGTAGTAAGACGGGTGGCTGAAATATTTCTCAATAAGTCGATTTCCAATTACTTCAAATTCTTTTCTGTCTACAGTGCCCTTCCACAAAACTGTGTTTTCAATATGTGAATTGCGGGTATCCCAGAGGTATGGAACATCGTGAATTGCCCACATTAAATAAAATTTTACACGATCGTTATTTTTCGCCTTCAAGTAACCATCATTTAGACAATTTTCTAAAAACGGCATGCGATCATACCAATACCAGTCATAAATAAATACATTTATCCCATGATCTGCGGCAGCATTGATTTGCATTTCCATCACATAAGGATCTGCCTCATTCATATATCCCCATAATGGTTTGCGTGGCCAATTATGCCCTTCAAACTTTGGCTTTGCATTTATCACTGTCTGCCATTCGCCAATGCCATCCGGCCAGAATATTCTACTTCTAAGCTCATCTCCGGTATATGCCGGATATATATAGGTTGCAACATCATACTTATTATTTACCACTACACAGCCTCCTTTTTTTTACACTCTAGTATAAACTCATATTTTCTGCTTTCACTGCGTATTTTATTATATAAAGAAGCACGGACACAAAGCGCGGTATTCAGTGGTCTGTAATTTCCTGTCATACGACAGCGTATACTCATCAAACTTTTGGCTAAAGTCAAGATTTTTACCAAGCCCCGCAAAGATAAACGGACGCAATGTAACCTCAGCACTTGGTAGCGAGTCCGGTATATTCGACAACTCCAATTCACCTATATCGGCAGAAACACGGCAAGCTTTAACAGTCAGCTTTGGCCAACCATTCTCTTGCTCAAGCTTTACGTCACTGAATATATCTTTCTTGTTCATGATTAATGCGATTTCATCATACCCCCAATCAACCGGGCAACTGTCTGCTGCAAGCAACAACGGACCGTACGCTATCGCATATTTTCCGCGATTTATATAGCCCGGAGACAAGAAACGAAGCTCCATTTTTGCATCAATATTGATAACTGTTTCTCCTCCTTGAACTTCGAGCACAAGAGACTCTCCTGCAGAACACTCTTTCCCGTCTACGTGCATCGTCTTTGCCCAATACGGCGTCCGCAAGCGAATTGCTACAGGCTCGTCTGTCGTAACCGTCAACGCAGAATGTCCGGTACGCGGAAAGTCAGTCTTTTGTGAAAGTCTAACCTTTTTGCCATTGGTGAGTTCAAATGTCGCTTCAGCCGCAAACAACATATTAACCGAAATTTCATTATTATATAGTGAGTAAACATAGCGAGGCACCAGCCCCAGCACTCGTTGACCGTTTGTGTGGCAGCAGGTCATCGGAGCTTCATCGCGCGGCAAATCTTTCGTTGCTCCAAACAATGGATCTGAACCCGGCATTTGACTCCAGAAAACAAAATTCTTCGGTCCTGTGAGCGTTGTATAGACTGCCCAGGCTGAAGCTTCCGGGCACAACGATGCCATAATATGATTGTGTGCGGTCTCTTCAATATAGTCAATAGATTTTTGGTCTCCTGTCATTTCAAACAGGCGTGAATTCAGCTGTACCCATGCAAATGCTACACACGTTTCCAGAAAATCTCTTTCACTAAAGACATATTGCCTTCCCCAAAACTCGTATGCGCTCATACATCCGCTAAGTTGCTTGTAATATGTTGCAATATTATCCCTGACAGTAATAACCTTTTCCAGATATTCCAATTCGCCTGAGTAGCACGCATATTCAATAAGCCCAACAAAGCAACTTATCATTTCATAGCACTTACCGTTTCCGATTGCACGTAATTGTGCAGGATCAGTTATCCTTTCAATCAAGTGAGGAGTCTCATCTGCATCGCTTCCCCAATAATGCTCAACGATATATCTTCCAAAATCCAGATACTTTTTCTCCTTTGTAGCACCATAGAGTCTCATAACAGCCTCAAGGACTGAACCGGATGCCAACCCGCCATGCGAGTCGGTACAGTTGAGATTCTTGTCTCCACCTTCCCCAAACACTTTTATTAACAAATCTACTGCACGGCATGAGGCTTCCAAAGCGTCTTCGTCTTTGCTAAGTTTATAGTAATCCAGAAGACCTAAAATACAATATTTGAAAACCCACAAATCCCACGAACAGTTTGGATCTTCCCACCCCTCACCGGTATTCCGTTGCCACCGAGTTTCAGGGAGATATGTTCCAATATAGCCGTCTGCTTCCTGGTTTTCGATAACTCCTCTTGCAATAAAGTTAATTTTGTCCCAAAGCGCTTGATCGTTATAAAATCCATTTATCAAAATAGCACCATCCAAGAACTTCCCTGCATGTTCACCAATCCATGCCTGAACACCGGGGCGATGCCTAAACCCGTTGAGTAGCAAATCGTCACTAACCTTCATTACCCACTCTTTTATAGAGTCCTTAGTTCTTCTTTCCCAAAGTCCTCCTGTCAACGATACTGCATTTGGAATAGTTTGTTTTTTTAACTTCATAGAATACTTTTCTCCTTTGCATGTAGTAACGGCACTTGTCCGCTTTATAAACAATATATCTATAATTAACCTTTTATACCTGACGTTATAACAAGACCACTTGTGAAATATTTTTGGAATACTGCGTACAAAATCAGTACAGGTAGCGCAGCAATCGTCATGGCTGCAGCCATTTGCGGCCATCTCACAACCCCTGCCCACTCTGATCTGTATAAAACAGTAAGAGCAAGCGTTAGCGGTCTTCTTTCTGCAGAATTGATTATGATTAACGGCCAAAACATGTCATTCCATCTGTGCATAAATTCAAGAACAACAAGAGTTGTCACGGGAGGAATTACGACAGGCAAAAATATTGAAGCAAACACTCTGCCTTCTCGAGCACCATCAATTCTTGCTGCGTCAAATAAGTCGTTTGGAATTCCTAATGCAAATTGTCGTATTAAGAATATGCCAAAGGCATTGATAACTCCCGGTATAATGAGCCCCAAATAAGTATCCACCCAACCAAGCCTACTGTTAACTAAAAATATTGGTATTAGTGTTACTTGATGTGGAATCATCAGAACAGAAAGTACAACAAAGAATAAAAAGCGTTTACCTTTGAATTTCAATTTTGCAAAAGCATATCCTCCCATAGTTGCAAACAAAACTGACAGAAATGTTCCAACTACAGCATATATTGCCGAATTTGAGAAATATCTATGGAAATTTTGCATTTGAAATATCTCAGCAAAATTGTCGAAGATAAATCGCTCAGGGAAAATAACAGGCGGCCAGATAAGTGATTCTTCCAATGTTTTAAAAGAAGTTGTTATCATCCAAAACATCGGATAGAGTGCTACAATTAGTAAGAATAGCACAACCAGAATAAGTATTCCGCGTATAAACTTTACATGTAAGGGAACTCTAAGCAAATCAGTTCACCTCCTCAGCTTTGAATAGCTTTATCTGAATTAACGTAAAGACAATCAATATCGCAAATATTAGCCAGGCAATTGCGGCTGAATAACTAATGTTAAAGTCACGAAACGCCATATTCCAAAGATAGAAAATAACCGTTTCTGTGGATCGTGCCGGACCGCCTGCTGTCATCACAAAAATTAAGTCAAATGTCTGGAACGAATTTATAACTCCCAGAACTGTCAAAAAAATTGCAATTGGCTTCAGTAATGGAAGTTTTATATATAGAATTTCTTGAAATCTGTTAGCTCCATCTATGCGCGCTGCTTCAATATAGTCTTTTGAAATTGACAATATTCCTGCACTCCATATGGTTATCATATAGCCAAGGTCTCTCCATATAGCTACAATAATTACCGTCCATATGGCAAGGCTCGTGCTCCCTAAAAGCTGTTGCGGAGGCAATCCCAGCATTCTTAATATTGCATTGAGTAGCCCAAAATCAACTTGAAAAATGAATGACCATATCAGCCCTGAGATAACTATAGACATTATAAACGGAATAAACAAAAATGCTCTGGCAACTCCTGAAAACTTGAACCATGCTTCACAGATCACAAGCGCAACAATAAGTGAAAGAAGTAGCCCTATTGATAATGAGGCAATCGTGAATTGTGCAGTATTAGATAAACTGTTCCACAACCATTCATCACCTGCCATCCTTGCAAAATTATCAAAGCCGACAAATACAGAATTCTCAGGCATTACAATATTAAATCTCATTACGGATAGCCAAGCTGAATATCCAATTGGGATAAATCGAAAAACGACAATCAAAATTAATGTTGGCAATAAGAATAAGTACGGGGTAAGTTTGTTTGAAATCAGGCTTACTCGCTTCATTTAATGTTCATTCCTTTCGCAAAATCTTACAAAAACGTATTGCACCGGAACATGTTCTTCTCAAATACCTAATACTCCGATCTCCGGTGCAATTATTCTTATCGTTTGTTTCTTATCTGATTATATCGTCCAACACGTCACGTTGAGTTCTCTGAATGAGTAAATCAAGAGTTTCTTGCGCACTAAGATCATCTGCCAACATTTCTTGGAATGTCGGATTCACAATATCCCACATCCATCTTGCTGAAAATTGGAATGTCGGCACAGTGTTTATCGTCTCTTGGGCTTGTCTGCCGGCCATTTCCATATTCTCGTTAGGACTCCATCTCGGGTCAATATATGCACTGTTCCAAACCGGTAGTCCGTTAGCTGTTGCCTGATCGCCAAAACCACTGAACATCAAAGATGATTCCAGACTGAATGTTGCCATGATATATCTCCAGGCTTCCTCAGGGTGGTTTGTTGTAGCTGACATCGTTTCACCGGCTGAAACAGACATTCCTCCGCGACCTGCCGGGCCGAGTGGAACAAGTGCTACACCAAAATTCAAATCTTCCATTTCATCAAAAACATTAATCATCCAACTACCGTCGATTGTCAAGGCAACTCTTCCATTCA
>Ga0123355_10009855_pt1 | contig 14577 bp, 8 predicted proteins | sample TergutEmb28metaG_3_FD_89872 | JGI IMG/M metagenome (GOLD analysis project Ga0123355, IMG submission 89872) | Embiratermes neotenicus P1 segment gut microbial communities from Petit-Saut dam, French Guiana - Emb289 P1 | ecosystem: Host-associated > Arthropoda: Insects > Digestive system > Gut ...
CTTTTTGGTCCCCCTTTAATTTATCCCCCCAAAATATTTTTTTGGTTTCCCAAAGGGCCCCTTCCCCCCCCCTTCCCCCCCCAAACCCCGGATGCAAAGGTGTCCCCCCCCCCCCCCATGTCCCACATGCCATGCTTCTCCCCGATATGTGCCACATGCCCTACTCCTCCCCCATATGTGCCACATGCCCTATACATCCCCCTTATAATGTCTAGTGTGCAGTATAAATCAGGAAGCTTCTCATCATGCAATTTTCTCCACCCTCCTATTATTCTTTCCTCTTATGCCCACATATTTTTCTCAAAACTCTACTCTTGTACACCCTCAGCTTGTGTTCTGCCCATAATTAATGATGACCATAAGACAATAAATGGTGTCAAGCAATGAAGTAGTTATTTTCTATATATGAAAACAAGACACTCAGTACAGAACAGTATGGCTTTAGGAAAGGGATAACAACTGAAGATGCTGCCTTCAGACTAAAAGAAAGTTTATTAAAATCTACTAACCAAAAAATGCATGTTGAAAGAATTTTCTGTGATGGGAAAAGGCTTTTGATTTTGTGCATCATAAAATTTTGTTAGCCAAATTACACTTTTATGGAATTCAAGGAATATTTGACGACTGGTTCAGGTCCTATTTAACTAACAAAAGACAGAAATTTGAAATAAAATCACCTAATAAAACAAAACTTTTTTTCCTTGACTGGGGTACTCTGAAACATGGAGTTCCACAAGAATCAATTCTAGGGCCTCTATTATTCAAAATATTTCTATTTTGACCTTCCCCTGAGAATAAATTCTATATCACAACCAATAATGTTTTCAAAAAATCGTATTTTATGCTGGCAACAAGATTTTCAATAGTTTACCACCTAGTGTGACAATTGTCAAGAATGACAAGAAAAAATTTAAAGCAGCCTTAAGAAGACAATTAAATACACACTCCCTTTACTCTGTAGACGAATTTTTGATGTGTACACAAGATGTACCCTCTGTTCAACAAAAATCACGCAGTCTGATATTTCGTACGAAATATCAGGCCGCTTGATTTTTGTTGATCAGAGTGCACAATACCATTTTGTGAAATGCTTGTAGTATTGTACACTGTAAAAATTGTGCATACTTGTGTATTAATGACTTGTTCCACATCCTACTGTCTTCATGACATACTTAAGGATCCATGGAATGTATGTCTATACATATGTATGTACGTATCGGAATGTGTTTACTTTTCAAAAAGCATGAATGCTCACCTGAGTAACACCAATAATTCCATCCCTGTTGAGCCGTACTTCATATATGAACTGCGGAATTTGTGTTGTTTTACCACTGCCAGTCTCTCCAATAATGATTACTGTTGGATGTTTCTGAATCTCTGGGATAAGTCTGCAAAGAAAGCAACCCATGGGTATATTACCACAGTGTCTACCCTGAATAAGAAAGCAAATCATGGGTGCATTGCCACACTGTCTCTCTCCTGTAATAGAAAGCAACTTCCAGACCAACCTCCTTACTAGTGACTAACAAAGCTTTTTTTATACTTATGGTATTCGTGTTTTCACCCAATATATTAACATTTTCCAACAAATAACAGAAATCAACGTGCCTCTCTTAAGTTAAATAAACGACACATACAAGTAACCACAAAACACACAACTGTTCCTTCCAATTCTCTGATTATAAAATATCTTACATTCGACGCTGCATAACCTAGAAAATCGAAGAAGTGTCATAAAATAAACAACAATCACACCGCAAGTCTGTCTCTTATTATGCACCCCCGACATGAATATACACAAGGGGGTTTGGACAATGCTTTACGAATTCTTCAATCAATCATTTATTATACGTTCATTATACCAATACAACGTTCGACAAACCTATTTGGTACCGAATTTATCACCAAAAAATACAGAAACTTCAGTGTTATTGAGAAAAGTAATTAGCTTCACCCTCCGGACCTTTTAACAGCTAGGAAAAACGCGGACGGATGGGATCCATTCCCGGCTGTACCGGCAACTTAACCCCGTTCAACAAGCCCACAACTAATCAGTTATCTGACTTGTTAACTAACCTCAGTGAGTCTATAAACCACTATAAACGCTACAAACTTAACATGCCTGTTTCGAACACCGTACACAGGAAGGGATTTTCTTTGTTGAAGTAATGTTCCCGGTCCAAGCTGCGTGACTTTACTCGGTCCTTGATCAAGCCTTGGTTTCTTCGGACTGTTATTGAAGTTTACAACAGTTGTAGATTTGTTCACGGAAAACTTTGGAAACATCTTTCCTCCCATTAAGTTATATTTCGAATCCATCGCTAATTTCCAAATTAATATTCCCGACAATGTACGAACAATATAACCTCACATCTCTACTCTCACGTTAGCGTCAGCCATCACGATAACCAAACTCGAAGAGTTATGTCCTTAGCCTTGCACTTTGAGAACCTGATGGACAATCAATATTTGTTGTTACTATTACTGTAATCAATATGCCATCCCATATTGTGACTTATAGATTTAAATGATTCGCATTTAGGTTTCTAACAGCTTCGTTAAGCCGAAGATAACGTTAACTGCCTCTTAACGTTACATAGGTATAGTTGGCAACAGTTGACTACTCCGAGCAAGCGCGTACACAAATTAACATTCTTGGAGTTGTTTTCATACGTGTTCTGACGTTCGGAAAGTATGAGGTTTAAAATTTCTCTTTTAAAGGAGCCTAAGCATTCAGATTTCGTAGGTTGTGTGGGTTGGAACAGTACTGAAGAGGTTTATTCTTGTGGGTTCGTTATTTCTATTACATATAGAGTTTTAGAAGTCGAAAATTGTATTTAATACGCTTTTTTACTTCTTGCTTGAGGTATGCCTTTCCAACTTAATATTTATTTACTAGGCGTTTACATTTTATATTTTAGGGATGACCATGCTATTTTAAAATGGAATCTGGTAACGAAGGAAACTGTGAAAGTAGCCGATATGCCAAATGAATTATATCCAACTGATTTACATTGGTTTCCCAGGGGTCAAGTAGCAGGCAAGAAGCAAGGACAGGACCTCCTTTTAGTAACTGCTGCTGATGGTATGTAAACAGACCATCGTTCTACATACTTCAAATAGGTACAGATGTTTTTTAATTGCGCAGTTTTTGTGTTGACAATGCTTGATCCTTTTGTAAATTGTAACAGGCCATTGCTTCACATAATCAAGACTCTGTTAATTTCATACACCACCAGAGAACAGTTGATTAAATATTGTAATGCACCTTATTCAATTACGTGCTACAAAACATCTTGGGAGCAGTAAAGCTCTGGGGAAAACTGAAATATTTGGGCACAGCTTCCTCCACACCTTCTTCAGGTCACTGGCACTCAGTGTTCTGCAACCTGTAGTTACCTTGTCCTTCACACTGTCTTCATGCATATATCATGTATATATTCCCAGTTGGTTTTGTTTGGAAAGTACCATGTCATTCCAGTACAACAAGAAGTAATCAGAGGTTGTGGGGTGTGATGTACCTTACAATAGGGTTGATGAATTTACATGTCAGTTGGGTTGTTATGCCTTGTAAACTGGTAAACAGCTGCCAGCATTTTGGAGCCTAGTGCCGCCCTCTTCAGGATCAAGCAGCCAATTGCTTGAAGATGGTGACTAACTATTGACCAGTTGACATGGCATTACATTGTAGCTGATGTGAGTATTTGCCATAGGTTAATCTGTGGCATGCCACTCTACTGACTGCCAATATGTTATTGATTTTATGAAATCTTAGCAGTTGATAGTGTCATTAAATAATGCCCTTACAATCTTTACATACATCAAAGGTTTCCTTAAATAAATAATATCTGAATTGGTATGAATTTCACAAACCTTTGAGGCTACTTCTTTTGCTTTGAGTTGTTCTCTGGTAAGTGGGCTCATTTGAAAACCAAGTATGTGTTGTTAATTTTGTACCTTATTAAGCCAAATATAGTGACAAATGTTGGATGTAATAGAACCAAGTATATGAATGTATGCAGGTATAACTGAAGAGTTATGGAAGAGGTATGTTTATTATTCCTAGAGCAAGAAAAAGGATTGCTTCTTTTCTTTAATGGTTTCTTTGTCAGAATGTCAAGTATCGCTATATGTTGTATCATTAAGGGAAGTTCCATCTCATCAATAAGAATGGCAGAATTGAGAAAAGTGTTGATGCACACCAAGGAGCTGCTCTAACTGGATGTTGGAGTTATGATGGTGCCGGATTACTTACTGGTAAGTTGCCTGCAGTACACATCTGCTTACAACATTACATCATTGTGGTTACAGATGTTCTTAACCAATATTCCTTATAAATAACAGAGCTGTGGCTAGTGCCTCCAACTGTACTCTACTCAACCTTCTTAACCTCTGTTTGTCATGGCAATAATGCGTGATTTGACTTCTGGGAAAGGGCCACCTGTGAATTCAACACTACTGCTCTTAATGTGTAGGATGCTGTCTCATACTTGAACTCAACACTGGCTGTAGATCGCAATTAGTTCGTCTTATTTCTTACATATATCAGGTTTCTTGGATATCAAACTGGATGTGAATGGTGATGAATGTGAGGTTTTTGACTACAGAGTGTGGCTATTAAATGACAAGACTATGTGTGCTTCTTCTTCATCAGTAGGGCCCATAGCTAATGCCACAGATGTACTGCAGCCTAGAAGGCTTATTGTACTCACCCAATCCCCCCCCTGCCTGTTTGGATGTTCCCACTTTCACCGCCAGGTACCTGCACAATGACGCGAGAGATCCTAGTAGCGAAAGGTGGAACTGTGTGGGCGACAATTGGCCGATAATTTTGCCTGAAATTGCGACTTCCACGTCAATTCAGGGATCTTTTACATGCCGCAAATTTGCGACATGGGACCCACAGCTTTACTTCCCTTCTGAAGGAAGGCGTGCTGAGGCTGACGGCTTCGGCCGGGTTTGAACCCGCAAACTTGGGTACTTAAAGGCAGCATGCTACCCCTAGATGTTGATTGCCAAAGTAAATATGTAGTAGTTTCTGCTGAACCTTTCCTGTTCATGCCAAACCATGCTTAATTGCCTTGATGTAGTTTCGAGTAATTTTCTTTCATAAACAGTTGCATTTTATTAACTTAACCACGATCACACATGGTAAAAGAATTGAGCACGTAGTACACAAAAAAAAAATCTTGTGAAATTTAAGAAAAGAGCTCTTTACACAAACTAAAAAAATTATATATATATGGGGTCTTATATTTGGTATGGTGAAGGTTAATTCAGTTTTATTTTTACATCAGCTGGTGAAGATGGCCAACTCAAAATCTGGTCTCGAAGTGGAATGTTACGCTCAACTGTTGTGCAGTTGGATATACCAATCTACAGTGCTGCATGGGGACCTGACTCCAATCAGGTTTTACACACTTCAGGGAAAATGTTGGTCATCAAACATCTGACACCAAACAGCAAACCAAATAAGGTTCATTACGTTATTTTTAATATATGAAAAGCTGCAAACAGTTTGGCATAATAGAGTAAGACTAGTATTATTTCCAGAGAGGTCTTTTGTAGCGTGATTAAGTAAAGATCAATGCGGTGGACTGGGTGTGTTGTAATCATGAGGGAGACCAGTAAATGTATTCATAATTTTACTTCTAAATCCTTGTGACATAAGACCACATCAGATAATATTAGATTAACATTGAAAGGGGATATCAGGAAAACTGGTTCCCAGGATGTGAAAGTGCGTTGAACTGGCTCAGGATAAAGTCCAGTGGAGGGTAGTTTGGAATGTGCTGATGGATGTAGAAGTTTGATAATGACAGAGTTCCTTCCCCAACACAGTAATCATCTTCATGAGTTCTGTGACTCAGTCAGCAAGCATTTTGGTTTGAATTTTGTGTGTGTGGTGTATCATTCTTATTTAAAAAGAGGCATTTCTTCTTTCAGTGGAAGGCACACGATGGCATTATTTTGAAAGTGGCATGGAATCCAAGTAACAATCTTATCATATCGGGAGGCGAGGATTGTCGATATAGAGTAAGTTATTTCATCAGAAATTTTGCATTTTATGGTTTTAGTTAGAAAGGCATAATTTTAATTTTTAATGAAGTACTGTAATCATATAAGTACAATGCACTGGCTTACTGTATTGGAGGTATCACATCTTAAGTTTTCATATTATCTGCGGGCAGAAAATGTGCCTTCCCAAATCCTCACTCTGACAAAGTTAGAATTTTGACCTGGTTAAGCTTTAGGTCACTCATATTGGCTGCCACTTTTATCCTATAGTAGGACTGTGCTATCTCAGGTATGAATTCTTCAGAAGCAGTCCAATTAAATCAATTGACTAACTAACTGATTAATTCGGTGGAACATTTTCCTCTTTGAGAAGTGAATATTTGCGCCACTAGTCAGTAAATTCTCAGTATGTTGCTCTGTATTCATTGATGATTTGATGATTCCTAGAACTAGTTTACAGCAGCATTGCTGCCACGTACTGTTTAAAAAAAAGTCTAAATGTATCTGAAGGCCCAAACATTCTACTGGGCATTTAATTTTTAAAGACCTACAGTATATATATTCTTTAATTAAAGCAAAAGACTTTTGCATCTGAACAAAACAGAGTCTTTGATTACCCCACATGATTCCCCTGTTGATTTAGTGATTAAGAAATAGTATTTTTTCACCATGCATTTATTAACTGCAGAATTTGCAGTTCAGTTTCAGACAAATACATTAAATAGAGCTGAGCTACTGTACAGAGTGCCACCTCATTTTTTGTCTGACTTTAATTTACCCATAAACTTTGTAAAGCTAGAAGTGTTTGTTTTGGATGAACCTGGTACCTTCATCTTCAGGGTAATTAAACAAGAGTACCCTTACACCCTGAAGATGGAAGCAAGTTTCTCCGTAAGACTGTCAACCACCCATGCAACGGCCTAGTACCAGAACTAGAAGGACACGTTCTTCGTAATTTCTGTTCTTCTGACAACCTCAGACCTCATACATTTCTGTTATTACAGGTGTGGGATGTATATGGGAGGCAGTTGTACTGCAGTCAGCCACATGATTACCCAGTTACATCTGTTTCCTGGTCTCCAAGTGGAGACCTATTTGCTGTTGGTTCCTATAACACATTAAGACTGTGTGACAAAACAGGGGTTAGTAACTAATTTATATGCAAGAATTGGCACCCAAATTATGGGACAGATTGCAGTGGCACCTAATTTTGTTGAGTTGTTTTCATTTTGGTTTACTTTGGTTCATTTTAAGAATGAGTTTCTGAATAGCTTAAGAACTTCTACATGTTTTTGGTATCAGACCACGAGTTGGTTATTATGTTATAGAAAATTTTGGTAAAATACTTTTCAGTATTTACAAAAAATTATACTTTTGTATTGCAGTTAACATACAAGTTGAAACATTGCTTTGTAAATACAAACATTTAACACATATTTTACCAATTAAAGAAATCATTACATCAGTAAAAGTAGAGTTTTAAGGACTACTAAATGCAACTTTGTTCAAATTTCAGTTAATGACTTTTTGAATAATACAAATATGTAGCATTGACAGATTTTTAATGAAACTTCTGGTGTGTATATGAGTATTATCATTCAAAATATATGCAACTTGTCAGAGATTTTTTGTACAGTGTTATAATGTAGCATCTGAGAAAAATGTATAATGTATATGACAGTAGCTGATGAACCATTGCAGGTAAGGATGGGAGATTCAGTGTGAAGGCAGATATCATGTGCCTACAAATTCTGTGCGGGACTTACCCTTGTTAAAACTAATAAAAAAAAACCCTGGCATTTGGAGAAGATTTTGAGGTTAAGTCTGGCAACATTCATTTAGAGGGAATCTACTGTAGTACACATTCTTTACATAAGTAGATTAATGAGTGTGTCATTGTTAGTTTACATTGTCTTTTATCCTGTCTGTAGAGATGGAAAAATGTAAAGGAAAGTTGATATCATGAAATGTTGCTAGAACTTTTTTGTGATATTATGTGAAGTTTTATCACAAGTTTTGAAATTGTATGAACAGAAAAATATAGAAATTTTGATGCTAGATACATGCCCAAGTAGTTTCATATTGAATGTAGCAGTGCAGTGGTTAACTTGCCTGCTGGGTATTTGAGAGAGCCCACATTCAAATCTGTGCATGAGACCAGCTGTTCTAACCCTGGTGTTCTGTGGTGTGGTGTTCGTTGGTACTTCCAGGAAAATATTGGAGTGTGTTTCAATATAGAAGATGGTAACTTCCATATCTGTAACTAATTAACTCCATGGAACAAGGTCTACCTTGAGAAGGTAATAATTGCTCAGTTAGTCAAGAAATTCTCTGCATTTTGTGGAACCTGAAGATTTGTAACCATTTCCTTATCCCTCCTAGTTCTTAATTATCCTGTCACTCAACACAGTATATTGTATGCTGCTGAAACAGTGTAATAAAATGTAAGACATGAACAGTGGTTTGAGTATATATATATATATATATATATATTCTAGATATATAATCATAATTACTATGTGCTAAAATACATATATCTGTGGTGAATGCTCATTATTCATTACATGTACCTAGTGGTCATATTCTCTGGAGAAACCGAACACTGGCAGTATATTCAACATCGCTTGGTCGAGTGATGGCACCCAAGTTGCAGGGGCTTGTGGCAGTGGGCATATTATCTTTGCTCACATCATTGAAAGGTATGTACATTTGTACCCATAAATTGAAAGAAGCACTTACAATTTTTATTTTGCTTTAAAAAATGCAATTATGGCAGAAGTTATACTAGGGAAGTAATTTCCAAACCATGCTCAGCAGAACCCCAGAACCCTCCATGGTACCCCAGCATTCTTTTCATGAGAGGTTCCAAGCAGTTTATTGTATTATTTTTGTATAAGTAGAATCCATTGGTACTGACAAACTGAAAAGGAATTTTTTATGAATACTGTGAATGTGAAAGTGAAGCCATAGACTGAGAGTTCAGGAAAAACATTTCAATTTACATTATGTATTTATCATTTACTGGCATATTATTCATTCTTTAGTCTACAACTTTTGGATCATGTTCCACTTAGGAAGGCTTCTCTTTCAGAATTCCTGAAACTAAACAGTATGCTATGGCAACTGGTTAAAATTTTGACCAGGACACTGGCTCTCCTGACAGATTTATCAGGGTTTTCCCAGTCATTTCACAAACACCTTCTGGGATAGTACCTCAATTTAGCAATCACCACTTCCTTTCAAAGCTTTCTCATTTCATCCTTCATCAACCATCATATTATTCAGCACTGCATACCTCACATTACTGACATTATTACATAACCCACAAAAAAGTAGGCCTATACTGTTGCAAGATTACTGGAATGTCATAGGTGTTGTGTCTGATTCTAGACTACTGTAATGGTGCACTGAACTTCCTTGAGTCAGTTGTTCGGTACCCTGAATCAAGAATATTCACAGTTGATCTGTGCCATATAGCAAGCATATCTCTTTCACTACAACACAGAAAAGTTATTCCTGTGCATAACCACACAATTTGAACAGTGCATTGGGGACACAGAGATATAGTCCACACATTCTTATCTCAGCACTAGATGAACTAGTTGTCGGTTTTAAGCTTAGGCATTCCTTGCTGTCATGGTGAAACCTCTCCAATATTGGCGAGGAAGGGGGCTGATTGGGACTCATAACTTTGCAGGGGATGGTAAAGAGAAAAATGTCCAACACAGAAGTGATATTGGGTTTTTAGTATACAGTGGACTAAATTTTGTACATGGGGATATTGAGCTTATCGTGGAAGTCCCAAGTCTTGTTGTTTAATAGCCACTCCTTGCATGTTCATTTTGGGCCTCTGCTGGCACCACAAAAAATATTCACTTAATATGGAAATATTACATTAGAATGTTTCTGTTTGGACTTCATGCAATTGCAGTGTTGCTATATTATATTTATGCAAAGACACATTCTGAAGAAAACTTGCACATAATTATAACATATATTATCATACATTTATTGGTTGTAAGTATGGCATTAGGCTTGTGTCTTTGGTTTGTTTAACATAATGGGATTTGTTTGGCCAGACGATTGGAATGGAGGAATTATGAACTGACGGTTACCGCTCGCAAGAGTATCAGCATACGGAATGTAAGCAATGATGCATGGGAGAAACTGGAGTTTCCTGACCGCGTTATTAAGGTGTCACTGGGCTACAGTCATCTGGTGGCGGTCACTTCATCACAGTGCCACATATACACTACAAAGAACTGGAACACTCCTGTCATATTTGACCTGCGTGAAGGTTCTGTTTGCATGGTCCTTCTAGCTGAAAGGTTAGTTTCTGATGTTGCATGGATATAGAAGAACACTATTAAAGTTAAAAAGAAACATCTTGTGGGAATGTGGATCCAGTTCATCTGGCTCTGGATAGTGTCTCTTGTGAATATGAGCTAATGCCTTTTGGTGTCCACAGAGAATAAGGAATTTCTCTACTGGCTGTGTAACTGTTACCTTCTCAAGAAAAACTCTTTTTCATAGTTAGTTACACTTTTCATTGTCTTTCTCATTGTTCCCAATTGTCTTATCTATTTTTGGAACAGGCATTTCTTACTGGTGGAGAAGTTGAGCTTGAATCTGTACAGTTATGAAGGCCGCTTGCTGTGTTCTCCAAAATGGCAAGGAATGCAACCAGAGATCCTCAATTCAGCATGTGTCAGTATCAGCTCTGACACTACAGCAGTCATAGACCAAGCAGATAAAAAATGTATGTTAACAAAAAGAGCTTAAAACGTTTATATACTAGACAGAAATAAAGATATATATATATATATATATATATATATATATATATATATACAGGGTGGCGCAAAAAGAATGCATGTTTTTGAATCTGCCTGCGATTTCTTTCTTTGGGGTTACCTCAAATCAAAAGTCTACATTCGAAAACCTCGTACAGTCGACAATCTGAAAGTTTCCAGTCGCAAAGAAATTGCAACTGTGCCACAAGAAATGTTAGTAAATGTGATGCAGAACTTTGAGGAGAGGCTCCGGACGTGTGTACGACAAGAAGGACGCAATCTTTTCGATATAATTTTTCGTAATTGAGTAATCAATGTAAGTAATCAAAACTGCATTTATTACAGATTGTTTTGGTGTTAATATAATTTTTTTATATTGAAAATAAATAAGTTACAATTATTTGAAAAAAATGTGTTCTTTTTGCGCCACTGTGTATATATATATATTATAATGGCAGCCAGAACAAGGGACTGTTGTAGAGAAGTTTTTTACTTTTAACATCTCAGTATATATTTGCTTTAGCCCTGTTTTAGTTAACAACAAAAGTTTATTTATGGAAAATTCTCAACTACATAATCCCAAAACTAGGAATAACTTGTATTTTGCAAACATCATCACATTTAATGATTCGTCAGAAGGAACCACATCATTTTGGTATCAAGGTGTATAACAAGCTTCCCTCTCAAAGAATCTATCAAGTAATGTTAAGAAATTTAAAACAGTTCTTAATAATTTCCTACCATTGCATTGATTTTATATTTAATTGAATGTTTAAATCGCAACAAAAATTGCAGTTAATCGTAGTACACGATATTATGTTCTACATATCATTATATTTATTGATCAGTTATGGTGTCTAAATGAAATTTTAAGAGATATGCATCTATTTAGAGGTATTTTTATATCAATTTTATCCATTTCATTATCAGAGTTGTTATATTTGTTGTATTGTTGACATGTTTTTCAAAGAAGTATTAAAAAACAGACAATTGGAATCAAATTTTACAGTCAGTTGATTTTCATCTAACTTACTGTAGATCCTGACCAATGATTGATTCTATATAAGTTTTAGATTTACAAGTATATCTGCTTTGAAGACTAATATGTAGAGCTAATATGTATATGGCTACAGGTAATGTCTCTGTTGATTTAATCTTATGACATGTTGTACATGTAATCTATAGAACAATATGTTTTGGACAAGTTCTATATCCAATGGTTGAATGAACAGAAATTAATTCTTGAATTATCAGTAAACACAATACAATATAATACATCCCAACATTTTATATGGAGTATATTGTGTTTACTTCAATTATTTGGTCTCAGTGACAAAAGTTAAATAACATTATTATTTCCAAATTTCAGCCACAAGTTTTTTTGGTCAACAGATGTAAATATCATTAAGTTTCAACTTTTTGCACCATACACTCCCCCTTCCAAGGTATGCAAACATGATTGCACTGTGACTTACAGAACAGGGGTCTGGGGACACTGAAAATGTCCATGGCCAAATAGCGAGGGTAGGAAAGGAGGGAGTGGGATACACAGGGTAGAGAAGAACTCAGTCACTGACATCCATATGCATTTTGCTGCATTAGTAATTGCTGTAGATGTTACATAAGTAAAAGGGGCTTCCACATTGCAAGAACAAATGACTGAATTCTAAATATTCTCACAGAGATGTGACTAATTATATGTATGTCAGCCTGTAGAGGGGACTGATATTAGGTAAAACTGCTACATTAAACTATGAATGGTGCATTAAAAAGGGATATTATAGGCTGTGTGTGGGCATATCATGATCAAAACAAGGGGAGTTTAATTGAAAATTACAAAAAGCAAAGAAATATTATTCTAATTCATGTATACACATGTTAACATAGATGTATATCATAGTTCGCCATCAGCATGATAATTCTGTACTCTTGTAGAAATAGTTCTGTAATCCAGATTATTATGTTCCAGTGATACACTTGTTTGAACTTGGAACAGCACGGTCTCTGGTTCATGCCCCTCCTATAACACATGCTGCGGGCGTAACCGAAATAGCCTTGAACCAAGCTGGATCACCTGGTGAACGACAGCTTGTCCTAGTCGACAGAAATAGAGATATGTTCCTGACCAACATACGAGGATCTCCTGCTATGAAGAGGTTGTGCAAATTGGGTTAGTTACTTATATGTGACTTTATGAACCAGGTGTGATGGAATTCACTTCTCCCCTTTTTTTCTGTGACACTGTTAAGAAAAAAAAACTTATGTACCTTTGAGTGTATGTTAGGCATGATTCAGCCTGTTGTTGGAATTTGGTAGAACTTCTTATTTCTAAAATTCAATTTGAATGTAGACAATAATTTCTCCCTTTTCTTCATCTTCACAGCCTGTAAAATCATTAAACAAAAATCAGTTTCCCAGCTCTCTGAAACATTACGGCTCAACCTACAATGTAAAATATGCTTTCCTAAGTGGCAGAAATGTTGTCTGTTAATAGTGGAAGGTTAATACTGATGGTTTAACAGTTCCAAAATCAGTCTCCGAAGACCAAACATGCAATTTTTTTCTTTCATTTATTTTGAGTTACTACTACTACTACTACTACTACCACCACCACTTGTTATCACTTTTATGCAGGGTATTTACAATTATATACCGGAATGATAACATGTTTGTAGGGTATAAAATGTTGCATCTATTCTGTGGTTACAATTTATGATACACCTAATGCTGTTTCCAATGGTAAAGGTTTTGAACTTTTATATTCATACTTCCTGAAGTATGTGTTAAGTGGCAAATATGGCTGTTGTCTGTAGTTCCTTGATGTCATGCTTTCCAGGTATGTTGCCCAGGTACTGTCAGAATGATTCTGAGATGATTCAATTTGCCCCATTTATTATTATCACTTTTGTTGTTGCGAGCCACATACACTGGGCTATCTTCTGGCACTGAAATGTCTATTAACAGACATGTTGTTGTTGTTGTTGTTGTTGTTGTTGTTGCTGCTGCTGTTTTAGCTGTTCTTGAATGAAACAGTTTCCTAGGAACAGACTATGTGCATTCATCTTGATGCTTTCAGGGTCCATGATCCAATCCATTTGTTGGAATAGAGACACAAATATGTTGGCAGCTGTGCAGGACACTAACCTCATTGTGTGGTGCTATCCATCTGTACTATATGTGGATAAACGTTTAGTGAAGAAAACAGTCATCTTTAAGGATGCCAGGTAAATAACTTTCATATGATTTGCTACTTTTGATATTTTCACAATGGTGTCGTTGAGGAATGTGTTCTTTTGGGCTATAATGCTGTCTGTCAGTGGGTCAGTGGTTCTGGTGTTTCAGAGGACCATCATAGCCCAGCAGAACCGATTCTTCATATGATGTGTGGTGTGGTAGAAAAGTAATGAGACTGGCAATGCTGTGCACAAACCGACAATGCTGCTGCCTCCCCCTTCACATGACAGTTGGGTTAACCCCTGCCATAGACTCGGTACAAGTTTGAACTTGCTACAATTGCTACGCGATTGTTGAGAGTGTCTGAAATGAAGTTGTGTTTGTGAGGTGCGTTACGAAAATGGACCGGCAAAAGTTTGAGCAACGTTGTGCCATCAAATTTTGTGTAAAGCTTGGCAAATCCACTACTGTGACTTATGAAAAGTTACAAAGGGCTTATGGAGAACATTCCCCATCCAGGGCACAAGTGTTCAGATGGCACAAGTCCTTTTTAGAAGGCCGAGAACAAGTGGAAGATGAACCTCATGCGGGA
>Ga0123355_10009856_pt1 | contig 14576 bp, 16 predicted proteins | sample TergutEmb28metaG_3_FD_89872 | JGI IMG/M metagenome (GOLD analysis project Ga0123355, IMG submission 89872) | Embiratermes neotenicus P1 segment gut microbial communities from Petit-Saut dam, French Guiana - Emb289 P1 | ecosystem: Host-associated > Arthropoda: Insects > Digestive system > Gut ...
GAAAGGAACGATGCTTCATGAAAAAACCAATGACAAAGGAAGTTATAAAAATAGGGTTGTTGCTCACCTTATCAATCGCGCTGTTTAGCGGTGCGTTTGCAGGTGTCAATCACGCAGCGCTTGCGGCATTGACAAATCATGCGGAGAGCTTACCAAGAATCGCTACATCAGCCGGCGGATTCACAGTCCTGCGTGCCGAACCTGTTCCGGTAGAAACAGAAGAAAACGCTCCGGTGTTCATCGAGCCTAATTTGAATATTCTGAACTTTTTAGGCGGTAGATTTGAGTCACATCTTTCACCACCTGCTCATGCATTGTCGCTGGAAGAAGCCGCGCAAATTGGCGCACGCTATGTCTGGGACGTATTTGGAGAACCTCTTGACGGCATGTATGTTACAATGACCTATGTCGCATGGACCGGTCATGGAAGAACTCAGTGGTTTGGTGTCATATACCCAGATGCACAGGCTGCAAGAATACATGGACCAATCGCTCCTCATGATCACTCCGAGCCTATGTTTCATTTCTTGATTGATGCAGTTACGGGTCAAAGAGTAGATATATCGTACCATTCAAGCAGAACACCGGCACTATGGACACAGGAAGAGATGCATGCTTTTGGAGAATGGCGCAGATATTCCGACCAAATGCGCTCTTGGTACTATATAAACAGTACCGTAGGCTTAGAAGAACGCATGGAATATCTTGGTGTTGCGCGTGAAGATCTTGAGACATACAAGCAGATGGCCGCCGAACTTGCACAAAGGCAGTTCATAGATTCTACAGTAGTAGACGTGCAATTCGGAGATGAGTTCTCCGTAGGTGTCCTTACAGAGCCAGTTCTGGATCAAGATGGTACTGTTCGCTTGGTTCTGGGAGGCCTTATCTTTACTGCCACAGACGACACCGGCCGCACCGCCACTATCAGGCTTCCGGCTTCAACCGGCCGCTGGCAGGGCATCAGCATCTCAACTCAGCACAATGATATAGTTCCGGGGTTTAGCTATGACCGCCCGGGACGCGGATAGCTCAGCTTCCAGTGAAAGGCTTCGCTTACTTCAAGATTTTTACTAGATTACGGTACAATCCTCTGGATGCGCCCATCCAGCTAAATCGACCTCAATATATAGTCAAAGTAAGCCCCGCTCCTACACAGTCTCGCTTGTGTAAGGCGGGGCTTTTGTTTTCTCGTAAAGCTACAATTTAGCGAGCTCTCTTATGTAGGACAAAAGAATAAACACTAGGTACAACTACACAAAATCCGATTGTCGCCGCGAGTAGTATTATTAAAGCTGTTCCTGACAGCGGAAGTACCGCAACAAGAATGAATATGGCTCCACATATCATAAACAACCACCCGGCCAATCTGTGAGTTTTGTTCCAGTTATCCGCGTCATTAAGCGTCCAAGGTAAACGGAGGCCTACGGTATAGTTTTGGCGATTTTTAGGTAAATAATTGCCAACTACAAAAAAGATAAGCCCCACAAAAACCAAAGTTACCGCGCCAACATCAAAGTCCGCACCCAAGTTCGCAAATAAAACTACAATATTAGTAAAAAGTGATGTCACAGGTATAATCCAATAAATAAAATGCTGCATGGCCTTCGAGGTTCCTGACCTCTTGGGATCATTATGTGTTACAAAAATGACAAATATATGGACTATGGCGAGTAGCGCAGGAAGCACAAAAATCGCCCACTGCCTTGACATTGACCAGTTAGCGCTGCCGTCTATCCCCCATTGCTGTGCCATGTTCTCCGGCAGACGATCATACACGAGCAGATACATGGCTATTGGAATCAGGCATATAAATGTTGTTGCTGCTAGATATGCTTTATTAATTGTTGTTTTCATCAGATTCTCCTCCTTGAAACTGAGCAAACCAAATCAGCACTTCTTCAAACACTGTTGTATTCAGCTCATAATAAATAAAATTTTTATGCTTTTGCTCAAAAATGAGCCCAGCTTTTTTTAACTGTGACAAGTGATATGAAATAGTCGCACCCGTTAAATCAAAATGCTTAGCAATGTCCCCGGCTGACATCTTCTCACTTTTTAATAACATCAAAATCTCACGCCTAATAGGGTTAGACAGCTCTTTAAGAGTCTCCGCAAAGCCCATACATAGTCACCTCTCACAATTTCGAAATGATTCTAAATAGATAATAGCACAGCGTATATGACCATGTCAAGAAGTATTTAGATTTTTTTCTAAATACTTTTAAGTTTTTGCAAAAAAAGAAGTTTAGCTTAAATTTAAGCCAAACTTTCTTTTTTGTTATAATCAGCTATAAAGCGTTATACGTAAACCAGCTCACGCATTATACAACTCAGTTATATAAGCAATCAACGCGCTATTTGTGGGCTTTGAGTCTACAGGATAAATACAGCCCATATTCCTGAAGAACCCACTAGTGTCTCCACGATCCCATGTTTTTCCTATAGCATGCCTTATCGCACGCTCAACACAAGCAGAATTCGTATTATATTTCTTTGCAATGGCAGGATAGAGTGCTTTGGTCATACTTTCAAGCAACTCTCTGTTCTCTATCCCCATGATAATCGCTTGCTTTAGGTATGTACTACCTTTTAAATTAGACGGCATTCCAATTTTGTGCAAGATGCTCATAGCAAATGAAGACGGACTATTATCCGGCCTACTATTGGCATAAAAATCATCCACTTTGACAATAGATTCAAATGGCCTACCTGAACTGTTTTCATGAATTTGAATGATGCGGTTCACGAGCAATGTCAAGTCAAACGGCTTCAACACAAAATAATTAGCGCCAAGTTCCATAGCCCTTTTAGTAAAACTTTCTGCGCTGACTGCCGTAAACATTATGAACTTCGGCCGTGACGGACCTCTCACATCCTTAAATTCTTCGAGAATACGTATGCCGTCAAGCCCTGGAAGCACAATATCCAGAAGAGCAACATCGACGCGATTCTCATTCAAAATTTTGAGACCTTCAATTCCGTCAAAAGCGCAACCTACGACATTAAATCGATCATTCTGCTCGAGAAAATAGCGAATGGACTGATGGAGCTCTCTGTTGTCCTCGATTATCGCAACGTTGATAATGCCATTCTCCACAAAATCACACCAATCAAAAGAATTTATCTAGTATAGTGAGTGCTGAATAACCTGCTTATGAGTGAGTTGCACGCAAATTCTTTAAAGGACGGGGAGCGTGTGAGCGCAGTACTGTAACTAAGTACGAGCGCGATATACGCGACAAAATACTTTAGTGAATTTGAAGCAATTCAGTCGTAATGAGGTTGTTCAGTGCTTACTTTAGCATTTGAGATTTAAACCATCTCAAGCAACCATATAAAAATATTACCACATACTTCGACAGATTTCAACAACAAAATAACGCTTTTTGTTGAAATTTTTCTTTTATAGTGCAAGCGTATACTAAATCCGTTCAAAACAGTTATATATTATAGCTGTTTTGAACGGATTTCAGCACACTAAATTTTTAAAAACCGCTTTCCTGTTTGAGCATATGTTCTATAAAAATTCCATAGCCCTTTGTCGGCTCTTGAACGAAAACATGCGTTATAGCGCCCAGAAGCTTCCCATTTTGAATTATAGGACTGCCGCTCATGCCCTGCACTATGCCATTGGTCTTATCCAGCAGCCTTTCATCTACAATGCGTATAACGATACCCTTCGAGTTATCAGACGAGTTCTTGTTCAGTGTTTCTATAACGATATCGTATTCAACCACATTGCAGCTGCCAATATTAGTTAATATACTAGCCGGTCCGGGAATGACTTCATCTTTTGATGCTATAAAAATGGGCTCCTTAATAAGCCAGTCGATATTATTGTCTACCATGCCATACAGACCATATGCATTGTTCATTCGCACATCACCAAAATTTGTACCACGAGCAATGTCTCCCAACAGCTCGCCTGGCGCACCGCGGCGGCCTTTTTTAATTGATTTCACGTTCGCGTCCCAAACTTCACCGCTCCGTATGCACATAAGTTTTTTGGTATCAATGTCCATTATCCCATGCCCCAATGCTCCAAATTTCAAAGTCTCAGGGTTTATATAAGTTATGGTGCCTATGCCTTGTGTTGAATCGCGTACCCATGCACCCAGCTTATTGATATTATCTTGAGGACATTTTATGGGAACAAGCGTTTTTTCAAACAGCTCCCCTTCCCGCTTTACACTAAGTCTAATATCACCGTTAGAGCTTTCAATTTCTCTGCGCAAGTCTTCCTTGTTTTCTACATAATTTCCATTTACAGAAAGAATCAGGTCACCCGGGTTCAGAATTCCATCTGCTGGCTTGCGGGCGGTGCCGGACTCATCATTCACATAATCCACGCCAAGCACCATGACACCATTAGTATTGATTCGTATGCCAACTGTCATGCCTCCGGGTATGACTTTTTTCATCTCGTAATTGCCATATGCTTCCTCTTTTGCCGCCTCCGCCGCCTCACGGGTGTATATATCTTCATGTTCTGCATAAAATACAGGCAAATCATTATTTATGCTTCTTGCTGAAGACGCATCCGCTGTTAATGGCAGTATAGCGCAAAAACACATCGCTAAAATCACAAGTCTTACAATTTTATTTGAACAATTGTGAAGCAAATTCACTGACGCCACTTCCTTTGTGTGGTTTTACAAGTTAGGTATAAAAATAGCTCCGTATTAAGTTGTCCTTTTTCAAATAATATATGCCGTGGAATAAGAATCAACTTTTTCCACGGCAATGATTAGGTCGATGTTAATTTTTGGAAGTTATTAAATTCGTTTGAAACTTTACTTCAAACAATCAGACTGTAGACAAACTCATTTGCATGGCAGGGAAGAATTCGGGAAACCGCAGGTTTCCTGAATTAAATCCGCAAGCCAGGCTTTGCCTGGCTGAGGGAAATTTATATTTTATAGATAGTTCTCATTTGCATGCAGTAATGGAAAATCCTGCCAACTTCAAGCTCTCGGTAATCTTTTTCACAAAAACAAGTGCGCTGGGATTATCTCCATGTACACATATCGAATCAACCTGCACGCTGAGCTCTTTACCAGAGGCAGATAGGACTATGCCTTCTTTGAGCATTTTAAGAATTCGCTGCAAACAAACTTCATCATCATGGATGACAGCTCCGGGCTTACTTCGCTCCATAAGCTTGCCATCGTCTTCATAGGCACGGTCAGCGAAAACTTCAGAAATAACACGAAGGCCAACATCATGCGCTGCCCGCACCATCTCACTCCCGGCTAAAGCCATGAATGCAATACCGGGATTAACTTCAAAAGTTGCTTCGGCAATCGCCCGTGCTACGCTGTAATCAGCCCCGGCATCGTTATACATAGCGCCATGGGCTTTAATATGCGAAACTTCTATATCATTGCTTTTAGCGAACGCCCAAAATGCACCCAACTGGTATTTTGTATATGCTCTCAGCTCATCTGCCCGGAGAATCATCTTGCGCCTGCCAAAACCCATAAGGTCAGGATAGCTTGGGTGAGCACCCACAGCGACACCATTTGCTTTGGCGGCTCTCACTGTTTTTTCCATAACAACAGGGTCCCCACCATGCCAGCCGCAAGCAATATTGGCTGACGATACATATTTCAAAATTTCTTCGTCACAACCTATCACGAATGAACCATAGCTCTCACCTAAGTCACTATTCAAATCCACCGAACGCATTAAAGTACCTCCTCTATGATGGCTCTGTAAGCATTTCCGTTTATATTAATGTTTTGAGTTGACGATGATTTCACGGTCAAACCATGACCCAGCCCTGCTTTTATAGTCGCTATCTTTTGTTCGTATTCCATATAGATACCCTGCGCTTGTCTCACGTTCACCTTTTGGAATCTAATTTTCGTGCCGGGTTTTGCTTGAGCTGCCTTTGGCAAATCAGGCGATATCACAGTTGCTATCTGCGCATACCCGCCTGTGGTTTGCCGGTCAGCCATCAGTATCACAGGAGTCGCGTCGTTGGTGACCTGTATGCTTCCCATCAAAATGGCCGAAGATAAAATATCAGCGCTCTCCTTTTTTAAATCCAGCTTAGTGCCTTCTAAAAAAATACCCATTCTGTCACTTCTTACACTTGCCGTATACTCTTGTGCGAATAAGCCAAGGCCTTCATCTGCGAAACTTTCTGTATTTGGCCCGGACACAGCACGCAAAACAACTTCATCGCCATATTCAGGAATATACGAGCTGTCCATCTCTCTTATGCTGTAATGATAGGCACTTTTGGTGCTCAAAATATCACCAGCCTTAAGCGCACGCCCATTCATGCCGCCTATACCGCCTTTCAGATAAGTCGCGCGGCTGCCCATTACAAGAGGAAGGTCAATACCGCCCAAGATAGCAACATAACTTCTAACCCCGCTCACAGCACCTTTAAGCTTCAGGATATCGCCTCTATTCATCAGATACGACTTCCAATTTTTGATTTTAACACCATTTATCTCTGCGCCCATATCAGCACCTGTAACGGCGATTATGTTCTTTCCCATGGATTCTATCTCAGGGCCATAGAGTGCAGCTTCGATCAAAGCGTCATTTTCTGAATTTCCTACCAGAATATTGGCACACCGAGCAGCATAATCATCCATGGCTCCGGCGACTGGCATACCCATTTTTTGATATCCAATCCGCCCCAAATCTTGAACCAAAGACAGCGCCCCCCCTGACTTTATTAGGATTTCAGCCATGTTTTCACCTCATATCCGCCGTTTTTTTCAAGCTCTTGTATGCGCGAAAATTCTGCCTCATCTATGGCCGTGTGTTTTATATAGTCTCCTGCGCTGTAATGCACCGGCGGAGTTCTCAGCGGATCATACAACTTCACAGGAGTTTGCCCTATCAACTGCCATCCTCCCGGTGACTCTATGGGATACATACCGGTTTGTGCTCCCGCAATTCCCACACTGCCCGGCACTATTTTTTGTCGAGGAACTTTAAGCCTGGGCGCAGCTATGCGCTCGTCCATGCCACCAAGATATGGGAACCCCGGCACAAAACCAAGCATATAAATCAAGTATTCGCATGATGTATGTATAGCAATAATCTCATCAACAGAAAGTCCACTACGCTCTGAGATAAAGCTTAGGTCAGGCCCTGTAGTCTTGTTATACAAAACAGGTATCTCAAAAACATTTGCGCTCACCGGGCGGTTATCATCATAGCCATCCAAAAATGCTGAAAGATAATCCTCCATGGCCCCATAGTCCATTAAGAATGGGTCATATATAACGCATACAGTCGCATAAGCAGGGATAATTTCCACGACAGACGGTGACCTCTCGGCCTCAACCTTCGATATAAATTGCTGTATTTTTAACGCCGTCTCAGGCGATATTACTTGCTCAAAGCTTATCAATATCCCCCTGTCGCCCATGGGTTTGAAGTCGTACATTCGGCTCCCTCCTCCATAATAGTTTTTTTATCCTAAATTAAATATATAAACCTCAATGGCAAAAGTCAAACTATTTCGCATTTTTTCGCATTGGCTTGTGGCAAAAATCGTGGTATACTTATTTATATTAAGCGATTATATAATCACTGAACTTGAAATTTATCAAGCTCAGCGACCATAACAGGAGGGACAGGCTATGATCATCAAATCCAATAGAATCTACATGGAAGATGGTGTCAAGGCGGGCTATCTGGAAATTGAGAGTGGTATAATCAAGCAATTCTACCCATCAGATGCCCCTATGAGCGCCGATGTAGACTACGGCCAAAATCAAATTATACCTGGCATTTTCGACACACATAACCATGGTGGACACGGCGTTCGTATTAATGACGAGTGCACAGAAGATGAGGTTAAGCTGTACTTAAAAGGGCTGGCCGCATGCGGAGTAACAGCCATATTTCCCACCACCTCTGAGCTTAGCACTATGAGGCTTTTAAACAAAATGGCGGATGAAGTTCAGGACGGGGCAAAAATACTGGGAATCCATAGCGAAGGGCCATGGGGCGCACGAGTGGGTGAAAAAGGTATAAACACAGGCTATCCTACAGTTGATCTGGACTATGGACAGCAAATGTTAGACGCTTGCGGCGGAAAGCTTAAACTTGTCGATATCGCCCCGGAAATAGAGGGCGCTTACGAAGCTATTGACTTCTTTTTGTCGCATGGCGTCCACATGGGAATCTACCACACTAACGCAAACTACGAAGAAGCCAATGAAGCTATAGATCGCGGCATCACAGTTGCGACACATTTGGGCAATGTAATGACAGGCCTGCATCACCGCGACATAGGCACCATGGGCGCTTGCATCAACAGGGACGAAGTTTACTGTGAGCTTATTTGCGATGGACTGCATGTCAGCATGCCAATGATTGATTTGATTCTCAGGCTCAAAGATAATGACAAAATTATTATGATCTCTGACGCCGGTGCGTATCTTGGAACGCCGCCGGGCACCTACCGCAGTGCCTTTAGTGTCACTGCTGACTCTGACCGCGTTACAATTAATGTAACAGAAGAGGGCTTTGTGCTTAGTTCTACAGGCCGCCTGTCAAGCAGCAGCAAACCTTCCATATTCGGCATCAAAAACCTAGCTCAAATATTAAATCTGCCATTGGAGCAAATAATAAAGTTCTCAAGCTATAACCCTTGCAAAAAGTATGGATTCGCGGACAAAAAAGGCAGCCTTGCTGTGGGTAAAGACGCCGACCTAGTCATTATATCTGACGAGTTTGAAGTTCTTCACACATACTCTGAAGGCCGACTGGTATATGATCATACAACTGACGAGGATATCTTCAACCACAAGTTCGTCGAAGAATATAAGATTGATTAGTTTTTGTGCATATTGCACAATATAGTGAGTTAACTTATAAATTCCCGCACGAAGTGCTAAGAGTTTATAAGTTGAACGAACGACCCCAGGGTAATACTTGACATTTAATTCACAACAAGGATATAATCCTTATATATATTTTCACAAGGAGGTTTATATATGGTTAATGAAAAGTTCTTGGTACACAATAAATCCGGTTTGCACGTAAGACCGGCCGGTGTCTTAGTTAAGGCGATACAGCCATTTAAATGCAATGTAACACTTAAGTTCAACGACAAAGAGTATAATGCCAAAAGTATTTTGGGCATTATGAGTGCCGGAGTTAAAGCCGGTGAAACCGCCGAGTTTGTATGCGACGGTGAAGACGAAGCAGCTTGCCTAAAAGCGATTGGAGAAGCAATCGCGTCAGGCTTGGGCGAGTAGAGGTGATCTTTTGTATAAAGGAATAGGTGTATGTGAGGGGATTGTAATCTCCGAGGCTTTTGTAATAGAAAAAGAAGAGCTTGTTTTTGAAAGTCACTCCAAGCTCACAAGCCAAGAGGAATTGAGCAGATACAATCAAGCTGTAGAAAAATTCATAGGGGACACGCTTCTGCTTGCAGAAAAAGTTGCGGAAAACGCAGGTTCAGAGCAAGCCATGATTCTGGAAGGTCATACAATTATTGTTCAGGATCCTGAAATCGAGGCGGGAGTCAGCGCTGAGCTTGAAGGCGGCCCTGTGACTGCTGAAGCAGCAGTTGCTTCGGTGTTTAGCATGTTTGCGGATATTTTTGCAAGCATGGATGATGAGCTTATGAAAGAGCGCGCCCATGACCTTGAGGATATCAAAACCAGACTCATTGAAATACTTACAGGCAAAGTAAGCCGAAGTATAGAAGATATAAAAACTCCCTGCGTAATCATCGCAAGAGATATGACTCCATCTGAAACCGGCCGCATTAATAAGGCTGTGGTAAAAGGTGTTGTGACTGAAGTGGGTGGAATAACAAGCCATATGGCTATAATGGCCAAAGCCATGGAACTGCCTACTGTTCTCGGCATCGAGAGTATGACCGCAAAAGTTAAAACAGGCGACACAATAGCTATTAACGGCGGCACAGGCGAAGTAATTGTAAGCCCTTCTGATGAAGAGCTTGAAAAGCTTAAGAAACTCCAGGCTGAGTTCGAGGTCTATAAGAAAGAACTTGAGGTCTATAAGACAAAATCGAGCGTAACCCTTGACGGCGTTCATGTTGAGATTGCCGCGAACATTGGCAGTGCAAACGAGTTGGATGCGGTACTTGAGAACGGCGCTGAAGGCATTGGCCTTTTCAGAACCGAATTCCTTTTCATGGAAAGAAACTCACTGCCGGATGAGGAAGCCCAGTTTGAAGTTTATAAAAAAGTCGCTGAAACAATGGCCGGCAAACCTGTAATAATCAGAACACTCGATATAGGCGGCGATAAAGACGTTCCTTATCTTAACATGGAAAAAGAAGAGAATCCGTTTTTAGGCTACAGAGCTATTCGCTTATGCCTAGGCGATTTGGACATGTTCAAAGTCCAGCTCCGAGCACTCCTCAGAGCCGGACATTATGGCAATGTCAAAATAATGGTGCCTATGATCACTACTATAACTGAGCTCCGCCAAACCAAAGAAATCATTGAAGAACTCAAAATAGAACTTGAAAAAGAGGGTAAGCCATTTGGTAAAGATATTGAAGTAGGCATTATGATTGAAACGCCGGCGTCATCACTGATAGCCGACATTTTGGCTAAAGAATGTGACTTTTTCAGTATCGGCACAAATGATTTGACCCAGTACACTATGGCCACTGACAGAGGCAACGAACGGGTCCAGTACCTTTACTCAACCTTTGAGCCGGCGGTAATACGGTCTATATACAATGTCATAAAAGCCGGCAAAGACGCAGGCATTATGGTCGGCATGTGCGGCGAAGGCGCTGGAGATGTAAATATGATTCCGTTTCTTCTGGGCTGTGGACTCGACGAGTTCAGTATGTCTGCAGGATCCGTACCGGGAGCCAGGAAAGCCATTTGCAGCTTGTCCAAGTCAGATATGGAAAAAGAACTTGACAAAATATTGAGCATGGCAACCAGAGAAGAAATACTTAGCCATCTGAAAACTTTGGCAAAGTAAATAGAACGATTTGGAGGCATTACCATGACAATAGCCTTTGGCTGTGACAACGCGGCCCTTGAGTTAAAACAAACACTGATTACGTTTGTAGAAAGCTTGGGCCATAGCACGAAGGATTTTGGTACATTTACCGATGAGCGCGTACATTACCCTGAATATGCAAAAAAAGCGGCCCAGTCAGTCATAGACGGCGAATGTGACGTATGCATACTGGTTTGCGGCACAGGTGTTGGCATGAGCATCGCTGCTAACAAGCTCAGAGGCATGCGTGCTGTGGTTTGCAGTGAGCCTTATTCCGCTCGGCTCTCCAAAGAGCACAATGATACGAACGCATTATGCCTTGGCGCAAGAGTGATTGGCCCCGAGCTCGCTAAAATGATAGTCGAAACCTGGCTCTCAGCTGAGTTCCAAGGCGGCCGCCACGCAGAACGCGTCGCTATGTTCGAGTAATCTGCTGCTTCACCCCATCCCTGAAAGATTTTAGGTGTGCTGTATTGACATCGCAAGCTGCTTATATTACAATGAACCTTGGCAATAATGCCATCTGGGTGTAGCGTAGTTTGGTAGCGCGCTAGAATGGGGTTCTAGAGGTCGCAAGTTCGAATCTTGTCACCCAGATAAAAACGTGAGCTCTCCAATTTGGAGGGCTCTTTTTTTGCAGTTTATACTGAAATTCATACAAAATAGTTGCAAACATAACTCTTTTGTACGGATAGGCTGCACAGCTGTCACATGCGCTGTCTTTGAAGGAATTAAGTATATTTTGCCATTTTTTATTTTTAAATCCAATTTCTTTCGATTCCGTACAATTTTCAATGCAAGATTTATTTACCTGTGTACAACCATGGTCGATTGTAATATAATATAGAGAAGGCAGTTATGTTTAACATATATTCAAACGATTTTTTGAGCCAAATCAATAAAAAACAGTTTGATATATTATGTATCATATGCCTGAGCAAATTAATTTTTGCTGTCCTCAGTTTTTCACCGAGGAGGATTTTGATGAAAATTCGAGGGAATGTGAAAGTCGAAAAAAATGAAAGCGTTATTCAAGATATATTTTGCAACATTTGCGGTGAAAAAATTCATAAAAATGAACATGGTTATTACGATGACTTTTTGAGCATAGAGAAAAAATGGGGCTATCACAGTCAATTTGACAGCGAGACTCATTATATTGATATTTGCCAAAGTTGCTATAAAGTTTTTTTGGATAAGCTGAAGCTTGAGCCTACTTGTGGTACGGCCGAATAGATTTTAGAAGACTCATGAGGGCTGCCTTGTTTTTAAGCAAGGCAGCTCTTTTGGGTCAACTGTCGTAAAGCTCGTTTTCGTCATATACTATAGCATCCAAATTAAATCCGGAGGATTACATATGCAATATTATTATGGCGAGCAGAATATCTTGAGAGCGTTAGATGAAGCACAGTTTTGGAAGCTTCAAGAAACGGAACATGCCGGTCTGGTAGTATTAATTACACCTGGGTTAGAGCCAGATTATGTTCAAAAGCTGAAACAGTTTGGCATTGAGTTCAGCCATATGCACGCAGAGACTACAAAGTACATTATGAGTATAACACGATCAAAAGGTATGGTGAATCGCGAACTTAAAATGCAGATGCTTAGTCTTGTCAAGCAATGCGTGGAGCAAAGTCAGAGCTTTGCCGAGTTCTTGACGGCTCTTTTAGAAAACAGCCATGCCGTGCAGACAAGCCCACAGTCTCAAGAAGTTATTCGTCATATAGTACGAGAAGCGCAGTACTTTGTTGGTATTGATCAGTTGATATTAGGGTTTGGCAATTAATCATGGCTAAGATTCCCATAAGCTAGGATGTGTTATGATCGTAATTATTTTGTATTAGCATCTCATTATATGAGCAAAGCAAAAGCAGCATAGGAGTCTCCTATGCTGCTTTTGCTTTCAAGCCACAAAATAAAGCATCGAATCATTTTACTACAATCATTAGATACTTATGGTGTCGGTGGCGTTGGTGGTGCCGGAACAATAAGATATGGTACCACACTCTTTTCTAAGTCTGACAAAAGATCATAATCGTCTTCTATAATTTCTTGGTTAACCCATGCTGGTACTGTCAACGCTGGGTTCCAATACCAAAAGCTAGATGTATCATCAACAAAGGCATAATCTGCCAGCCCGGCAGCAGGGTACTCGTCTATTAACTCTGCTTCATCTGCGAATTGCCCTTTAAATGGGCTAACAGCCGTTGATGGTAGTAAAGTATCCGGTATTTTGCCATCACCATCAAGAACCGGAATTCCATTTGGCGCACCTTGAATCGATTTTAGATACTCATGTGATACTGCATTTGGCATAAGAGTCACTCCTTATTTTTTTATTTATATATTATATAACTTCAAAGAAATTATCTGGGTAGATTACCCACAAAATACGAGGATTACGCTTTTCCTCTTCCGTCAAACCCATATAATCATTGACAGTTATGCACTTTGCTTCAAGTCCGGGATCTCCTTTTGGCCCTTGTGCGGGGATTTTTAAATCTACCCCATCTACAAACCAGTTTCCGTTGACACCTATATACGGAGCGCTCCCATCACTGCCGTCTTTCCCGTCTCTCCCATCTTTGCCGTCCCTTCCAGCTCTACCCGGCGGCCCGGGTTGAGGCCATCCAAAAAAAGGACAATCATTACATTTTTTGTTGCCTATTCTTTTTAAATACTCATCTTTTTGTGGAGGATTAAATCTGCCCATGGGAAATGGCAGCTTATCGAATTCATCGCAATGGGTGCGTGAACTATCCTGATTAGAATCATTTTCTCGCGATGCTGATGTTTTAATCACCTCACCCTTCACCCCTTTAACAAGTCTTTCTGTAGTAATTTATGTTTCATATGATTGGCTTGTTACACTATACAGATGATCAAAAGAAGATAATTAAAATATTTGCGTGGAAATTGAGAAAGTCTTGAGATTTATGTATAATAATATACTAACCCCTTTCAATAACAGCACTAATAAGACCTTACTGTTCCTAAATGCAGTCGGTACGTGCAGTAGCTGCGCCACCTATCCGTACAAAACAACTAGGCTTGCAACTGTTTTATGCAGATTTTAGTATGTATGTATGATAGCAATATCTCAAATATAAAAAGCAGGTGTATATATGACAAAAATATTGATTGTTGACGACGAAAAAGGTATTGTCACCATGTTGAAAAATTATTTTGAAACACACGGTCATCAAGTTTATTACGCTTATAGTGGTATGGACGCTCTCGAAAAAATTTCTTGTCAGCCAGATATAATCCTTCTTGATATAAATATACCGGATATGGATGGGTTAACCGTATGTCAGCGTATCCGTGAACATATATCTTGTCCGATACTATTTTTAACCGCTCGTATAGAAACCAAGGATAAAATCAGAGGATTTGATGTAGGCGCAGATGACTATATAGTAAAACCATTTGATCTTGACGAATTAGACGCAAGAGTTGGGGCACATTTGCGCCGTGAAAACCGCAAGTATGAACAGACAACTTTACGATTCTTTGGGGATATGGTGATAGATTACTCAAAGCGAAAAATCAACATAAAAGAAGTTACTGTGACATTATCAAAAAAAGAATTTGACATTATA
>Ga0123355_10009857_pt1 | contig 14574 bp, 9 predicted proteins | sample TergutEmb28metaG_3_FD_89872 | JGI IMG/M metagenome (GOLD analysis project Ga0123355, IMG submission 89872) | Embiratermes neotenicus P1 segment gut microbial communities from Petit-Saut dam, French Guiana - Emb289 P1 | ecosystem: Host-associated > Arthropoda: Insects > Digestive system > Gut ...
ACATCGAACCAAGAACAATACGACCAATGTGGTAATTCAACAGAATATTCGCAAGCTCCTGATGATGGATATATTAATTTCCGAAACATGTTGAGCACATAAGAAGTGAAATAAAATAGCAAGTGTCATCAAGTTGGTACATTTCTTTATTCACAGTAGTAATTTCTTTAAATTATAGAACGAACTCCTGTAAATTATACCAGCGAATTCCTGAAATATGTCGAAGATACAACGTAGTTACGAAATATTTATCTGCTTCCAAATATATCAGTAAAAAAATAGAATATTTAAAGTTAAAAAATTGTATTATTAATCCATACGAAATGTAATACCACCTTCGGAAAATGTGCTATATTCGAAACTGTAACAAATAGCGAAGTATAAAATCGTGTTTTAAATTTAATTTGCCAATAACGCGAACAAGTATTTAATCCTGAACCCCTGTTCACAATAAATAGGTACAGGTATTTAGTCAATAACACAACAAATATTTCTAATGATGTTTATTAGAGACCCTATTCACCATCACAATCAGCGAAATATGTGGTACTAGGAATAATATTTAACTTGGCCTTATTAAATGAGGCTGTTTCAGGTACAGGGATTAAAAAGGGTTCAATAAAATAAAAATTATACTGTGTCACATTATTATTATTATTATTATTATTATCATTATCATCTCCTTTATGCAGGGTATTTATACTTATATTCCTGAGACAAACTACGTCCCTAGGGAACACAGTGTTGCAGCTATTCTGTTTTTACTATTCATGGTGCTTCTATCGTTAGTTTCAGTGTTGAATCTATTGTACTTTTACATTAATACTTTCCGAAGTATGTGTGCAGTGCCCAATATGGCTGTTTTCTGGAGTTCCTTGACTTCATGTTTTCCTGGTATGTTGCTCACGTATTTTCTGAATGACATTGAAATAGTCCCAGTTGCCACTATATTATTATTATTATTATTATTATTGTTGCTGGGAAGCAATGCTTTTTCGACAAAACCTGTTATGGCCATCTTCAAGGGTTTTCTAGCTTGAAGACTGAAGTAGAAGTTTCCACCAAACATTGGTACATACGTAGACGAAGTGTTTGTGGTTTCACGTCACAGAAGGCCGTCAGCGTAAATGATTAATATCGCATGAACGAAAAGAATTCCTTCATTTGTTAAGTTTGAGTTTAAAGTTAAGTTTACGTAGGCCTATATCCATATACGAAACTGCAGTGTCGACGGTAGGAGAGGTGTCGTAAATATAGAATTACTTCCCGATATTTTGCAAGATGAAAAGAGGAAAATTAGGTCAAAAGTTATCCCGGCCGATATTATAATGGGGCACGTTTAGAAAACGAGTGGAGATTGTTACCACCACTATAACATGTTCGGTAATTCAAATATAACACAAATATTGAAAGCGAAATAATGGATCTGTTGTAGAAATCTTAACGTAGTGCACAAAATTCGTATATGAAGCATGTTTATGAATAATCCCATGATAATTTTTATCCAGTTGGAGACAGAGACAAGCCTCTTTGAAGTGCGAATCGGTTTTTACTCTCATGTTCCTAGGATTCAATATTTTACGAACTTCTTCATTCAAATTTAACGGCTCTGCCAGTTAGTGGAATTAAGAGATGGAGATTAAATAACGTTTTATGTAATGCAATTATATTCACAAGGCCGAATAAGAACTACAGTCTGCGTCTCTCACAGCTGCCCACGAGTCTGGTTATTATACAATTCACACCATGCCACTTGGCCCAGTTGCAGGGTAGGATGAAACAAAAACTTCAAGTGCGAGTTCTGCCCTCACTTCCCCCAACAAGCCATGTGCCACATTATAATCCTAGTACCTATGATGTCTTAATGTGGCAGAGACTGTCACGTGACTTCTATTTAAATTTATGTCTGTGGATGTGATGTACGCCTGTAAGCCCACACGTTTGCTGCTAAAGTGCATTTAAACTTACGGAGTGTGGGGAATTGTATGAAAAGAGCACTCGTTTTCGTCCTGCATATTCAGCCAGTGGTAGACGTCTGTGAATTTGTGCCGGTGAATGTAACAAAGAGGCTTGCAACAAACCTGACAAAGATATGTTTGCTTGAAAATTACTTTAATTTAAAGTTAGTGCTTGTAATGAATATGCACTCGCTAATTTCAAGTGCTGTCTCGAGAGAAATAATTTATCCCACATATATAGGCTACTTGATATCACCCACACGAGCAAGCATAAAACTTCTTTGTAGAGTGCTTAGCAACACCCATTCGCCTTTTTGGAGTTTATGGATTCATATTTCGTCCCTTTCATAAGTTAAAATTTGGACAGCTAGAATGAAAATATAAACAGTTTCAAGTGCCAACAGAGACATTTAAGACTACCAAAATGCAAACAGGAGCTGTATGCAAAATGAAACAAATAGAACCCCAAGTATACTCTGCAATAAAAACCAAAGGGCGAATGGTTTTTGGGAAACAGGAAGAGTGCTTAGTTTAGGAGTAAATATCTATGGTAGTGGAGTAATATTATCACGTGTTTGGCATTTTGAACACCCTTCATTCTTAAAAATTTTTTAAACCAAACTTTCGGAAAAGGATTGATATCCATTCATCACACAACAGGATGAAATAAGTATCAACGACTTAGGACTAATTTCACGAAACGCCCCTTTCAAGTCACCTAAGTAACAAGAACCGTATGAGGTATGAAGTTGCAGCGGTGAGGAAAAAAATAAGTTTAAAATGTTCTAGAATGTGATGCCGTGCAGTTTGGTAGTTGTTACTCCTTCTACCCTCTAGATAGAAGCAGTAGTTTCCTCCGAAATTTGATACCGACCTGATTATACGGGATTACATTCTGGAATACCGCAGTCTTTAAACATAAACGAAGTGAGATAATGGATGATGTTACGAATATTGTGCCGATCCTTCTAGAAACTTTCGGCTCAAGGGCGACTGTTAGGCGAATCTGCCTTCACTTTCTTTCCATATATGAGCATCGTTCAGTGATTGGTCATAACCAGTTGGGGGAAGCGTTACTAAGACGTTTCTTGTGGAGTTGTGGGGGCTGGGATTCAGACAGTTCGTTTTTGGTTCTTCTAGGAGTCGACTCGGAAGAAGGTAGTCTTCTATTTTCTGCCGTCTCTGGATATCTGGCAGGCGGCCATGCGTATGTATTCCTGTTAACTGGGGCTTTGTGTGGGCAGTTGTTTCGGTGTTTATTTTCTGTGTCCTTTGTATTACGGTCGCCTGCCCGGCGATCGCCATGGTAGGTACGTGACGGGGGGGAATAATAGTCGGGGGACGGGGGACGGGGGTACTGCCTCCTTCGGTTTTTTTTTTTTTTTGAGATTATAGGTTCCGATAAGTTATTTTGATTTATCATGTTAAAAGAGATCTCCATTGTGTATGAATACGATCATGGTCTTGTGACGTAAAGAATTAATTGTTTGGTTGTTTGTTGGATTTTGTTTACTTGTTTGCCGTTTCTGTTTGTGACTGTATTCTGATCCACACACTTGTATTATATAGATACATGTTGCTACACTTGGCTTCGTTAGTGTGGATATTGAATGTTCTCCACGAGAGTCAGTGGTGCGGGGCTCAGCGGCTCAAACAGCCGACGGCGAAATAAGAGTGCGAGTGCCCGGTTTTCCATTTAGTGCCCTTTCTTTATTTGTGCGACCCTGAGGGCTCAATATCAGTGCAAATTAGACTACCCCTAAGCCGTAGGCAGGTAATTTGGTTAAATAAGGTGATGGGGAATATGGAAAGCAGGAAGAAGGCGAACATGAAGAAGAAGAAGAAGAAGAAGAAGGAGAACGAGAAGAAGAAGAAGAAGAAGAAGAAGAAGAAGAAGAAAAAGAAGGAGGAGGACGAGGAGGAGGAGGAGAACGAGAAGAAGAAGGAGGAGGAGAACGAGAAGAAGAAGAAGAAGACGAAGAAGAAGGAGGAGGAGAACGAGGAGAAGAAGAAGAAGGAGGAAGAGGAGGAGAACGAGAAGAAGAAGAAAAGGGAGGAGAACGAGAATAAGAAGAAAAAGAAGAAGAAGAAGAAGAAGAAGAAGAAGAAGAAGGAGGAGGACGAGGAGGAGGAGGAGAACGAGAAGAAGAAGGAGGAGGAGAACGAGAAGAAGAAGAAGGAGGAGGAGGAGAACGAGAAGAAGAAGAAGAAGAAGGAGGAGGAGGAGGAGGAGAACGAGAAGAAGAAGAAGAAGACGAAGAAGAAGAAGAAGAAGAAGAAGAAGAAGAAGGAGGAGGAGAACGAGGAGAAGAAGGAGGAGGAGGAGGAGGAGAACGAGAAGAAGAAGACGAAGAAGAAGAAGAAGGAGGAGGAGAACGAGAAGAAGAAGACGATGAAGAAGAAGAAGGAGGAGGAGAACGAGGAGAAGAAGAAGAAGACGACGAAGAAGAAGAAGAAGAAGAAGAAGAAGAAAAAGGAGAAGATGCAGCTGATGATGGTGAAGATGGTAACTATGCCGACGATGATGATGGCTGAGGGGTGGAAAAGGAAATCGTGTTCTCCGAAGGACTCGCATTTGTACTGAACGCACCGTTACAGAGACACGCGTTGCTAATAACATGTTGGATCTTACAACGTATTAAGTTTTGTCGATAAATGTGTATCAATAACCAATTAATTTCTTCAAATGAACCGCCTGCCTAACAGTTATATTTCGTAATATATTAGAGATAGTGTTACCATTTCCCGACATTAGAAACGGGATAAGAGTAGGCTCTACCACAACATGAAGTTAGCCGAGGAACCCACGAAATCTAAATCGTGAAGCCTGAGATGCGTAAAAAGTGGGTGAGGCGTTTTGTGCGATTTAGATTACGACACTCTAAATATCCTAAATTATACAGCGTAGAAGGTATTCTGGTTGGCTGATGAAGAATTGGAAAGAAGCTAGAACACAGTAGTGACAAGTTTGGTAAGCTGTCAATCAGGCTGTCAGTTCGTAAGATTTTATAGCATCAGTGATAAGATTAGGTATATGGAAGTGCGGAGCTTTGATATAACGGTTTTGACAGCGTAATACAAAAGTTTTTGGAGATAAATCTGTCATAATGCCACTTCTTGCGCCATATACCTCACATAAAATTGAAATTGAAGCCGAGACTTCTCGGTGATCCGTGTCACTGACTACGATTGGCAGTGTAACTGATGTGCGTGGGCCCCACCGAACGTCATGCACAGATTAATCTCACAATCTTGCAAAGGTATGAACATGAAGACAAAATGCCAGTCAAATATGTGCACTGCTTCCACTACTGCATAAAATTGCATTTTTGTCACTGTTCTAGAAATTTCAAAGTTCCCGTCCCGCTGAAACTCCGTTTTAGCAGTTCGCAAACAACGATGGATGGCTTCCTGTACTGCCATTTTGGTGACATACAGCAGGCGTCTCATCTGATCCTTTACGAATCCGAAGAGATGTTAGTTCGACGGTGGCACCGTGCTACAAGACGGAAGGTTGCGAGTTCGATTCCCGACTAGGTCATTGGGTTTTTTTAATTGACTTAATCCTCCCTGCCACAATAAGCCGACTCGTCTTGTAACATAAATGAGTAACAGGGATATCTCCTGGGGGTAAAGACGGACGGTGCGTAGGGCTGAAAACCTTACCACTTTCATGTGCCGACTGTTTAGAATTCTGGTAGACTCAGCCTCTTGGAATCCTAATGGCCTATCTAAGTCTGTAAAGGAATAGCTGTAACTCTGATCCGATGGGACTAAGTCCGGATTGTAGGGCGGTTGTTGGAAAATTTCCCAGTCTTTCTTCCGTGAGGCTGTGCATTGTCGTGCTGCAGGAGTATTTTCCTTCCCTGGACATTTGCCATAGTGAAGGACGAAGTTCCAGGAACGCCTGGAGTTAACAAGCAACGTTGGTGGTTTCCCTTTGTAGCAGAAACCTGACCAAAATGCACCCTTCAGCATCTCAAAGGACAGTTCCCATGGTCTTAAGGACTGAGGGCATTATTTTATTCTTCTTCCCCTGGGCGATATTGTATCGTTTCACTCCATGTTCCGCCATTTCTTTCCGGATCAGTTTGATGAATCCAGATTTCGTCACCCATCATGATCCTGTGAATAAATTCGTAGACTTCAACAGGGTACCCTTCCATAAACTGAGCAAAATTTTCTTCTTTGACATTCTTGGTCCTTTTTAGCAAGCAAGGTAACCAGTGAGCACAAACCTTAACATATCCCAAAATGTTCACCATTTCCTGGACCGCATGTAGCCCTATTCCAATACCTGTCGCAGTTTTCATGACTCACGTGATTCAATCAGGCTGACCACTCTATCGAATTTTTCTTTGTTACTTTCAGTAGCAGTTCGCTGGCGACCATTGAGGGGCCGATCGGCGAAGTCTATGTTCCTTTCTTTAAAATGCTTGACCCATTGTCTGATAGTACTAGCGTAAACGCACGCGTCTCCATGTATACGTTACAGCCATGCGTGAATATACTGTGGGGGAATTCCCTTCTTAAAAAGAAATTCTATCACTGTACTTTGCAGAAATTACTTGTCATCGCCGACAACATTCTTACACTGAAATGTGATCACGTGACAGGAGTAGACAACATGATTTTGAACTGGAACTAATCATCACACAACACGCATTGCAATATCGCATGGTTCTTGGTGTAATTCCACGTTGCCATGTCTTTCTGTACAACCTCCGTAACATACTGGAGACAAGTGTAGCATACAGCAGGCAGGAGAGTCAGTATTGCTGCAGTGATTCGAAGGAAATGCCTTCTAAATACAGAGTTTTACTGCTACATTGACCTACCTCACTTTACCACTAAATATTACGTATATATTGAGCGCAAGTTTGAAGAGTCTTTTAGAAATAAATATTGTTGTTATTATTATCATCATCATCATTATCATCATACTTGTTCTCCCTCATGTGTTACATTGATTTATCAACTTTGACTTCCAATCTTCATCAAAATAATTAATTTTTTTCAATAGTTTTTACTGAAAACTGGTTTTTTGAAGAGCGTAGCATATTCCATGAACTTCTGCTCTTGAGAGACCACATGGTGACAGAAATCTTGGCATTATTGTTACCTATTCCATATTCATAACAACAACAATAATAACAATAATAATAATAATTACTGTTTTTAGAGCCGAAATGAAGTGGGAAATGTTAAGTGAGTGAGGAAGCAGAAGAATCTAACACATAAAACTCAGGACACCGGCAAATATGGTGAACAAAGTACCAGTAACGGGTGTAACACTGGAAAACTGTTATAGATTATTATTATTATTATTATTATTATTATTATTATTATTACATTTATACAGTACATATACAATTGTATAGTTGAAACAAAACAAGTTTCAAGGGCATACAATTTTACTACTCAGTATACACGTACGTTGATTTGAATGGTATCTACCAACACAAACCTTTTACACTTTACATTAGTACTTTTCGAAGTACGCGTGCAGTGTCCAGAGTTGCTGTTTTCTGTATTTCCTTGATAGCTTGCTTGAGAGTTATATTTTTCAGATATTTTCTGCATATTTTGAGATGCTTTCACTTGGCTCTGTTACGAGTATAACTGGTACACATTAATTTTCACGTTCCACAAACGCTATTATTATTATTATTATTATTATTATTATTATTATTATTCGATATGGTTTTCTCTTATCACAGGCCTTTTCTTCCGGGTACTTCTCTTGAACCAGCGGTGATCCCCACCGCTCAGGCTTCAAGCTTCACATTTCAGTACTTTACGTGTTATATGTGATGTTCCAAGTATAGCTGTCTTTTGTAGTGAATCTATCGAATGTCTTCCTGGTACAGTTTCCAAATTTTTCCTTAAGCTTCTCGTTACTATTCTAGTGGTTCCAATTATTACTGATATAATCGTACATTTCAGGTTCCACATTCGTTGTATCTCTATACATAAACTCTTGTATTTTAACTTCCTCTCCGCTTCCTTTTGCACAACATTTCTGTCTGGGGGTATTGCCACATCTATCAGTGTGCATGTTTTCTCTTTTTTGGTTATTATATCTGGCCTATTTTCTGTAACTTCTCTGTCTGTGTATTATTATTATTATCATCATCATCATCATCATCATTTCCTTTATGCAGGGTATTTATACTTATATTCCTGACACAAACTATGTCCCTAGGGAATACAGTGTTGCAGCTATTCTGTTGTTACTATTCATGGTGCTCATATCGTTAGTTTCAGTGTTGAATCTATTGTACTTTTACATTAGTACTTTCCGAAATATGTGTTCAGTGCCCAATATGACTGTTTTCTGGAGTTCCTTGACTTCATGTTTTCTTGGTATGTTGCTCACGTATTTTCTGAATGACTTTGAAATAGTCCCAGTCGCCCCTGTTATTAGTGGTATTACCTTTGTTTTTACATTCCACATGCGCTGTATTTCTATTGTAAGGTATTTTATGTTTTTACATTCCACATGCGCTGTATTTCTATTGTAAAGTATTTTAGAATCTTCTCGGCTTCTTTTTTAATCACATTTCTGTCTCCTGAAATTGCAACTTCTATTAACACACATGGTTATTATTATTATTATCATTATTATTAAACCGTCAGAAATATAAATACGAAAAAAACACAAAAGAGAATAGAGTAACAGTAACAAAAATAGGAACAGACACTTAAATTAAAAATTTATGGAAAGAAGGAATTAAACAGGGATCCACAGCGCTATATATCAGGGCAGCAGTTTGCAGGTGAATATCAAGAGACAGGAGAAATTATAGTCATGCATAACGTGTGAATACAACGTGTGTATCAAGAGACAGGGTTGCGTTCCACCGCACTAAACACTGGTACAATGGCTGTGTGAATGCTCTCCAGAGGATCTACCGCTTTGACTGCATGACAGACGTCATATTATGACCTATTATTCCAAGCGCTAAAGTGGCATAACAGACAAGAAATAACTGTTCTCTGTAGTTCAGTTAATCATAAGTTAGGCCTATAACTACAAACTTTCCTGTAATTCATATTATTGTCTCCAAAGACCTTTAGTTGTTTACACTCTCAAGCATTTGCGCATAATGAATTTGGAAGACTTTCCCTCTCCAAATGTCACTTATTGAATTTTGGACATCCCACTTACAGGATTTCTACCAAAGAAACTAATGACAATTGTGAATTGTAGAAGATATGACCGTTCATTGTCAAAATGAACTGCACAAGCTTATAAACTATCATAAAAAGCGAAGTTCTGCCTATAGCGTGCTACACAGATACAGATGGGAGTAGAAATACAGCCCTTTTCCGTCCTAACCTCGTCCCTAGATAGGGGTGGGTGTACAATTCCACGTCCTGTCCTTCTCGCCCCCCGGGAATAGCCGGATACCCATTTAAAAAAAGGCCGAATGGGACCCAGATCCGATCTGGTCGGGGTTTGGCGAAAAGGAAGTCCCTTGTACTTAAAGGGAATCGAAACCTGGGTCTCCAACATGTTGCCAAAGTCATACCAACTTTGATGTCTCAGTTCTTGGGATTCTTATAATAATGACATTTACGAGGCAGAATATCAAATCGCCTGGTCGAAATTTGCACTTTGGTTAAACAGTCGGGGTGCTGCTCGCTACCTGCCAACTAGATCAGTATCCTGATCCAGCTGGGAGATATATTTGACAGGTAGTATTGTAACTAAAGGAACACAAAAGTGAGTTGGGAATGATTTTTCACTTCGCTCTTAACATATCGTAGTCCATATTATTTAGAATTATTAACATCGGAATGTAATTATTTTCACTAGTGAAGAATGCATTTGTTTCTCATGCGAACGGAATGATATAATGGCATGCAGTACGATATGCACTGATACTTTGTATTTACCGCTTTTGTATGAGGTTTATTCGAATATTTTAACGTTTGACATGAAAAGCTATTGCATTTTATTGTTACTGTAATAACCACGTTTTCATGTGCAACACAGTGAACATTTGTAGCATTATATCTGTCAGAGTCCATATCATACACATCGGAAGAAAAACCGCGTATGTTCATTTCGGATTAAATGTAAATGTTAGATGAACCTATGCGGAGAATTCTCTGACTAGCTGACAACCGGTTAACTTCTCAAGAAGGACTCTGTTTCATGGAGTAGATGAACCTGCCGACGTTTATACAGGGGTGCTGACAAGTCCTTAACCCGACCAGGAAGGAAACAAGCTAATGTTTCTGTCAGAATGGTGTGAATTTCCTTCGGCGCCTTGCCTTGCAGAAAAAAAAAAAACTTGATGACAGCTCGCGTCTCGATGTTGTTGAAATCGCGCGCGTCCCTGACATACTTCCGGGATTGCTTCTTTCCTGGTCGGGCTAGGGACTTATCAGCACCGGGTAAACATATTGTTGTTGAAGATAATTGTCTTCTTCAATGTGAATCCGTATGGATACTAGCGTAATGCTTTCCTTGGTCGGGTTATTCATCTGCATTTGATGATGGAAGCAGCAGGGTCCCTGAAATGTCGGTAGGAATCTGCGAGGCTACAGAATGTCGCAACGAAGAAGTCCTCTGCAGTCACTACAGCAGAGAAATTTATAACTCAGCTTTGTTATTGAATTAAAGTGTTTACTCATTCCCATAGCATTGTTTAGTAGTAACAGTAGCTGCGATGTTGAAGGTAGTGGTGTAAGTCGTATTACTGATTTATGTGGATGTACAACTTGTATTTATTAAGTGGTGGTCTCCTAAGGTAATAAATTAATTGTTGCGGCCCCACACCCGTTAATAAGACAAACTATTCCTTTGGAATTAGGCTTATGTGATAAATAGATATAAAACATATTGTCGGGACTTAAATCTTAAACTATATCAAAGGAAACAATGAAAAATACCTCAAAGCTTTATAAAAATGGACCTGTTTCATTGAAAATAAACAAAAACTTAACATTTAAAGGAATAAGTTTAACCTTTTGTCACCGGAATTATTTTTTTAATTTTAGCACACCCTGTATATAAAATGTGAATAAAACAGGAACCAAATACATTAGAATTATGAAACAAACTGTATTTTGAAGAGAAAGAAACGGACAGTATATACCGTGTTTAAAATATTCAGTACCTGTATTTGTTGAAAAAATATATAAAATGAAAGATTTAGATGTTAGCGGTGCGGTGCGACCACTATAGTCGTCGTTAGGCGTCAAAGGGTTAATAGGAAGGATTAGCTTGCTCACTTTTTTACAGTTTCTAGAATATTATTTCCATTTTTGAGGCAACTACTCTCATTTCTCGTTGCACATTAATTGTTGGTCGATATTTGCACTTACAACAAAAAGGTAAAAACCCTGAATCGTTTCAATATGAAACTGAAACGGGAACAGTAACTCATTGCCCTCTGGCATAAATCTTTGTACTTACGTTGCACACAGATCCAAAATTCAGTAAGGATTATTGTAGAAAATTTTACAAAGAAATGTGAGAGATATGACAAATTGCTTCTTTCCTTGATTACTGAGTGGATCAGCTACTAGCATACCACTGAATGTGAAGACCAAAATTGCTACTGAAGCATCTGTGAAATAGTTTGGAAACTTAGATCTCAAAGAAGAAAGTTGACTTAAAATACACATTGGCGCAAAAAGAACGAACTTTTCCAAATAATTGTAACTTTGTTATTTTCAATATAAAAAAAATATGTTAATACCAAAACAACCTGTAATAAATGCAGTTTTGATTACTTAAATTGATTACTCAATTACGGAAAATTATATCGGAAAGATGGCGTCCTTCTTGCCGTACACACGTCCGGAGCCTCTCCACAAAGTTCTGCATCACATTTACTAATATTTCTTGTGGCACAGTTGCAATTTCTTCGCGAATGGAAACTTTCAGATCGTCGACTCTACGAGGTTTTCGAAAGTAGACTTTTGATTTGAGGTAACCCCAAAGAAAGAAATCGCAGGCAGATTAAAAAACATGCGTTCTTTTTGCGTCTTCACTGATTCGTGTATTACTGTCTCCAGTAAGCTATGAAATAGGAAACATGTGTAAGTTTACAGTTTGCATTTTGGCCTGCTACAGTTAGACTTTCGTATTAAAAGTTTGAAGTTCGCCATTAAGTTAGAGAATATGTTATCACCACGTTGCAGGGAGACACTAGGAGCGCTCAGCTTAACAGATACGCCGTTTTTTTAGACTAACTCTTTACTAAGGTCATAGTTGATAATCATGTGCTTACTACTAATCCTGTCCGTAGACAAATAACGGCAAATTTCTCTTCTCGTTTCCAAAATACGTGTCAAAATTTTCCCCAAAACAGCCATCTTCACTCACAGTAAAATATTAAAAAATTGTCTTTCACATTATAGCCGATCACTATTAGTATAGTTGTTTCTTAGGACTGTTGGCGTCAGTTACGGACGGTTCATGGTATGCGTTGTAAGTTAATCTGTCAACGTATATTCAGGACCGTTGGTGATAGGAGGGGAGAGATTTAAATGAGAAAACGTTAGGATCTGATAACGGGCGCTAGCAATCCAGTAAGGAAGTCAGTCGCTTACGAGTGTGGTGTAGGTGGGAATACAGAAAAGTGACTGTGTTAGTTTCCTAGAAATGATCTAGTTGTTTTACTGGATATAGCGCTCCATTACTTTATGTCAAGAATAAAATGAGTAAATAAAACCATAATTAAGAAAGAAGTACTTAAAACTATATGTGATTCGGTGAACCACACCCTTTTCCCGAAAGAGGATCACCTACCATACTGAGCACGTCGGGATAACAAAATTTACGAAGGGTGATAGTGTAGAACATCCACCTCTTCACAAACGCTACCAAATGTCATTGACTTTACAAGCCAGGTTTTTATACAATTCACCGTATTTGTAGTTGTTCTTTGAACCTTCTTCAGTAAACGGCTAGGAACTCGGGAAGCAAGAGCTTACTTGTCATTCAGTCAGGTTGCCCAAACAGTACAAAGATGTTTTCGGAGTATTAAAGCTTTCAGACCCCAGTGACAGCCTGACATACGCGTTTACTCTACCCGTCAGTGCTTTTTCCCACGTAGTTTGGCCGCTCTAAGGCATTTACATTATCTGTCATTTAGTTATCATTAAAATCATTAAGATAGGTAGTGTGTGCCTGTCTTTCGCCTCAGTTACCCAGCATGCAAAACACAAGTGCCGTGTTACATTGTCATCTGTGACCTGTCCGGCTCTATGATATTTTTCCACATTACTTTATAAACGTTACGATTTTCGAAAAAAAAAGTTATTGAAAACAAAAAGAGGATTTTGATATCCTCTACGATATTTGTCAGAAACATTTATCATTCTAAGAAGAATTGTGCGAGATAAGATCAAGAATGTCTAGTGGTCTTCTTGTCCGATTTTCATGAAAATTGAATTTTCTTGGCAGATTTTGAAACTTCACGAAAATGCGTCAACCGGGAGCCGAGTTTTTCTGTGCGGACAGACATAACGAAGCTAAAAGTCGCTTTTCGAAAATTTGACAATGCGTCTAAAATGTCTTTGAATTAACTCGTTCTTGAAATATCATTAAATGAGAATTTTTGCTGCTATTTATCGCTTATCCACTTGAATGAAAATGGTTTGTTTTTTTATATTTTCTGTGAATTGCTCATTTGTGCACTGTAACACATCTGCATTTTGGTCAGTAGATAAACTGGTGCTAGAAGGCTCTTTGGTTCCACACTCCCCGGGCTTAGTTGTAGCCGTACACTTACAGGAAGAACACAATTTTGCGCAACTGTGTGAACTTTGCGACTCAATATGCATCTTTACAAGAAACGCAACTAAATTTTGATGAGATGGTTCTATATTTAAATAGACTGAAGTATATTTATCTCAGTAATTAACCAACTTGATGCACAAGATTTTTGTTTTACAATAAGTTTATTTCATGCCTCTACATGTTTCGAGCACATGTGCTTGAAACATGTAGAGGCATGAAATAAACTTATTTTAAAACAAAATTTTTGCATCAAGTTGGTTAATTACTGAGATAAATATACTGAGATGTACGGTCAGCAAAACGTCAACAGATTGAAGTTTGTTTCACCAGTTTATCATTTCTTAGAATGAAAAGATAACGGGGTTTGTTGCTAAGATTGCATGAATTCGTTCCAGATATAGTTTCCTTCGCTTCATACTGTCTACAGGCAGTAATTTATGACAAATAACATATTAAAACAATTATTCCCCGACAACAAAGCGCTTGTGATAACGAAATCTGTATAAAATTCTTCTTCTTTTTCTTCTTCTTCTTCTTCAGGCGCTGAACCTCCTTTAACAGGAAGTTTTGGCCTTCTCAACGACCGCCTTCCACTTTACTTTATCCTGGACACAGGTTATCCAATTTTTATCTTCATTTGACCGGGATCCTGTATGATGTTGTCCTCCCATCTATTCTTCGGTCTTCCTCTTGGTCTCGTGGTTAAGGTATTCCATTTAAGTATTGTATAAATTTCTATGTAGTGGGTCCCTGTCACCACGGCATGGCGCGTCCTCAGGTTGCGGATAGAGGAACGGCCTCCGATAAGGAGGGCAGCTGCGAATAAATTGAATAAGCAGTCGCGGACAGCCG
>Ga0123355_10009858_pt1 | contig 14574 bp, 7 predicted proteins | sample TergutEmb28metaG_3_FD_89872 | JGI IMG/M metagenome (GOLD analysis project Ga0123355, IMG submission 89872) | Embiratermes neotenicus P1 segment gut microbial communities from Petit-Saut dam, French Guiana - Emb289 P1 | ecosystem: Host-associated > Arthropoda: Insects > Digestive system > Gut ...
AGACACTTGTTGTGGGGAAAAAGGGGGGGGTTAATTTTGGGGTTACAACCCCCAAAAAAACGGGGGCCCCCCCCCCCCCCCCCAGGCCGTCCGAGAAATGATGCAGTGTCCTTAAAGACCTGAGGGGTCGTTAGGCGTAACATTTCAAAAGTGGTCCTTGGCAACTTCGTACCGGCTGTTCGGTTCATTTGTTGGTTCATATTCTCAACACCAGAGACATAATGTCTTATTACGTCGTGTTACAATGGGCCGTCCTATCTTAACCGCTGATAGATGGTCTGTGTATAAGGGAACGGAAAAATGGATATGCAGTTTGAGTGTGGAGGGCAATGGGTAATGTGAATTGGTTGTACTTTAAGAACCAGGAATGGTGAGAAAAATACGCCGAAGGTTACGTGACGGTGAACCGTGACAGAGACCGACACTAGAAAATGCGATAATCGTATATAAAACAGCGTTTTGCTGATAATTGCGTGAAGGTGAAAACGATTGTCTTTATCAGCTGCAAATTCAGCAAGTATGAACCGAGATAGCTTAGTAATTATAGTGATTAGACTGAAGAACGATCGACCGGAGAATCGGGGTTAAATTCCCGGTGGGGGGGGGGGATTTTTTTTCTCTTCGTCACTGCTTCTAGATCAGATGGACGGATGGTGTGAAAAATGAAGTATTACGAGTCAAGGAGGAAAAGAACATAGTACATATAATAAAACGAAGGAGGGGTGCTGGATTGATCACATCTTGCGTAAGAACTGCCTTTTGAGACACGTTATTTAAGGAAAGATAGAAGGGACAGGAAGGTGACGAAGAAGACGTAAGCAGCTACTGGTTGATATTAAAGAATTGAGAGGATGCTGGAAATTGAAAGATAAAACACTAGATCGCGCTCTGTGGAGGGCTTGTTTTTGAAGAGGCTATGAGCCTGTCATCAGACAACGTGGTGATGATGATGATGATGATGACGACGACGACGACGATGACAACGACGACGACTTTCTAGACAGGTGCTGGGAGTCACCCAGCCTTAGATCCAGTGGGTACTGAAAGTACCTTGTTGAGAAAAAATGACCAGGACGCGAAGCTGGCCACTCAGCTGTCATCTATCGTCGAATGCTAAAGAATGGACCTTCATCTCCACAGAACCATACGTCTCCATGGGGCGGCGCTGAAGAATACATGAGCAGCTTTAACAAGAAAGGAGACGACTGTTGTATGGCAGCGCCTCCCAGACAGTTAAAGCTAAAGGTGGACACAGTACAGTACCTAAGGCTGCACTAAACCATTCCGTGCTGAGAAACAAAGCAAGTACAAGAAAAATAGACGGATGTAGACAATACGGCATAAAACTATTATGTAGAATAACAGATGGAACATTGCATTACATTACATTTACAGTCTGTTCTAATATCATCTTTCCATATACGCATAGATATCTTATGTGGCAGTTTCCTCCAGACCTTCCGCGCAAGACTTGTTGCGTGCTCCATAATATTAAGATGTGAGTAGATTCAGCTGGCTAAAAATAGAGTCACTGGCGCTTCCTTTTGAACGCAGTAATTAACCGTAAAAGACGGAGAATTTTCTGTCTGGGCAACTGTCGGTTTCTTCAACTGCTTGACTCTAAAGACAAACATTATGATTTTCCGCAACTTCAGCAGCTAGTGCCCGGTCTGCGTAGTTTAACAACCCAGCAGACTTGAATCTTCAGTAGCGCCTCTCTGAGAACCTCATGTGTGTACTGCCAACTTCGCAAGAAACATTCTAATCCGTGGAATAGGAGTGAAGTTATGCCGTGAAGATGTGTCCCATACATTCATTCTTACCCTCGTCGCTAAGAGTTGCAGTTTCCTATCGCTCTAAAGCATTTTGTATTCCTCCTCTGTATATCGTATGATGGCTTAGTCTTTCAGCAAGTAGCACTGACAGCGGTTTATTACTTAGCACTACACAACTTCAATAAATCAACATTTCTGCCTCTCCGGCGTTTATTATGGAAAAAAGGGGGTGAAGGCTGTAGGACAGGGCTGACCAACACGCGGCCATCGGTCACCAGAGTAGTTGCAGAAATACAGTTTAGTAGAAAAAGGATCTACAGAACATAACATGACAACATGATTAGCATAGAAAATGCTATAACGCATCACTTTTAAGACAGAAGACAGTACAACAATATTTCTTTGTGTTTTATCTAGTTTAGTAAGGCACACTACTTTGTCATTCAACTTTCCTTGAAGCGTAACTTAATGTTTGCAAATAAAGGCCTTATATTGAATTGATTGTGTAAAATACAGAACCTTAATTTTGCCTGTTGTTTTGTATGGGTGTGAAAATTGGTCGCTCACATTGAGGGAGGAACGTAGGCTGAGGGTGTTTGAGAGTAAGGTGTTGAGGAGAATATTTGGGCCTAAGAGGGACGAGGTGATAGGGGAGTGGAGAAAACTACGTAATGAGGAGCTTAATGATCTGTACTCCTCGCCCAATATTGTTCGGGTGATAAAATCGAGAAGAATGAGATGGACGGGGCATGTAGCACGTATGGGGAAGAGGAGAGATGTATACAGGGTTTTGGTGGGGAGAACTGAAAGAAAGATCCAGGCGAAGATGGGAGGATAATATTAAGACTGATATTCAGGAAGCGGGTTGTTGATATATGGACTGGATCGAGCTGGTTCAGAAGACGGACAGATGGCAGGCACTTGTGAATGTGGTAATGAACCTTCGGGTTCAATAAAATGCGGGGCATTTCTTGACTAGCTGAAAACCTGTTAGTTTCTCAAGAACTTTGTTCCATGGAGTAAGTAAGTAACTATATTGAATTCAGTCCTTTTGATATATGCACACACAAGTGCGACCCTTCAGGCGAGTACTTGGCGAATTAACTGGCCGGCCTGTGGGTTGAAATAAGCCAACCCTGCTGTATCGTATTGTAAAGGAAAACCCCTTTCTACAAACCTGTTGTATTTGTGACAAAGGGTTGAAACATCAGCAAGTTCCTGTCATTGCATTGGTGCCAAACCATGTATACTACTGGACTAAAATTCCACAGTAGAAGGCTTTTCAATTTTTCAAGGGACTTAGTCGGCCAACATAACTGTAAATCATTCGTGAACAATGGACACATTACCAGGGAGGGCTGTCTCCATGGCAGGGAGCAGCTCATCTTCCTTTACAGTGCCAGAATATGAAAATGCACCTTCCCCTGCTAAACAAACATAGATCAATTCTCAACTCATATTTCCTTCAGTGAACCAGGAGTCGGTGTAGGAATGTAGGCTAAGAACTGGGTCGTCGAGGGATTGGGCTTAAAATTCCCATACAGCAGTAGCCGGATCAGCTTATCAGTATAGCAACTACTCTACGGAATGAACGATCTGGGGTTCGAATCCCGTCCAGATAGGCTCTGGGGTTCACCCAGCCTCATACTCATTCGATACCGGCGCTTTTTCCCGGGGGTAAAGCATCCGGGACGTGACCATTAACTTCCATCCAGTGCCGATGTTAGCAATTAGTGGAACTATACCTCTAATCCCCGTGTTTGACTTTCGCGCCATGAACAGGGATAATTTTACCTTTTATTCAGACATAGCAATAACGTTTGCTCAGGGTCATGTCCGGGAGGGGGTACGAGGTGGCGCATTTGGTTGAGGAACTGCGCTACAAGTCGGAAGGTCGTGGGTTCGATTCCCGATGGTGCCATTGGAATTTTTCACCCTTCCGGCCGCAATATGGCCCTGAGGTTGACTCGGCGTGTAATAGAATTGAGTACCAGTAATATTTAATGGAGGGTAAATGGGTGACAACCTTACCACCTTCGTGTGCCGATTGTCTTGAAATCAGGGAACCTCAACCTCCCGGGAAACTCGGGACCTATCCAGGCCTGTAATGGGATTGTTTTACCTTTAGCTTTTACCTTTAACATGTCCGTTTGGACTACTTTTTCAGGCCGGGGTGGAAAGCTGCTCACTCACTCCTCAACTCCCTCATATGCCTTTATGATATGCGTAATTAATACGAGGGAAGTTTCTGCTACCTTGCGATGTACGCACATGATCGCTGGCTGTTCACTTTGTCACACGCAAATACACGACACCAATAGCTTGGAAGTTCCTACTTATGTTGTTCTGACAGCCGTTTTCATGAAGAATTGAGTATTCGGAATTATTACGTCATGTAGGTTGGGGAATAGTTGCGGACGTTTAGGACATGCTTGCTGCCTCCGTTTTTTATATCATCACATTTCCTTTGTCGTGCAGAAATTAATACCGTAAACTTCAGATTAATGATGGTTATTCCAGGCCATTATGTAAAGACCTGGAATAAACTGTAAGTACCTGAGATGTGAAAATATCATAATGTGTAAAAGGGAGTAGGCGAAATAAAGCAGGTGCTGAAGGAAGTCTTCATTCTCTTAAACAAGAAGCATTCATCAACATTTATGGGCGTGTATTAGATACATAGTGCTGTAGGTCGTGCTAACAAGATAAGCTGGCTTTGTAATGAACCTTCGTGCACCATAACACGCTGCGAATTTCTTCACTAGCTGAGGAACTGTTAGCTTCTCAATAAATCTGCTCGTAAAATGAATTACTTAGACTGATCCTTTTAAGCACCTTGTATTGGTACGTTAAAAAGCGGCTCGGACGGTTAGAATATCGCATAAAGAAACATTATCGGCATCTGACATTAAATTGGTGAAAACTGCTCTGGCTTTATACACGAGAACTATAGAGAAGGTAATAACTCGGTAATTGTTTAACTTACGCTAAACAACCAAATCGGAAATAACGTGTAAGAAGAATGGAGAACAGAATATAAAAACTGGTTATATTGTGGAGGCCTGGGAGAAAGAGACATTTAGGAGTACCACGAAACTTATGACTTAAAACCACAGCACATCGCATGACCTAATTGCTGATGGCGTGCAGGTTAATGACGATGAACCTACTAGGAAGCAACATCGTGTATTATGGTACACAGGTACCAATCTATCGCTGGTGCTAACTCCATCTTGCTTCACACTGATAATGGGGAAACAATGTTCCGCCAAATCTTTGGTACTTCGGTTACAAAGTACACGGCGTCACTTCGCAGAAAGCAACATCCTTCAGGTTCACACGGGACCCAGAGCCTCTTTGGATGCTTCAGAGGTCATAGAAATCATTCGTCTCTACCGGGAGTGTAACCACGTTAGGCCTGTAGCAAGAATTAAAATTTGAAGTCCAATATGGCACCAAACGAGGAAGGAGGAAAACAGTAGACTGCGGTAGTGGAGGCACTGAAGACATACCGCCGCTCTCGGAATGCAACTTTGCTGACTTTGTTGCTTGGCGGGTTTATCTATCTTTGCTGGCAGTTTGAGGTGAAAGAACCGATAATTCCGTCTCACTAATTGAACACCCCTGCCAATGAAGACGTACTGGGAAGTTGAGGTACGTCTCGGAGTGCCATTAAACCCAACGCTAGATGTGGAGGAGAAGTAAGCTGTGCGTCCTCACCTCTTTACTCCCACGATACGAAGAACACGTACTGTGTTAGTTGCAGGGAAATTCTCTGTTCCTGCCAGCAGTACGACTCGGGTGAGCCAATATTCAGACAGCCCGGCTCTAAAATTAAAATTGACCAAAGAAAGTAGCATAAGAGTTACCAAGCTTATTTGTACTATGAGAATGCGAAATCACATTTCGTGTTGATGTGAAAGGTTATCGTGGCGATTCATATTGGGAATGTGTAGACAGGTGCCAAGGTTTTGAAGCCTCAGTCGGTAAGGTACATGTGACCTCTGCGTACCACAGCCTTCCCATACAGTAAGGTTGACCAAATTAAACCCCCCTTTACGCAATATAACTCGTTAAGGACTGGGCTGAGGGCCACACTTGCGTATACATACATCGTAAATGATTGGGGGGGAGGACTGAACACAATTGAATGCAGTTATTTACAAACAAGTAGTTACGCTAAAAGTGCAGTTGAATAATAAGGTAGTACGCCTTAATAAACTCGGTAAAACACGAAGAAATATTGGTTAACTTTGTGTTTTCTTAAAAGTGATCAATTATAGTTTGTAAACATTTTCTGTGCCAATAAAGTCGCCGTATTATGTTCTGTACATCTGATATATTGTTTGTTAAACAGTATTATTGAAACTATTCAGGTGACCGAGGACAACAAATACTTTCCTCGAGGGCCGCACGTTGGCTAGCCCTGCTATACAATACGAACGGTGCACTGTGTGGACTGGTGGGTACTTGCCAAAGTTTCAGACTTGCTGTTACCATTTCCCGGGGATAAGACGGACATTCCGCACTTTACAGACACACCAAAGTCAATAGGGTCTTCTGCGGTGCAGCAGGCTGCATTTCATATACAACTACCTGTGTTTCTGAAGGATCTTTCAGGAGACACTTCTTGATTAAAAACTTTTGCGCATAGACCCATTTCTGTATTTGAATCTTACTGCTGCACAGTGTGGTAAGACATGTGGACATGTCCCAGCCTATGTAGCATGCAGTTAGGACTGGTTACTCACGGCAGGGCAATCTAAAAACTTTTACGCTTATTGTAATCTTTTAAACCAGTTTTTTAATGATTATAGTCTGCTAACAGATGCATGTAATTGAATAATAGATTATTTGAAAGAGCTGTTATAGTTTCCTAGTGTAGGTCAGAGCAATGTCACCTGTCCTGATTGATACGGATTGTGCAACTGCTGCCGTTATAGTCTCCCTATTTAAGGGCATTTGCTTGTGCAGAAATTCGACAGTAGGTCTTGGATTATGGGGCGCTGCTGGTGATTAAAGCCTTCTTGTATATGACTTTTGTCGATTGATAAACAATTACAGTTGATTTGGAGGGCCTTGTTCTCTTGCTTCTCACTTGAACACTGTTACACCCTGAAGACGGAGACAGATGTAGTCACTCTACACCCGAAAATGTTAAAAAATCTGGTAAAGCAATCCCATTACAGACCTGGACAGGCCCTGAGGGTTCCAGGAGGTTGAGGCTCCCTGATTTCAAAACAATCGGCACATGAAGGTGGTAAATTTTTCAGCCCTAAGCACCGGCCGCCTTTATTCTCCAAGAAATATTCCTGGTACTCATTTCTGTTAGAGGCTGAGTCGACCCCAGGACCATAGTGCGACCAGAAGGATTATGTCAATGAAAAATTCTAATGACGCCATCGGGAATCGTACCCGCGCTCTTCCGGCTTGTAGCGCAGTGCCTCAACGAACTGCGCCACCATGTGCCTCCGGTACTTTTTAAGGAACCCGATTTATGTGTTCAGTGTTCCCTGTGCATGTTGTATTTGTAACATGTCGGGCAGTCTGAAGTGCAAGTGTCTTGTTACTCACAATGCAATTTTTTTTTTGTAAATGGTCTCTAGTAGCGAAGTAACCATGGCTAATCTGAAGTTACGAATCGCCTTTTTACACTGTAAAAAAGTAATGCGTTTTGGAATGGGACGATGTGGAAGATACAAGCGGCAGTCTTCTCCGAAACGTCTTTGTTTACCAGTCACACTGCTTTCTATTGTGGAAAATTCGAACCTTCAGTTTTGGCTTGTCTCTGTGTTCCAAGGAAGTAACACGGCGTCACAATACAGAAGATCTTGTTGTAAAAATTAATTGCAGCGTCTATCCAGCTTTATAAGGACTATACTTTCAGCTTCACACCACCTGTCACTGCGCTGCAAGTGTCGGTTGTCTTCACCGTGATGTAACGGGAAGAAACCAAACCTGTTCCAACAGCATCGACTTGCAAGTCCGGTTTATCGGTTTCGCCACCGCTTGCTTGTGTGCATCAGATTTTTGTGTGAAAGAGAGAGAGAGAGTGCGATAGAGGAGACGAATATTAACGACGGGTGTGACGTAAGGACACGTTCGTGGAACCTCGTAAAAGACACAGTAATAATAATTACATATTTGCATATATTATGCCATGCACTGCTAAAGGCTGTGTGAAAATTTCTATCTACGCCTGGAATTTAACGGTTGTATAGTACAACCTAAAGATTTAGTGATGAGGTGTGGTCTTAAACGAGATTTGACGCCATGTATTTTGGGAAATTATATATATATATAAACACAGTGTTTGGGACGAATAAGCAGCCTCTGCGTTTAGAATAGAAGAGTTATGAATAGTTGCATCACCTTCCTCTGTGATGTCGGTACCTGTCTGCCAAAGCACACGGCGTCACGTCCCGCGGTATCGTAAATCTTAGTATCCATATTTGCGTTGCCTTCGCGCAAGAAAGTCGTAATGAGTCATAAGTTCTATCAGTCAATTCACCCTGTAATATTAACTCTTTAAAGAAGCAGATAAATATGCACCGTATCTGACGGCGTACACCATCTTGTGCATAAACGCGAATCAGTGCTGTATAGAGAAATAATGTCTTTTTTTTTTTTTGCTGAGATTCACAAATATTACAGAAATACAAAGTGTGGGCGAAAGTTAGAATATCTGATTATTAAAGCTGGTGGTACATCGTAATTAGGGAACTAGCAAAGAAGAATTATAATATTAAGTGCCCCCAAAACTGGCAACTTCGAAATTATAGGAAAACTGGACGGGGGTTTTTTTCTACATACGGACGAACCTGGGTGAAGGTGAAGGGTCAGTCTGACGTTCTGGCCGAAGAAGTAGCCCCCACTATCCAATTATTGTAGGAGGAAGGGTGGAACTCGGAGCCATTCTGGACGATAAGATCAAAATTTTGACCTTTGTCGCGAGTCAAACCGCTGTTGTCTAGACCTTATCCTAGTCACATTCTGAGTTTTGGCGTGTTCACGGTTGTCACTGTAAACTTCCTTACTCTCTCTCTCTCTCTCCCGTTACTAATATAGAGTCCTGAAAGAACACGCTGTTTTCCCATATGGGTATTGTAAATATGTTATTAACCGTGGAAGGCTGATTTGTCATTTTATAATAAGGCTGATGTTCTTATAATACATAGTAGGAACGCCAACTCCGGGCCAGGTGTGTGGCTCGCACGCATTTTCTGGACTATTATTTCCAGCTCTACCTGTGGATCAGACGAACTTACCCGCACAGGTATCCGGATTGCTGTAGTAGCCACAAATCTTGTCTGCTGTAACTCTTGAGCAGGCTCATCACCTATCTGATCAAGAACTGTTTCGCTCTGTGTTTAATTCCGAAACGTCCCACGTAAAGTATGCGTCGGACAACAAAAAATATCCGATATAATACTGATACATTATTATCTGATTTATAATATGAATCCAGAAGTACGATTTGCGTTAGTTCCGCACTTGCAACGTTCAGGCGCGTTGATTTATAGGTTTATTAAGGTAAAACCATTCCATTACAGGTCTGGACAGTCCCTGAGGGTTCCAGGAGGTTGAGGATCCCTGATTTCAAAACAATCGGCACATGAAGGTGGTAAATTTTTCAGCCCTAAGCACCGGCCGCCTTTACTCTCCAGGAAATATTCCTGGTACTCATTTCTGTTAGAGGCTGAGTCGACCCCAGGACCATAGTGCGACCAGAAGGATTATGTCAATGAAAAATTCTAATGACGCCATCGGGAATCGAACCCGCGACCTTCCGGCTTGTAGCGCAGTGCCTCAACCAACTGAGCCACCGGGTGCCGATGGGTTTATTACTTGAGCCAAATATACGTAATGTTACACTATTATACATATGACTTTGTATCTGATAACACCAGGTTTCTTGCATTACGCATTCAATTCAACCTTGATGACTAGAAACAAACATCACTAATCTACTTGCGCTAATGTGCCAGTAGTTCAAACCATCACAATGCCTGCATTTCTCCTCCTGATTGTTTTGTGTGGTGTTCCCTCTTGCATCTGACCTTGAATGTAGGTATGTGCCTAAGCTGCGGCGACTATTTGATCCTAAAAAAGAGGCAGTAGCAGAAGAGTAGACAAAATTGCATGATGAGGAACTTCATAATTTGTAATCTTCACCAAACATTATTAAGGTTATCGAACAGGGGAATGAGTTCCACCGATCATGCACCGCGTATAGTGAATCGAAGTGCTTACATATTTGACAGAAAAGCAGATGGATCGTAATTCACAACTGTATTTTGAGATAATATGCTGCATTATCCAGAATGCGCTACATGTTTCATTTTTTTTTCATTTAGCCATCACCAGACACAGACAAAAAATAAGAGAAAACAAGCACAAAACGTGTAGCACGTTTTGGACAATACAATATTCAATTCCATTAATAAATTAATTAATCCAGTGGTTTGTCCTACGACAGGTTCACCACAGATTCTTCCAAATCGAGTTTTCCACACAGCGCAACCTATGGCTTTCTCTTTCAATATCAATTACTCAAAGTTTCATTAAGATAAAGTAGCTGCTTACGTCTTCTTCCTCGCCTTCCGATCAGTTTCTATCCTTCCCTCCATCTTTCCTTCAATAACATATTTTAGAAGGCAGTTCATACGAAGATGTGACCAATCCAGTTAGCCTTCCTTCTTCTTGGATATTCCTCTCCTCCTTGACTCTTTGTAACACTTCTTCATTTCTCCCACGATCGGTTCAACTGATCTCCTCCATCCTTTTCCAGCATCATATTTCAAAACTTTCCAGGTATTTCTGATCTACTTTCCGAAGTAATAACAGATAATGCCTGAAAATATAGTTGTGATGAACGGTGCATCTCTTTGTCTAAACATGAATCACAACAGCATGTCCACTGTTCGGAAATACTGAGAGCAAAGGGCCACTTGGAAAATGTCAGTGTGGATGATATTGGAGCTGGAATACCATAAGAGGGTGTAGACTGAATTTATCTGGCTCCAAATATTGAACATGGCGGACGTATATGAGCACGGTAATAAACCTTGGATTCGGCGTACAACGTCGTACTGGCTCAGTGACTCTCAGTTTTCAAGGGGACCACAGACTATGCAGTTAGTGTGATCACGTGGCCTGGCATGTATCCCTGGCAAATATCCTTCGTCATCAATTTCAGCTCCTGCAGTTATTTTCGGTCAGTGACCAGGTACCTACGTAACATCTGCACAGTGTTTCTGGCCATATGTTGTGTTGCGCATATCAAGTGGCTACATGCACGGTTAGTAACCGCAATACAACTGCCTGTACCTGTGTAGTGATCGCTAGACCGTTCCTGGGTTAACACTTTAAGGACAAGTGGTTACTTTAACAGGTTCAACACTCAACAATTCCACGTTCTGCCCACACAGTGTATTTATGCGTTTTGTGTGGATCTGAGAACAAACAGCTATTATTTCTATATACAGCATTAATTGATTGGTTTTTATAACAGAGATGGGGTGTGTTTACTGCGCGGTACGGACTGAATTTGCGTGTAAGTTATATTAACACTTCAGACTTCAGTGGTCACCATATGTACCGCCAGTTTAACATTAAACAATTCTACGTTCTGCTCACAAAGTGTATTTATGGGTTTTGTGTAATCTCAGAACAAACAGCCAATATTTCCCTATACAACATTAACTGACTGGTTTATATAACCGAGGAGGGTGTTTACTGCCCGGTACGGACTGGATATTTATAATTACGGTTTCTTTACGTCTATGAATTAAGGCCTTGCCAAGACTCAGGCCGTTAGTTGCCGGCCTGTCATAGAGGAGGTCTGGGTTCAATCCCATCCCAGTCTGTGTGAGAATTGTGGTGGAAAAAGTAGCACTGGTATAGGGTTTTCTCGTAGTACTTCGGTTTTTCCATATATGAATCATTCCACCTGTGTCTGTACTCATCTTCACATGCATATTGCTGTTACAAGAAGAAACGGGCGATGCCTGGTAATCTTCCAAAAAGCATTGTTCTTTTAGAAATCGAAGAGCATTGGATAGAAAAGGGATTTCCAATTGTTTCGCATAATGCCAAGTTAAATAATGCATGTAGCAGTATCTCTGCTTTCTTATATATCTTCATGGCTTGGTTCTTTATCACATGGAGAATTCTATCTTTCCCTTCGTGATTCATGGCAGTGTTACTGATTATTCCGTTTCGTGTTTCTCCTCAGTATCCTCACTCGCGTGCAGTAGACTATCTTCACGCAGCCCCTGACCGCTTCCTTACAAATCCTTACAATATCAACTATTTTGTCTTGTAATGTGACTGTTGAGTCCATTGGATGCAATTAATGTGTAGATGTACCTCCTATAACTCCATCGGGAATAGATTTAACAAGTTTTATATTTTGTCCGATGAAGGATGCAGGGCCAGCAGTCGAAACTTCATATCCCCCATGCAATAAATTCTGAAATAATTACGACCTGGCACCTGAAACCTTCATGATGCCTTTGAGGCTGGCACTCCCGCGGCTTGTTTCAGATATTCGTGCTAGTCAACGGAGAGCGGCAGTAATGACTTGTATGGATTTCCTCTGACTAAATGCCTTAATGATCATTGGTACCAGCGACAGCAGAGTGTAAGCCAGTTTCTGGCTTATCCGTCTTCATGGTTGTCGGTCTATCCGTCTTTTAATTGGTGGCCACTCTGCATTTGCCTTTGGAATTCTTCATACATTAACCTACGAATGAGCGTATCGTTCTTTCTAAATGAATGTTGCGTTCTCTTGCAAGTATAAAATACAATCATTTAAATTGCACGTATTTATTTTTATTACTTCTTCGTTTATTTTATGGTCATGTAACTTGTACCCTACAACTGGCCTCAAAAATTTCGCCACAATTCCAAATCGTAAACTTGTCTAGGACCATTGTTACCGCTTCTGTCTTGTATAAGTTCAGTATTGTTACTTAATTTTGTTTAAAAAATTAGTGTGAAATTGTTCTCATGTATACTGAAACCTTTGCGCCTTATCATAAAGTAAAGGTAAAGAACAGACCACGAAGGCCCAAAGCGGCAGTAGAGATATAGATCTACTCTTTCCTTAACCTCGGCGCTAGATGGGTTTGGGTGGTCAATGCCACGCCCCGGCCGCTTTACCCCCGGGAAAGACCCGGTACCCATTGTATAGGAGTATGGGTGGGCCCCGGGGCCGGTCTGGACTGGTGCTGAAAGTCCTGCCCCCACCGAGTTTCGATCCCCCGACCGTCAAGCCAGGAGCGAGACGTTATATCATCTGAGCTATCCCGGCCCATTATTGTTTATATGCAGCACACTACTTCCCAAGTATTTAACATTTCCTTCCACATCCATTCTAATTCATTATTTCTTAATCACACTGTCATGCGACATATATCTGAGTTCCTGACAGCTTCATTAAATGCACCATAAACCAAAGTTACTATATAAACCGTGGCGACACGAGTTTGTATCGGGTGATCCTGTCTGAATATATACTTCTTTATGTACAATGCACACGCGTGGTCTATTATTGTTTTGGTGTTGGATGAAACTCTTCCTGTAAGGATTTATTTGCTGCCTTTAAGAAGACTCGACGTGAAGTGAAAAGGTGAAAGTTGTTCCTATGCATTACTTGAAGGCATGTGGAAGGAATAGAAGATAAGATCTACAGTCATTTTTAACCTTGAAACTGGTTGGAAGTGGCCAGGTTCATGTCTCAGCCGTTTTATCCCCTGGGAAGAAACCCCAGGTATCTTTTGTATAGGAAGCTGGGTGGGTCCCCAGACTCGTTCTGGACAATTTGGAGAAGAGAAAATCCCCCCTCCCCTCCAGCTCGGAATCGAATCACGTTTTCTCGGTCGTCCAGTCCGAAGTGACGGAGCTCTCCCGGAATTTCAAGAACATTACTTGCTTGGCATTCAACAGGCCTTTACAATTGAAGACAAGAAGATAATAATGCATAGGAAATTATCGCGGTCTGTTCTAAGAATTGCACGAAACACATGTTGTGGTAAAATGCAGAGCTTTTAATGTTAATGTAGATGTATATTTAGCATCGTGAAGGTTTGATATCTACAAACTATGACTTATTTTAATAGTATTTATTAGTGTATACAACATTTCCTTTCATTAGTCTTCGTTTCCGCAGGCTTGGTATGCCACTTAATGACGTGTTTGTGTCTTGAACGTGCATTAAAGTCTCCAGGATCTAGTGCCATTCCATTCTGTTTTTTTAGACTTATACTTAGGAAATTTACAGAAACTAAGTCCTTTTCTGTGCCTTAGGCGTGCGTTGAAGTCTTCAGACTTAAGACAAGCTGTTAACTGCGCATTGAGACGCAGGCAAGGTGCAGAAATGCCTTTTATCGTGTTCGTGTCTCATGCATGCGTTGAAGTCTCCCCGCTTTAATGCAGTCTCGAGATGTCATTCTAAACGAAGATAGGGACTTGATGTTTGCGTGAACGTGCATCTCTGATATAATAGTATAAAGAACCAACTAGATGCTACAATAACAATTTATTAGTAATTTCAATCAGCTCAATATGTTTCGGGTGATAATTTCACCCATCCTCAGGAGCACTAGACTGTGTTTACAGCTTGTGGTATAATGCACCGAAGAAGCTGCCTGCCTGCCTGCCTGGGAGACAGGCAGGCAACTTCTTCGGTGCATTATACCACAAGCTGTAAACACAGTCTAGTGCTCCTGAGGATGGGCGAAATTATCGCCCGAAACATGTTGAGCTGATTGAAATTACTAATAAATTGTTATTG
>Ga0123355_10009859_pt1 | contig 14574 bp, 6 predicted proteins | sample TergutEmb28metaG_3_FD_89872 | JGI IMG/M metagenome (GOLD analysis project Ga0123355, IMG submission 89872) | Embiratermes neotenicus P1 segment gut microbial communities from Petit-Saut dam, French Guiana - Emb289 P1 | ecosystem: Host-associated > Arthropoda: Insects > Digestive system > Gut ...
CAGTGAGAAAGATTTTTTTGAGTTATTTGTGACCAATGATTTTTACAACAAAGTTGCGGAAGAAACAAATAAATATGCAGCTTTATCACAAAGAAAAGCGGGGATTATTGGATAACAACTGGGAAGACACAAATGCGGAAGAAATCCAAGCCTATATTGGAATTCTGATTTATATGGGCCTTTTTGACCTACCAGAGATTGAGGATTATTTTCAAGGCGATTTCTGCATCTGTCCTATAGTGAGACAAGCCGTGACACTAAAGCGACTAAAAAAACTGGGACAATATTTACATCTGAATGATGAGGAAGAAAGACCTGACCAGCAAAGTGCAGATTTTGACATCTTGTATAAAGCAAGACCAGCTCTAGATCTGATGGATGAATTCACACAAGCATACATACCAGGCTGCGAACTTGCTGTGGATGAGGCGATGATTGGTTTCAAGGGGAATTTTTTTCTAAAACAGTATCTACCTGGAAAGCCAACTAAATGGGGGGTCAAGGCTTGGGGTGTAGCTGACAGTGCCAATGATTATCTTCTAAAATGTGACATTTATAAAAGAAAAAAAGAAATTTGGCAACAAGACCTTCTACTAGGGGAACAAGTTGTACTACAACTTAAAGAAAGTTTCTGGGGAAAATGGCATCATATTTATTTTGACAATTTTTTCAGCTCCACAAATCTTATGAAAATGCTATTGGAACAAGAAATGTACAGCTGTGGCACTACCAGGGCAAATAGAAAATATTGGCCAAGAGAATTTAGGAAACCAACTGTCTTGAAATTGAAAAGGGGCGAGTCCAAGAAAATGCAGCATGAAGATGTGACGGTGGTAGTGTGGCAAGACAAACGTGTTGTTCTCCTCCTTTCTACAAATTCCAATCTCCGGACTAATGGTTCGGTCACAAGAAAAACAGGAAAAGGCAACGACGAAATTGAAATTGCATGTCCTCAAGCCATCATAAATTACACGAACCATATGGGAGGTGTGGATGTAAGTGACCAGAAACGCGAATACTTTGGTGTCGGCCGATCTTCAAATAAATGGTGGGTCCTAAATGTGTGTCTTGTGAACTGTTTCATTTTATATGACCTGACATATCATCCCCCCTCTACAGCACACGGAAACAGGCAACTGAACTTCAGACGAAACTTGGTGCGTCAGCTGATTGGTACATTCACGTCTCGCAAGCATACAGGCAGGAAGAGGTTTGCCTATCGGTACTGCATTCCTTGACCTTTTCCATACTTTACAAAAAGTATCAGGCCGTGCAAAAGTGTGTGCTTTGTGTATAGAGAGAGAAAAAAAAAAGCTCCATCCAGAAGGGGTAAACAGACAACATATAAATGTAAGCAGTGTGACCTTCCATTGAGTGGTGTGGGGTGTTGTTTGGAATACCATGAGCAGCGAAATGTGCAGGTGCAAAATTAGGAGAGAAGGTTATTACATGCATCAATTTATTATGAATAAGATGAAAAAAGAGTTATCATTCTGTCTTTTTTAGTTTAATTGTTATGATTTTTTTTCGTAGAAGGGAGACCTGTTTCTGGTGTAGTACGTAAATTTAAATGCCCCCTGAAAAAAATGCAGTCATTCTGCTCATGCAGTAGGGTTTTAAATAGGAGCAGCAAAGGGTTACGTCAATGGTTCATAATGGGTGTGGAAAAAAAGGGCTCTTGGATGAAGGTGATAATGACCAACTGTAACGTACTTCATTTGTTTTGTAGTAACCCGGAAAATCGTAGAAGCATGAGTCATAATGTGTAATATTCTAAGTTTTAACAGTGTTGATGTAAAAGATTCAGGTCTTTTGGGTTTATTACGCTAAGTAGCAGTCTTATTGGTCTCCAGTGTTTAGAAGGAACATGCTTCCTTCATCTTCAGCGTTTCTAGACTTCTTGTCCATTGCAGACGAAATTTGTACCTTTCCTTGCAATGCTGGGAATCAGTAACTCTGTTATTCAGCATAAAAACTTGCAAGGCCTGAATCCTCGTGAGGCAGAATACTTGACTGTTGGCATGAAGTGATGCAGTTAATATTTTTTCTGAGCACCTGCTCACTGCAGTGTACTGTGAGCTTACTGTTAGTGTGAATGAAGCATAATGTAAACAGCTGGAACAGAGAGATGCCTGAGAAGTCTGATGAAAAAAGGATGGACAAGCAGATTAAATTTGTTGTTGTTGTTGCTTACAGTTATGAAAATTCAGTTTTTTAAGACTAGAATGAAGGCTAAGGGGCTGTAGCTTATGACAGGATATACATAACGTGCAGAAAAAATAAAATAAATTAAAATAATAAGAAATGAAAATGAAACCATCTAGCTATGAATGTAACTTACATAAGAAAGGCATCTATTATGTAAAAAAAATAAAGAAATTCCTATATGCCTTTAGCAAGATTGTCACACTTGGCTGATAGACTTTACCTTAGTTCTTGTCTAGCTTAACATTAGAAAAGTCAGTCATTAATTTAGTTAGCTCATCAAAACTAACAGTAACGGTGATAGAGTGATACTTTATTTCTTCCTTACAAACAATAACAGAAGTTAAAGCATCAAGATGTCGTTGTGTAGAATGAACATATCTTATGCTTCAATGTTACAGGACCAAGTAGTAAAGGTGAGAAAACTCAGATTGATATATTAAACTGTAACACAGATTTTTACGTTTCTATTGTATGTTTTAAAGTGTGTTTGGTTTTGCAATGTGGTGTTATTCTGTGTGGTTGGAGTTGCAAGATTTTGAGGTTGTCACAGTGGTGTTGCTGAAGATTAGGCCTTCTGGGGTGTGACTTTTGTCATTTGTCAGATTGTTATGTAGTAGACCGTTAGTCAACATGGTATAACAGCATTGAAGGCTTGAGTTTTTATACTGAAGCTGATGGTGATTTCGAAATGTCAGGCTGTTTGAATGCAATGCATAAAATCAAAAGCCTGTCCAAGGAGGAAAAATCATGTTTTATGAAATATGAGAATATGCTGACATAATGTGCTTGAAATGTTTGAATCTTCAGCAATACTGCTGTGAGAACTTCATGTCTTTCAGATTATGTGGAACTTTTTCTGAGACTTAAATGCAATTAAAGTAGGTGGATTTGACCTACCCATATGAAAAGACATGCAAATACCATGAGATTTTATTCTATGCACAAGCAATGATTTGATTTGTATTCTGTTGTTGGATCAGAAACCTAACATTAACAAAATGTGATCTGTAGGACTGTAAGTTTGTGCAGTAGGACAGTAGGCTTGATGAGTTGTGTGCTGATATGCTTGTCCCTTGAACTGCAGTACCTTTAACTAGCAAAGGTTTTTGATAATACTGAATTTTTATTGTCTTGCATTCATGTGCTGTTAGAAGTTCCTAGTAGCTTGTCATTCATGGTTTGATATGTTGGCTTTTGATTGTGAAGCCTGGAGTGTTGTGTGTAACATAGAATGCTGTGGATGTTGGGTGTTACGTTTCATGTATGGTGCATAGATGTGTATTTAAGTACAGTTTTTATTAAGTGTTGAAATGCTTCTCACCTCTTGGGTTTTTACATTGTGGCCATCATTCACCTGTCAGAGGTCACACCGTCTTCACATCTGCCACTTGCTGAGGCCTTGAAAATGGCTGTTTTGGTGATTCTCAACTGCCATTGACTCATATATTTGACTTTGAATTTTATTTTACATTCAGTAAATCAAAAAAGGTTACAAAACCACTGGATATAGAACATGTTAAAAAAAAGTTATTATAAAATATACATATACAAGAGACAGTAAAGTCTATATATATATATATATATATATATATATATATTAGTATATAATATGAATTACAGAAGACAATAGAGGATGACAGATGAGCATAATATGTCAGACAGCTGTATGAAAGACATGTGTATAATTAAGTGTCCAGTTTACACATAGCACAATAGGACCAAAATGTATGTATTAGTATTTAAATTTAATAAAATTTACTAATATTTAATAGACAAAACTTTAAACAAACATTAAATAAAACATTGAATAAGTATAAACCTTGAATCAATATTGAATGAATATTGAATAAATATTAATAAATAGGTAGATAAATAAAACATTGAGGGAAGTCTTGAAACAGAAAATACAAAATCTAAAAGTATTATTATTAGTAGTATTAATATATTCATCTAAAGAATAAAAGGAGTTTATATATAAACATTTTTTAAAGCCATTTTGAAATGTCTTTGGATTATCAGAAGTTTTATTAATGTTAAAAGGAAGACTGTTGAAAATCTCAATACAAGTATTCACTCTTTAATAAATATCAAAATTTGCCAAAGGTAAGTGAAGGATAGAACTATGTCTAATATTTATATTATGAATTTCTGAATTTATCAAAAAATAGTCTCGGTTGTTAGCTACAAATATAAGTTGGAAAAGTGTATATTGTGACATTAGTGGCAAAATTTAAGTTTTTGAAATAAATTTGTGCAAGGGTCTCAATTCCCACAACACATAATAATTCTACTTACTCTCTTTTGCATCATACAAATTTTTATATTGTGATAGAATTCCCTCCAAATATTATTCCATAATTCATGACAGTATGAAAAAGAAAATAATAAATCGATAGTATGTCTTATGGGACATGTAAGACATAATGGATCCAATTACATAGCGAGCAATGCTTAGTTCAGTTGTTAGATGATCTGTATGTATTATCTGTGATGACATACTATCAGTAGTTAACCAAAGAAATTCATTATGTCAGGTGTTGGGGAGTAATTTATTATCAAGACCAATCTTCATGTCAATAGATGGGCTGTTCCTAGTGTTCAAGTGAATGTGATGAGTTTTTTTCAAAATGTATTTATACATAATTGCCTTTCATCCAAGTGTTTATCATTCCATAGTCTGTATGAGTATTCACATTAAATCTGATGGTGTTAAGAGTCCACAATAGTTCTGATTGGCCAGTTTACCTCAAACCTCATTGTATAACTGATGCATTCTATTTTGTAAAATGTATCCCATTTTGGTGTATCATATTAAAATTTACATACATGCTGCTGTCAGCCAGAACAAATTTTATTATTACTGTCAATACATGTTACCTGTTGCAGTCATACTGTCCATCCTCAGGTATTTCAGTACATGATTTTATAACTCAAAATAAAATGCGTATGTATTTTAAATTTTTGCTGTCACAAATTGTAAAGCCATATAATCTTTATGTAGCATTTAAAATATAATTATGAATATTTATATTTTAATTGCTACATAAATGGTGGAAATAACAAATTTCCCTGCATTCTGTGAAAACCCAAAAGACAACCATTATTTGAACAACAACCAGAGTGAAAACGTAGAAACTTATGTACAAATATTATTTATAATTTCACATTTGTTGAACAGTATCAGGTGCTATGGTAGATTCACAACACAGTGCTGTGTCTCACCGGCGTGGCTCTACACAAAGTGACACAAGCGCTGTTGTGAGCAGCCTCACCCATGACCTGTCACAGTCTCCCAGTGGGTGCACAACAACTGCCAACACTCGAGACCTCTCGCCAAGTCCCAGCAGCAGCTCTCTACAGTTGCGCTCTGAGGGAAGTCCAAACAGCACACCTGGCACACCTAGGAAAAATGAGCAAGTGCGTAAAACTGATCATATGGTTACCTTTTAATATAGCTCGTGATTGTCACAATATTTTTTCATTTTTTTTAATTCATTCATTTATTTAGTATTCCAGAGATCCATCAGAGTTGATATAGAACTTGTCATTAGAGAACAACAGGCATAGTACAAAATGAGTCTCGACAGTAAGATACATTTGATTACCACACTTTGTGTTGTTGTTTGAATGCTGAAGATTCTAGACATCTGGGATGTGTCACTGTGTCAGTGGATGAGTAGTTTCAGACGTTGCAAGAGATCATAGTACCACATCTTCAGCATCACACAGTCCTCAAAACTTTGGGAACTACTTGCCCAACAGCACTGCATCACGTTACAGAAGAACTGAATCTTCATCAACACCACTGTTAGAACCTAAAATTTCACACTCTGTTTGAGAGCTATTTCATAGTAGGCGATACTGCACTCATTAGCTTAGCTTTTACCTTAGTTGGGGTTTAGCTAGATTTCTGTGACTGTTTCCTGTGTACAGTATTGACCACTCTCTAAATAGCCTGACAGCTAGCAGGTGGAGTTTAGTCTGTGGAGCATATTTAAGTGTGAGTCCAATGTAAGGGTATTGAGATTGGAGAATGGGTCTTCTTTGCTTGCCATGTGTGAAGTATATATGTTTTGTATTTCCTGGTGTATGAAACACTTACCACTCTTAAATTTGGCCCTAAACATTGCAGTGTATCATACGCACCACTTGTTTGAAAATATTTCACAAGCTCCTTTTAACCATTATATGTCTTACATACCAGGAATAAAGTATTCAAAATTAATTTCCTCACTTTAGATGATACCATTTCATTTAAAATTACTTTTTTGGACTTTTGATCATGCTAAAAGGTAAAGGTAAATTTGCCTCCATGCCTAAGCACCACAGCGTAGGTAAATCTCCATACATGAGATGGAAGGCGGTGGTTAGTCTGAGGTTTTCAGCTGTGTCACACCCAGGGAAGGAGGGGCTCGGTAAGCCCAGGCTCACTTTACTGTCTGAGCTATTCCATGCCACACAGGTTAGAAAGTTTTGTATCTTCCTTGTATCATGTGCACTGTCTCTTCTTATATAGGGGGCTCGAATCCTTCACTTTTGTTAATAATTGTATATGCTTTATTCATCTGCTGTGTTTTTAGTCTTTGTACACAATACTTATTCACATGTTATAGGACAATAAAAAACATATGCGATGTTATAATCTGTACATATAATTAGTTGTTAATAGAAATGAAAACTGCAGTGGAGTTGTTTATTGTAATGTCATCAGAATTCCTGGCTAAAAGTTATCTGGTTATCACATCTTCAATTGCTTTGGCTTCATGCACATGTTTCTGTAAACCTCTCAGTACTTTGTTATGCCAACCTTGGTGTTGTGCTAAGTTTCAGGCATCCTTCCATGAAATGGTTGACTGAAAAGAAATGATTGAGTAATCTGCCATCTGGAGGTCTTCCAGAGGATTTGTCATTTAGCTAAACCCTCTCCACAATGGTGTCAAGTATTTAGTGTGCACTGCCAGCTGTTAACAGGTCATTCTCAGTTAAGTCAGCAGTGGGACAGTTGAGAAGTTTCTGGTGCAAATCTGAGAATCCTTGTGGAACTTCACAGGCGAACTTGAGGGTGTTCATTGTTTGGTACTGCAGGTGCGGTAACTGACAGCAGCCATAACTGTGACAGCTTCTTTCAGCAGCCATTTACATGGAGTGCTGACCTTTGCATTTCCCCTGAACTTGTCTTCATTTTATTTTGATGTAACAATTCATGGATTTATTTTCACCATAATAATGTTCAAACACAGAAATGCACATTCTTCTGTCCAACTTATCCAACACTTCTACTGTCTTTACAAGTGATATAATTTTTGCCTCCATTGTACCCTAGGCTCTTCATCAACAAATACGTCACACTTTCCAAATGTAACTGCAACGTGAGGGCCAAACTTAGTTCTGAAGCTTCCAAAATACAGTCATTGAACTTTCCATATTGCACAGTGTCCAGGTAACTGCTTATTGGGAACACTTGTATAGATTTGGGCTGTTGGGTGTTGCATTTTTGTATGTGAGACCTTTGTGGAGTTTGACAGACATAAAAGTTACTTAAACCACTTGGAAGAACTGCATTTGTCATGCATGAAATATGAAGTTTTGTGGTGGTGAAAGTGTTTGTGTTGATCTTGTGGTTACGACACTGTGTAGGTCAGTACCCTGAAGATACTTGCATTATACTCCTTCACAGCACTGGCATCTACTTGTTAGATCTGAAGTTCTCACAGTGGTGTTGCTGATGAATCAGATCTTGTTGGATGTGACACTGACATTTGTTGAGGGGTTGCTCATGTTAGAAAGGGCAGTATTGCCTTAAACTTCAGGATCAGGCAGACTCTGCTTGGAATGTTTGGCTCTGAAGATAGGGGTACTGTGGTCCTTTAAAATATCGGGAACTATGCACCTTATGACACAGTAGTACCACCCAGGAACTTTAATACGGTATTTGACATCCACCTATGAACCCAGAAGCATTCACTACAAGTCTGACTTTGGTTAGCTTCATTAAGTATGTATTCAAGCCATGTGGCTGCAAAATAATGAACCTGTTTCTGCAGGAACCACTGGGGTGTAGTCCCAAGGCAGTGACCCAGACTGGCACACAGACAAGTCCTGAATGTGTTGCTACCAGCATGAAGGGCCATTTCAATATTGGGGCAAGTGGAAACAAGGAAGAGCGTTTATCTCCAAAGCTTGGACGCAAGGATCGGAGTGGCACGGGTAGCAAGGGTCGCAGCAGCAAGCGAGCAATGTCACCAGCACCATCGCAGCAGCCCAGCTGCAGCCGCGATCGTAGCTTTACGCTCATAAAGGAACCAGTAAAGGAAGCTATAAGCCCATCTATTGCTGAGAGTTTAAGAGCCATTTTTGCAGCATTTCTGTGGCATGAAGGAGTTGTACATGATGCCATGGCATGTGCATCTTTTCTCAAGTTCCATCCCAGTTTGCCTAAACAAGGGGCTCTCGTTGTGACTCGTCAGCCTGTGGGAAGTGCTGAGGGTGGGGGAGCAGCAGATACAAGGAGATCAGAATTAACAAAAGAACAGCGAGCACGTCAGAGGCACTCAGTTGAAGTTAGTACTGCAGGAAATTACCTTCACATTCAGCCATCAACACTAGAAACCCTGACAAGATCTGCAGCAAATGCTAACGCAAACCGGAACAGAGCCAAGAAGCAGCATGCAGAGGCTGTTATTAAGGAAGAAAGTGGAGGCAGTATGACAGTAACAGGAGATGCAGTTGGAAAATTGTCTTCTCTTCCTGAAACTTCCTTCCACACCATAACTGTACTACCTCCAGCACTTAAGTCCTTGGTTTACTTGTGGGAGGAACTGAGTACTAGCTGTCTGCAAGCCATTATGCAGCAAGTTCTGCCCAGTCCCACAGTGCCAACCAAATGTGCCAAGAAAATGCTGAGTGTGGACAAGGTGGTCGGTGCCATGAGCAGTAAGAACCTTCAGGACAGTAGGGAGCAGCGGGGAGCTATTGATAAGGAAATCAGCAGTAAGAAGGCTGGTCGCAAGAAAAAAGAGTGGAAGCCCATGGGACGAGCCAACCTGTTAGGGGACATGGCTGGTGGGTTAGCAGGTGCTGCTGCAATGTTAGGAGGAGGAATGGGAGCAATAGAGAGAGAAACAGTGTGTGAGTTGTGTGGGAATATGTACCCACACCCAGTCACGTATCACATGCGTCAGGCCCATCCCGGCTGTGGAGGTCATGCAGGAGGAAAGGGGTACAACAGTGGCGGTAACTTCTGTGTGGGCTGGGCTGGGAACTGTGGAGATGGAGGTGTTGGAGGGAGTTCCTGGTATCTTGTGTGTGACACATGCCGAGAGAAGTATCTTCGGTCCAAGAAGCAGGTTGGCGTGTCTGGGAGAGATAAGTCTGGCAGCAGCAAGAAGAGCAGCCTAGGGAGGAAGAAGTCAGCTGGTCCTGGCACATCTTCAGCATCCAGAATACTCTCACCAACTACTAGCACAGCTCCATTGGAGACACACATAATTATGAGAAACAATGCAATGTTCCTTCTGGACCTAGCTAGTGCTGGGGGCTCAGTGTTTCCTCCTCACCAGCAGAGGCGGATCTCCATCAACAACATGCCATCAGTCTCAGAAAATTACAGTCCACCAGATCCTCCTGGACCCTTTCCACCATCAGGTCCATTTCAGTGTCTGCAGGCACTGGGTGTTCACCCCTCGCAGGAAATGCATGAAGACCAGCAGTTCCTTGAGGAGACATTCAGGAGGCAGACAGCACAACAAAGTCTGATGGAAGCAACTTACAACGGGAACATTCACGCTTATAGTTCATCAGGATTAAGGGTATGTGTGCAGGCTGTTAAGTGATTAAGTTAATTTCTGAATAGTTGATAGTTAATAATTCTTATGATACTGTATATCTACCTGCTTGCATTTTTACTTTAAAATGTAATTAGCAACAACTCTTTAGTTATAGTTTTCTGTCACACATGCAATAGAGGCTTGAAGTTTGTTATTAATTGCGACTGATAAAACAATCACAAACATCAGAATCCATTTTCAATGTAAAATCCTGTTTGGTTCCAAGAACTTATGAAACGCTTATCATAAAATTATAAAATAACCTCAAACTTAAAAGCATTAAATTTCAGTTTTTTTAATAAAATACAGACACTTTTCGAAAACATAAAATACATTAAATGCTTGAATGAGATCTCATCCCATAAAGCATGAAAGTAAGCAACCACACTTAATGAAAGGCAAAGCTTGGCTGAGCTGACATTGATCTGTGCAACAGCAGAGTAGGGGAAGATGATTCACTGAACGTGTGGTCACATCCTAATTTACCAGAACCGGTTAGGAAAGGGTGAAACAATGATATTAAAGTGAATTATCATGAAAGGTTGAAATCTGGAAATTGAAGTTGATGAACAAAACAACTTTAGCCAGGATTAATCAAGAAAGTACATAATTTCATGGTACATAAAGTCTTCTTGCCTTAGTAGTTAAAAAGTCTGCTTTTATGGAAGCAGAAATTTTATCAATGAGGAAAAAGCCCCACCATTGGTTCCAGTCTTAACCCATTCTCTTCACCATTGGAGAAATTGTGCAAAATTTGTTCCAAGCTGAAGACTCTTTGTGACATATCATCTTCCCCAAGCTGAGAACACACGTTTGCGTGGTTTCATTGCAGAATTCAAGATACTGTGTGTCATTGGTTATTTCATATATTAGTCATCAGCTACCTTTGGTTTGTATTTATGAAAGTTTTGCTGCATGTAATTGTTCATTCTAGCCAACTACATATAATTGCTGTGTTCATCATCACAGGTGGTTAGTGAAGTTACAAAATTCTGTCTGTGCACACCATTAGCACTTATAGTGGGAACAGAATGAAGTTATGAAGTTCTGTCTGTGCACACCATTAGCACACATAGTGGGAGCAGAATGAAGTTATAAAGTTCTGTCTGTGCACACCATTAGCACTTATTGTGGGAGCAGAATGAAGTTAAGAAGTTCTGTCTGTGCACACCATTAGCACTTATAGTGGGAGCAGAATGAAGTTACAAAGTTCTGTCTATGCACACCATTAGCACTTACAGTGGGAGTAGAGGTATAGCTCCAATCATTTCTAATGTTGGAATTGGGTGAAGGTTAATGGTCAGCCTCATGCTCTGGCTGCTTTATCCCTGGGAAAAGAAACCTCGGGTATCTATTGAAAAGAGGCTGGATGGACTCCAGAGCCAGTCTGGGGTTTGGAGGTGAGAAGATTCTCTTGCCTAAGCCAGGAATTCCAGATCATTCAGTACATAGCCTAGTATAAGATATAATTTTAAAACTTAAATTTTTTTCCTTCTGAAGTATAATGAAGTTAGTATATTGTAAATTGTTTGCATAATGTGTTTTGTCACTCTTCTTGTCTGTTCAGCCAATGTCAGAGGGCCCTTTGAGTGACAATGAGAGTGAAGGAAGCAGAGGTCGCACATTTCATCGTTCCATATCAATGGGCACTAATGGTGCACCATGGAGCAGAAGAGAGGGTGATGGGCGTGTCATCATGACGCGAAAACGGAACAACAGCAGTGGGGAAATGGCCAGTGGTAAGTCATTGTGCTGCTGTGTGGAGCAGGTAGAAATGTCATTTTTTGAAATAGTTTTTGAATGTGTAAATCAGAAAAAGAGGATGCTGAACCATGCCATTCTGTCATTCTCTGCCATGTAACAGGAATACAGTGACATGGTTCTTTCACACACTTAATCAGAAATATTTGGCAGCCAGAACTCTTACTTTTGTGTCAAGGTAAGGTGGTTCTGTCTGAGTGCTGTCACGGTGTTCTGATGTCCTGCTCTTACCACCCACTCATTACTCCAGTAGCAAAAGAAGTGTTAAAATACCTGGGGCAACAAACTGTGGTGCATGAAACTTGCCATTCGCCCATAGAGATCTTGTTGCCTCATCTCTTGTGTGAATGGTGTGTCTGAGAGTAGGCCATGCCTGTCTAACACATGGCCACTTCCTATCTGGGAACTTGCCTTCCTGGTGTTCAACGTTTTATGTATGTATTGCAGTCAGATAATTTTTGGACTTATTTCTCCACAATAATACTTACCTTCTAATCACTGTTGAACCCCTCAAAGTAGTCTCCTTTTTATCCTGTACACTTAGTATAGTAATTGTGCTACACTTTGAAGCATTTCAGGAAGTGCATTGTTCAAAACCCAGCAGTCACATCCTGTGATTTTACTTCTTTCATCATGATATCATTAAATCTCCTTCCCTTGAATGCCATCTTGATCTATAGGAAAAGAAATACATCACATCCCGCTAAAATTAGTGTGTAGGGCCGGTGTGGAGAAACTGTCCTTCTGTTTTTAGCCAGAAATTCATGTGCAGCCAAAGCAGAGTGAGCAGATGCATTGTCATGGTGGAGAAAACAGTCACCTGAACTTCACTTCTCAGGTTGTTGGTCTGTCAGATTCCTCTGGACTTATCCAAATAAAATTCACAAGATATTAGCAGCTGCACAGATAGTGGTTATTCTGTTTTCAAGGTTAAATTCCTGTACTCAGTCCACATTGTCTTCTGTTTCCAAGGATACGTTCCTTCCAGGCCTGCAGCTAGACCGTAAACACAGTGGGGGCTGTATATATAGGGGTTGAGATAGTGTGGTTGCCATAGCGACTTGCTGTGGGCTGGACGGTCTGGGGATCGAATCCTGCTGGGGGGTGAGATTTTCCACACCTGTCCAGACCGGCCCAGGGGCCCACCCAGCCTCCTATACAATGGGTACTGGGTCTTTCCTGGAAGTAAAGCGGCCAGGGCATGGCATTGACCACCCACCCCCATCTAGCACTTAGGTTAAAGAAGGAGTAGAGCTATACCTCTACTCCCCCTTTTGGGCCTTCATGGCCTGTTCTAGGGTGAATTCTACCTTTACCTTACCTTTATGTATGTATGATGTATGTATGTATGTATATGTTTTTTATTTTATTTTACTAATGGCAGGTACATTGAGTGTGTATCATTGACCTATGCGACCAATAAAAGTAAAGCATAGAGAAGAAAAAAAATTACACTTTAAAAAAAAAAGAAAGGAAAAAAAAAACAGTCAGAGTAAATATAAAGTCCTAATGCTAAAGAGTAGTCACAAAAAAGGGGGGAAAAATAATAGTAAAATAACAAAGTCAATGTTCCATCATTTTTGTCCTGGCCTCCCAGTATCGCTCATATTCCGTCTTATTAGATAATGCAGTACAATGTCCTAGATGGTTTCTATCCATGGGTCTGTGAAGGCTGCATAGCGTGCAGTAGGGGTCAGGGTGGATTCCAATGCGGTGGAGATGTGTACCCAAGCAATCATGCCCAACGCCCAATGTATGTATGTATGTAGGTAGGTGTGTGTGTGTGTGTGTGTGTGTGTGTATGTGTATGTGCGCGCACATGCCTAAGTGTAAAAAGCACATTTTTCAGGACCACAAAATGAGCATTTTGATTATGTAATATGCTCTGTAACACTGTAGCAGTCATTTTGCATATACATGTACTTTTGAGAATGAACAAGAATATATATCACACTAATCAGCTTTGTGGGTGATATTAGGAGGCGCCAGCTGTCCAAACTCTAGCCGAAGGTCTCAGGCACATGCCACAAGACCTAGCATAGCTTCTGGACTGCTTGCAGACAAAAGTGTTTTCAGAAGTGGAGTGCACTATAGTGCTCTAACCAGTGCACTGGCAATTTGTTATAATACTCTGACTAGAATGATATTTTATTCTGTGTGTGTGAATGTCTTAGATGTCTATCATTCACTGATCATGCTGTATGCCAATTGGAACTGTGATTTTTTTTATGGATCACTTTCGTGATATTGTCTTCACAGAGCTCACTTCTGATCAGCTTGTTTGTCTATGATATTTTTCTAATTCCTAACTACCATCCACCCACCTGCACCTGCCTGGCTACAGGCCTGGTTCCTTCACTCATTCAATAGTGTCATATGTTTTGCTTCTTGATGGACATCCTGAATGTTTGGCATCAACAATAGAGGCGCAACATCACTTTTGAACGGGGTGGCGGGAGGTAAAACATGTGTCCTTCACATTGATCTGTAAAAGCTACTTCAGATACAAGGGTGTATCCAAAAGTTCCAGGACAGTACTTGTAAAAAGAAATTTGCTTACCTTGGATGATAAATTCCTCCATCACCTTCAAAGTACTCCCCTTTTGCATGAATACAGCGGTCCCAGCGTTTCTGCCATGCTTGGAAGCATCCCTGGAAGTCCCTTTTTGGAATTGTGTCAAGTACCCACTGCGATTCCTCTTGAATCTCTTCAGTGGTGTCGAATCTTCGACCCTTCATCCGAAGCTTCAGCTTGGGGAAGAGGAAAAAGTCACAGGGG
>Ga0123355_10009860_pt1 | contig 14573 bp, 7 predicted proteins | sample TergutEmb28metaG_3_FD_89872 | JGI IMG/M metagenome (GOLD analysis project Ga0123355, IMG submission 89872) | Embiratermes neotenicus P1 segment gut microbial communities from Petit-Saut dam, French Guiana - Emb289 P1 | ecosystem: Host-associated > Arthropoda: Insects > Digestive system > Gut ...
AATAATTTAGTAGTGGTGGTGGTAGTAGTGGTGGTGGTGGTAGTGGTAGTAGTAGTAGTAGTAGTAGTAGTAGTGGTGGTGGTGGTGGTGGTGGTGGTGCTGGTGGTGGTGGTGGTAGTGGTAGTGGTAGTAGTAGTAGTAGTAGTAGTAGTAGTAGTAGTAGTAGTAGTAGTAGTAGTAGTAGTGGTAGTGGTGGTAGTAGTAGTAGTGGTGGTGGTGGTGGTAGTAGTAGTAGTAGTAGTAGTAGTAGTATTATATCTTACGATGGTTATCAGATTTTTCCAAAGGCCAAAATTCCTCTACTGAAAATAGTCGAGTCCTTCCAGTAGTATATTACAAGAAATTTAAAAGAAAATATATGATATAATTGTCTCAAATGAACTGATATTTTAATTTGTTCTGGTATTATTGTCTGAGTGTGGTACAATTATAAGGAATGAACCAGCAGTAGTCAGTAGAAAAATATGACTGCCTTGAATTTGAAACATTATATAAGAAGAAATTATCAGAAAATTTTGCAGTGAACAAACATCAGCACAGGCTAATTCCAAATAATGCTGTAACTAGAATGGGGTATGTGTACCTTTTTTATACTTCAATGGCTTCAATGTCCATTTACTGCAAGTACAAAACTCGGTGCACTGCATGTACTGCAAACATTGTTAAAAGTTATATCTTATTGCATTATGTTAGGTATTTAAGTGTTTTATTTTTACACTATATATTTAAGCTTATGTAAAGTTGGAACAATGTCTGATTTCATGTACTATTTGAGACTGCCTCCTCTACCATGTTTGATAAAAAATTGGCCATTATTTTATAAGTGAAAAATGACCTAATACATTTTGCATTCTTGGATGCATGTCTTGCATAGAATGCACAAAAAATAAATTGACTCTTTAGATTATAGGAGCCATACAAAATATTTGTTCTTAAACCTAGGAGTATCACAGTAGATGGAATGGTTCCAAATTAAATTACATAAAATTAAACTAATTCATATAACCATGCAGATACACATTCTAGCTATGTTGCAAGAATGCATGGAACTTACTTGCATTACGCTCAATTCCCTTGATCATTACTGACACCACATTCTGTTTGGGCTTGCTTCGGATGCTGATAAAGATGTCCAGGATTCGCATGAGTCGTGAGACTTGTTCTGAATCTACCTCCATGTCCTCAGGCAGGTCAAACATAAGTACAATCGGTAGGGAGCCCTGGCAGTCAGAAAGAGGGTGATATTAGAGGTTTTTGCTCTTCTGTGATGTTGTGCAGTGTAAGTTGGTAGCTGATTGCACATGTTTTAGAGCAACATAGCAAGGAATTTTACAAAAGCTAAAATATTCAAAAGAGGAAATTCTCTAACATCCTAAAAAAATAACCAATAAAAATTTTATCTACATTAAAGAGAAGATTTGAATAAAATTGACAGTTGTAGATTAACCATGTAAATGTGAGATCGCACACTAACAACGTGTATGCAATATTAGCCAATTTTTCCTTTTATATTTTTAAATAAAGCCTGAAAATAGCCCTCTTTGGCTGAAACATATAACCCATTATTAACCGGATATTATCATGAAATAGATATAGTTTTGTTTGATGTTAGTTTTATTAATTAAGTTTTAAAAATGTGTTTCTTACACCACATAAAAACACACTTCTTCTGCACTGTAGCAACAAACTGGCTAATGCTGTGCAGGGAAATATTAATGTTTATTTTAAAAACCATAGGAAACCCAGAAGTACAGTCTGTCAGCATAATTCAGAGTATTACATACAGTTGGCCCTGTAGTTTAAAGAAATAAAAAAAAATGTAGTAATATATATCTATGTATGAATATTTCCATACACGCACATATAATGTGCATAAAATATATCAGTGTAGTGCAAAAACCTATCAACTACTGACATATTACCAAATATAAGAGAAATGGATCTAAGAAACTTCTGAAAAAATAAAAAACTGCAATTTAACCATGGGACATTGACAGATGTTTCTGTTAGGAAAAAACCCATTTTTTCATTGCTCTCAATTTTATCATCATCATCTGTGTCCAAAGTCATCTCTTTCCATAGTACTTTTGCACACTTGTGCTATGTCTTGCTCTCTTGATGCTTCATAATTTAAACACCTTTACAATGCAGAATGAAGAGTAACAGAAAAACCATTGTTATATAGGCAACTGAGCAAGTGAACAATTCAGTGCAGGAATTCAGAAAGTAGGGACATACCATGAGCTGCTGCCTGGCAAGATACACATTATGAATTGTTCCTGTAATACAGATGCTGCTCTTCTTCAGGTTTGGAATGTTAGGATCACCAGCATCTGGGAACATAATCTCTGTGGAAGTTCGTTGCATGATCTGCTTCAAGTTGTTACTGTTCTTGCCCAACACAATACTGTGATGCTGTGGAGATATCTCCATTGTCATGTGCACCTGAACCTGAGTCTGCAAACAGCAATATCCTGGACTGAGGTCTCCATTCATCTGCAATTTCGTCCACAGCATTTGATGATTGATGCCAAAGTTTTGAGGCTTGTACTGGTCTCATCTTCAAGGAGTCAAATTGTTAATGAAGAATGGATCATTGGACCCTTGAAGGTGAAACCAATATGAGTATCAAAACCTAGCACAAATCATACAGTGACATGGCATTTCACTCCATTAAAATGGTGATCTTACATGTACCTGTACAAAAGCCTTGAAACAACATGGTGTACTGTACCTTACTAGTTCTTACTATAACAACACTTCATTACTACCCCTCTAAATACCCATTCAAACATAATCTTGTGATATTATTTTATAGAAAACATTCTTGCATGGCATTGATAATTCTGTGTTATATTAATTAAAAACTTGACTGACTAAAGTGTTAGTTTGGACATCACTGTATTATTCCATTCATGCCTATGGATTAACATTTTAAACACAGATATTACTGCTGGTGAGACCTCAAGATTTTCACAGCACTCAATATTATGGTCTTCTGGAATGTGATGCCCTGTAGTCTCGTACACAGCTATCAATATTTCAGGAGAATATAGTGCCTCTTTCTTCATATTTGAGGTGAGCCGAGTTGGAAGCAGCTAGTCATGTAGGAGACAACAGGGCAATACCAAGGATTAGTAGGGGGATGAAGCAATGGAAACAATGACCCATTGGAAGTGGTGGGTGAGATCGTCTACTCCCGGACAGAGGGACAGATGAGTGAAAAATGCATGACAAGAACACTAACATACTTGCACAAAGCATGGAAGCTAGACTGAGAGTGGAATTCCACTTACTCTACACCACACCATGTGCAGTATGTTGGACCAACCCAGAACACACTTCTTTTTATGTGACAGCATGGGATTGGATGGGACATCATGGAGTAACATGGAATTCTAGCATGTAAAAAATAGTGTATTGTGGGACAATTACACCCTGTCTGCAAGGCCCAATATAGTGCAAACATTCCACATTAATGTATGTCCTTACGCACAATGAAGAAGAATGATTATTTGTGTAGTCACAGCAGAATACACCATGAAAAGGGATCAACACATTCAACTTGAGTATACCAAAATCCAGACTCTTGAGAATACCTCATCAACCTATCCACTGACAATGAATTTCATCTCAGTACAAGGAACAGGAAGACTCTCCCCATTCAAGCCATGAAATTTTCTGCTCTTATGTCCTGAAGGAACAGTAGAGGTTCCTTTCTAAAGAAAGCCATGACTGGGTTTTCTTTGCCCTGACTTGTAACAGCGTCTTTTAACTGCTTTTTCCAGGGACACTTTTCTCTTACCTCTCCTCCCCTCCTGCACATTAATCCTTCTTCCTCCTCCCTGCTTTTTCCGTTTTCCTCACCTTCATTAACATTCCTCTTTCCCCACCCTTTTCTGAAGGCTACTTGCCATGTTGCTACTGTTTCTGTTCTCTATGAAAGGAAAACCCTTCTGTTCATGCCATACACAACCATAATTAATAACCTTCATACCCTACAAGAGGACCAGTCTTGCTCTGCATTTAATGCCATGTGGAAGGGTCATTATATTTATTCCTTCCAGGGCCTGTAAAGGACAGGTTATTCTTCCTCCTTCTTATCCTATAGTAGGTGCCCTCTTCCCAATTTTCAGGTCCTTCCCTTGTCACTGGCCTGTCTTAGCCTGCTTCCTTCTATATTTTTCACTGTTACTACCTGGCTACTATTATCCACTGTGGCCTGTTCCTCTTGTCCCTTCTTCCAAATATCAAGACACTTCTCAACTTGACTCACTTCATCACTGAAGGTGCTGGCATTCAACCATCTACCATACTACTACACATCATATCCCAGAATACTGCCATCTTGACATATTATTAATTAAGTATCAAACCACCTTAGTAAATTATCTCCAAAGAGGAAAACAAGTTTACTAACAAGCACCAGTATCTCATTACAGAAAAAAAATAAGTATTTATAACTCCAAAATGAGAAAAATAGCACAGAAATAAATAAGCATACACAAGTACTGCCCAAATTATAACAGGGTACATTCTGAACACCTGCATGAATGTTGAAAATACAAAAGAAGGTGGAATATACACCCTCCAGCAGGCTGATGTGGATTCAAATTAATATCTTTCTGTTGTCCAAACAACAGCTGTTGTGAAAATCAGCACTCTATGCAAAAAATTTGAAATGTAGTTTGAAATTAAATTTTAATGACATATTTATAGTAGTTGGAATAGAAATTTTCTTGAGGAAATTTTGGTTTTATTCAATAAAGGCTAGTATTCTATAAAACAATGCATGGCAGATGTAAGGGGGCAAATATTTTGTTCAAGAAATAACATATCACCTTTCCTTAATTCCTGTGTGAATGGATTTACACAAAATATGAATAATTCAAGATCTGGACACCTTCGATTCTGATTTTATAATAAGGTGCTACAGATTGTAACCACATATAATTGAGGAAAAATTATTTGTCGTGAATTGCACTGCACTTAAAATCTCTCAGTTTTGACCCACTTTATGACTGAAAAAAAAGAACAGTTAAACTTGCTTTCATAGATCCTTTTGTTGTTTTAAAATAGGAAAAGAATTTCTGAAATTCTGATTCCTGTTCCTAATAAATTTAAGCACAAAAAGATCCACTAATTTGCGAGAAATTTTTCCTCTATCTTTTGCTCTGTTACACCATGTTAAGTGGTAAACAGCTGCTGAAATTTCAGAAGCACTACACTATTCTGAAACAGTGGTCACTATTTGCCAATCAACATTATGTCACATCTCAGAAGACTTGAAACTTCATCAGTACCGCTGTGAGAACCTCAAATCCCTAATCTGCATTATTAGCATAACCTCTGTTCTTTAAAGACAGTTTTTGTAATGAGAGACATAAATTATGATTTTCTTCTTAAAAAAACTAGGCAAGACCTCAAAGGAGTACAGCAAAATGTCTGCAATTCAAGTTACTTACAGCAAGAGAATCACACATGTGGTTTATAACCAAGAGAGTTGCTTCCTTTACCATAGCCACCTCCCACTCACAGCCCTTTACGACTACCATGGTGCCATACAGCTTGGGACAGTTTCGAAACATGACATGAACATTGTACTTCTCCTGGATGCCTCTCAAGTATGGAGAATTTCTATCAGGGAGAGGCTGCAGTGTTCCTACTATTGGCAATTCAAAGCTGAAGATCAATGGAGTCAATTTCTGTGAAGAAAATGATAAATTTCAGTGGTATTTAAAACTAACAGATCCTGAAATCCTAGATGAATTAATTACCATAACTATGTTTAATATGCGGTATTCAAGTTTGTGTGTGTGTGTCAAATAAATGCTACAAAATGTGATATCATGATTGGAAATATAAAAAATGTTAATTCTAGATGTCCAGAAAGTGCCAAGATGGAAATCACACTTTCATTTGGATCAGGTGGTACTTTCATACAATTTCAAACCTAGCCAAAACATGTAGCTGTTAATATTTTTTATAATATATATATTGTGTTGTCGGATTTGTTGGTTTTTTCAAACCTAATAGTGTACACTGCATGCGTGTTTAGTTTGGCAAGCATTTGTCATACTCCAGTCTGTTTCCTACAGGAGTACCATGTGTATGGTAGCTTCATAAAGTCCTAGAACATGAACAGTCTCTTCAGATCTGACCTCTGTAGACAGCCTGTATATGCTGTTCCCTCCAAAATGCTGCCCTTCTCCAGTTACATACTTCTGTCAGAGTTCTTATATTTGTTCACACCAATTCTGCTATCTCATAAAATGCAATTTTCAGATTAAGTTAAGGTTGATAATTGTTCAGAGAATGAAAAGATTGCTTGCTGTACCATTGAGCTCAACACTAATCACCTGAACATACCAAATTATTCCTGCTTTAGTATTCTTGATACAGTGTGTTGGATGACATAATATCTGTTCCTAATTTACTGAGAATGTTGTGACAGCTACCGAGCATAAATTCACATTCCCTTGTAATTATCCGTATTATGAGATGATTATGATCACAGAGCATTGTCTCTGTAATTGTCTGTTATTTTTTTCTTATGAAACTGCAGCCCATCCACCTCAGTGGTTTCTTGCAAACATTTGCAATTAATCCTGAACTTCTGATACCACCCAAAACACTTTGGAACACAGTATCATTTGTGCACCATACATCATCTGACCAGGATGCAACATTTTCATCCATTACCTCTCCAAATGACAGCACAATTTTATGAATTAACTCTGTACTTTGAGGCTGTCAGTTTTCACACTTTGAAACCCTCCATACAGTGTAGTCTCCTTTGGTATTTCACACACTTTTTAGTCTCAATGAAACTGAATATATTTACTGCATGTAAGTAACATGCCTGTCATAGCATGAAGAAGGTCCGCTACTCACCTTGCCTAAATGTTGTTGCCACCACTTCTGTCCCAGAACTTTGTCATATTACATGTGCCATGCTTCATATAAAGGTGCATTCAGACTGTTCCTTTTTCTTACTCATGCTTTTTCTTGTGCTGGTGTTTGTGTTCATGCAAGTGATACTTGGAATGATAGTTGCCACTGTGTGCAGACTGCTTGTTTAATGGCTTCAAATATTTGAACTGCAGTGCCCCCTCACTGAGTCTGTCTTTTGAAGTACTGCCTGTGTCCTTAGCCACTCAAGTTCAGGACTCCAGTATATCAAATTGCTTGGGCTCAAGAACATGAAACTGTTTACATTAAAGGAAGTGCACAATTCAGAGCAAGAGCACTAACCTGATCGTGAGTAGCCCATATGCATCTGACAGTGGTGGACATGTGAGGGGGACAAAGATGCCCATTAAAATATGAGATGTAATTAGGTAAAATAAGTACAAAAGTAATTTCAATTAGTATTATGTTGAAAGATGATTGTTTTCCTTGAGTAGGGTACTTGAATGCTGGGAATACAAATCTGAATCCTCATAATATAAATTATAATATAAACCAGAATGTACTGTGACTCCATAAACCTAAAAAGGAGGCTTCCGAACTGACACTTTCATGATACATGCAGCAGCCTTTTCTAACCAGACACTTTGCAGGCTTAATTCAACACATTCTTATCAAACATGGACCTACCCTAACACGGGCTCTTGCTTTTTCAACACCGTCCAACTCCCCAGCTATAGACACCTGGTTGCTCTTCTCATTCATGTTACTGCGGTTAGAGTCTGGAAAATGGATGTGGCAGCCTGTCTCCTCCATCACTTTCTTGATGGTCATCCCTCCCTTTCCTATGATGTGAGAGTGATCAGTATAGCTCACGTCCAGTTTCATTGTTACACGGTTGCCCTGAAACAAAACAAAAACATTCAATGCAGAAAGCAAATAGTCAAATCAGTGTTCATTTCCTTTCATGCAAAATGTATTCATATCAAAATCTTCCTGTCTTGTATTGTCACAAGTCTAAAAACATAATGCTTATTTTGCATACATATTTCTATTCTAGAAGTTTTTGCAGGATCACAAAAATTTGAAATTTCAGTGACAATTCTGGATACACTTTTAGCTAGCTACACATTGCAACTGCATGACTGATTTAGAAACTCTCCACCTGCTCGCCTATCCCCACCCCCTACAAGGAAAATAAATAAAGAAGTCCTGTAGGAACATGCAAGATTTTGTGGACATTGATCATGCACTTTAAATGAGTTACAATATGCTTAATCTTGCATCTCAGACTTCTGTATTTTTATTTTATTTTAAATATTGTAATACACCATCATTCTCAATACTATTTATGATGTTCATGAAGCCGTGTTATGCACTCATCTGCATTTAGTTTCTATGTACAGAAATACAAATATGAAAGAGGCAGTTGACTATATTGCCCTCTCCATGCCATGAAATCATACACGGGAAGTAGAGGCATAGCACCACTCATTCTAAACCTCGACACTAAATGGAGATATGTGGTTAACTTCACGTCCGGGCTAACTCGGAGGAGGAATCCCGGTACCCATTGAATAGGATGAGTGGGTTCCAGAACCGGCTTGGACGTTTTGGAGATAAAAATCTTGTGAACCTACCGGGATTCGAACCCCGCACCGTTCAGCCCGTAGACTAGTCGCTATACCACCTGAACTACCCCGGCTATTTCAGTTTATTTGTATATTTCCAAAATTTTTTGAGTGGATTAGGTATACAGGCGGACCCCCATATCCACGGGTAATACGTTCCAAGACCTACCGCGGTTACGTGAAAACGCGGATAATACCGTAAGCAATATATAACGTGACATTCGTGCAACATACATAAATACGGTAAAGTATAATTGATAAATTACGCACAGTAAGACATTACCAACATTAAATAAAATAACAATTAAGTGTAATAAAGAGGGGTACCCTCTTTCTACTAAAATTTTCTAGCCAGAAATTTAAGGCTTTTTCTACCTTCATTAAAACTTTAGCACGCGCTATAGCAGTAACGTTTGCAGTCTGCAGTGCAACAGACAAACTAACATGAATTTTTTCTTTGTTCTTCATCACTTCACGCATAGAAGAATCATTCTTGCCGTACAACCTGGCAATCGCCGCATATGATTTTTTTGTGCTATTTCTATCATATCCAGAATTTTCACTTTCTCACTAATGGAAAGGAAACCACGGCTTCTCTTAGGCTGAGAAGCACTACCAGCATCACTACTCTTACGCTTTGGTTCCATTATTACGGTTAACTAGGGCTTTCTGAACACAAACACTGCGATAACGCGGCAACTAATTCGAACGGCGAGAACGTTAGAAGCAGAATAGTGGCAAATTTGCGGGAAAGCTTGAGTACGGGGACAAAGGAAGATGAGTGAAATACTGGGTGCTTTTGAGCTGCTGGGTTTCACCATGTTATGGCCCGTTCTCGCTTGGCGCGCGTTTTGAAACTTATGAACCCTTTATTTCTTTAATTTTCCAATTTTTTTTTTCGGGCCGCGTTCAACCGCGGTTACGGGGGTCCACCTGTATATATATTTTATATTTGTACTTTACAACTATTTTTATTCTCTTTGGAATGCAACTGTAAGTATTGGAACTATTACGAACAATGCAAAAGGAAAATAAGGAACTGCACAAAAAAAGAAGTAAAGTTGAAGGGTTTTGAACCTGAGTAAAAATACAAAACACAAAATGAAATTCCATGCGAAGTCAGTTCTGGTTCCACAGTCACTCGGTGTACACAAGCATACATACACACCGTGTTATTAAGGAACTGAATAATTACCCTTGTGTCTAGGACTTCCATTACCCTTTCCTTAGCCACCTTCACCCCATCCCGTCGTCCTGCCACTCTGACGTGAGGATCTACGGAAACAAGCAAGTTAAATATTAAATTATTGTTTTTATAGCTTACAATTTATGGGAAGAAAGAGGCAGTTTTTATGATACAAATATTACTGCGGAAAATCTATCATACATTTGGTCTAATCACGAAACTAGAAAAATATTTTTCTATGACATCTTAGGCAACTCTGAAGGTACAAGGCAGAAAAAGAAGAAGAAGAGATTTCGCCGCCCAGTTCCCCTCGGAAGGAGATGACAAACATTATGGTGGTAGAAATTCTGCTGCATGAGAATTCAGAAGTGCAAGGTGGTTCAAATATGACCGGGAATGACTGCGGCTTGTTTACACACAAATCAGTCCAGGTCATATTTGAACCACCTTGTATATAGCTCTGTACAGAATTAAAGTTTCTCATGTGCCGAAATTTTAATATTTTACCCAGGCCCTCCCCGAAATTTGCCTTCAAATACCTTATCCAAACAGGCCTCAAGACCGGCTGCTTTTTGTTCTACCTGGAATGAATTCCGATAATTTGCTCTGACTCTCGTGCCATTAATTCAGGCTCCTTTAAGTGTGTAAATGTCAATAATTCCGAAACAAATTATTTACCCACACTACGAACATATGATATTACACGTCGTTTGAGGAAAGGTACGCAGATATCAGACTCCAAATGCGTATGGTGTTATCTTCAGCGGTTTCTAGGCGGGGCAGTTGCGAACATCGTCAAGGAAATCTAGGTCCGGATTTGCTGCCATACCTCGACTGAGCCCATTTCTCAGGCTCTTTCCTTGAATAAACTCCCAGCTCACCATATTAGTGGACACGCAACACACAAGTATAATCACAGCTGTCAGTATTATTTCATTTTCTTGCTCACAATCATAAAATAAACTAATCTACAAACGAAGTTTTTTTTATGCCGGTAAAGAAAGCCCGAAGTATTTTGTATAACTTCTGACTGGTAACGTGTGAACCTGGTTGGAACCTGAATATTATCTTTGCTACGAGGCCGAAGGCAGAGCTCTTAACGTATATTCCGTTATCAGTTACATTGATCACATTTAATAAATCAAACAAGGATAGTGACTTTTACCCATATAAGAATGGAAATAGGCCTAAAGAAGCAGGGTCTTTTTAACTTACGTTATTTTTTCCATACACCGTAATATTTACGTTAAATACTCTGATTTTTGTGAACATTTTAACCTGCACAATGTAAAATTACTGGCGATATTCAGTTCTGAGGGATCTTAACATTTCCATCGGTACGGGCTTCAAAGCAGGACAATTGCAACTTCTCTCTTCACCACCCATCTAAGAACTCCATCCACTGGACAGAATGGACTCTTTTGGGCAACATTATTCCTTTGTGTAAATCAATTATCAACCGCCCAATCCACACAAAGACACAACAATCTAATCTTGTAAATGAAACCAACTTGGTGCACTTTTTTATTCTTAGTGTATTTCGTCAATTTTGTTTATAACCTATACATGTTTCGGACCTCTCCAATCCTTCATCAGGAGGAAACTCTATTTATGCGACGCTAAGTATTTGTTGTTCTGTTTAGCTGACAGTCTGGTATGCAGGATGGAATGAAACTTCATTCCATCCTGCATACCAGACTGTCAGCTATACCGAATAACAAGTACCAAGTTTCGCATAAATACAGTTGTTCCTTCTGATGATGGGCTGGAGAGGTCCGAAACATGTAGAGGTTATAAATAACATTGACTAAATACACTAAGAATAAAGGCGTGCATCAAGTTGGTTTCATTTACAAGATTATCTAGAGATGCAGGTTAACAGAACATAAATTTTAACGCTCTAACCTTTGCACGTTCAGGCTTGTTCCCGAGAAAAACAGGCCGGCGAGCGGCGCTAAAGTTTCAACTCCGCGTAATGCCAAGTTGAGTGTCTTCACAGATTTATTCACCACACAAATTCGGCCTCATGAGTAGTGCTTTGGAACACAGGCAATTTATATTTAAAATTCCAGAATTCGTGTATGGGGCATAAGATATTCTGCGCACCATCCTGTGAAGATTTCCTCTGCTAATCGTATCATGAACGCGTATTATCACACTTTGTATTGATGAAGCACAGATAAAAAAACACTACTTTAGTGTACATAAACTGAACCATATATGTCCACGTAGCTACTAAGCCCAGTTGTCATCAGTTAGTTGAAACGTGATTAACAGAAATTCCAATACTACAGGCTTTTAATTATGTTACGCTTCTTCAGCCAGACGCAAGCTTCGAACTAGTCTAGACCTGTCTGCGTTTACAGTCACATTCGCAGCGTCATAACTTGAAACTCCCGTACATAATATGGGTAGTAGTAATCTGACACACGTAACGCTCAGAAGCGTGGAGGCAGTAGCCTACTAAGTACAGAAATACAAGCTGACATACTCGTATTTTACGTGTATGAAGAAGCACGTATTAACGATATTTATCAAAAAATTTCAACTGTGGAATTCCAGATATTCGCCAAGGCTCCAAAATGAACTCACCCCTGGATTTTTTTCAGTCCAAACCCACAGTAACATAAGTACGTAACAGTAAAACTTAACTGGTTGACAGAATATATGCACCCCTATTATTCGTCGCACAAATTCGAAATTTATCCTTCGACTATTAGTGTCTTTTCTGCCTGAAAATAATTAGAACTAACCGGTGAAATACCAATTAATTTTATACATACGTACCTCCAGAACGAGGATTAGGAGAGGAGGATAAAAAATCTAAGAATCATGATCCAATTTGGAAATGTTCGAGCCTAGCAGGCTGTAATACGAAGTCTGACCAAGCACGTTCGATATTATCCAGGAAAGGAATTTTGTGCCCGCAAAAAAAAAGCTAAAATATATATTATCTAAAAATAATTACGGGGAACAATAACATTTCAAGCTGTCAGCAAGTGGTACTAACGTACAAAAACCACCACTGAAAAAATATGTAAAACTATAATTTTAATATTTTATCTCTTAGTTTTTGGATATGATGCAGGAAGATAATACATTCAGAACTGTTTGATTACAAGCAACATCAACAATTTTAAAATTATTTTAATCGTTAAGTGAGTGTAATTTTCTGTTGGCTGCTGTCATTTGGCCCCCGCTGCTGTAACTACCGTTCCACCGATTCATGTTTTTAAAAAGAGAGTTGTCATAATTCCATATGCATAGGAATAAGCAAACTCAATGCTACAAGCGAAAATTTTGGAAATGACAATTACATTTTATGCTGTTCATCCAAAAAGATAGGCGTCGATATGTTACATTCAAGTTTAAAAACTCGATTCGTGACAATTAACGCCACATTCTTCTACGTGAATAATTATCAAACGTAATGGACTTTGACTTATTTCCAGCAGCTGTCTAAGTGTAGAAAAAGATATGTAATGTGCACTCCTGTTGAAAAATTAATAAATTATTGGATTCGTTATTTATTAGAAACAAGCAATGATAAATTTTCGGGAGTGTAATCCACTAGGGCTATGGGGAGAGTGAGTGTAGGATTGCGTCTTCATGCGTGTTCCTTAAGCACCGCTCGTTGCACATGCAGCGCCCATCTTATCAAGTGGCCATAACTTGTTCTGACACCTTCATTCTTATGAGTCAAAACCTGATAAGCAACAAATGCCTTACGCGATACGGAATTGTCAACAAGGCATTTTATAACCACCAATTTGCACGATTTCGTCTCCATACCCTTTTCGAACACCACGGATTGATGAGCGATTTCATGAATGCTCCGATCTTCTCTACAGACCTTGCTGGATAGCAGAGGAGACACCACAAAGAACTCCTATGGATCATCACACGACTATAATGACGTATTTCATAACTGTAATCCAATTATCAGCAACAGATAATATCATATATATCCAAGTTCACTGTCCATGGAATTTTAACTGGCACTCTTCTCCTTTATTTTATTTGGGGGTGGCAGGTAACTAGATATTATGCACACGTGTTAGCTCTTAAATCGCTGCGACACTACAAGCATCACTGCCGAAATTCGTAACACTGCACACTGGCGCAGAGAAGTGAATAAACGTAGCAACGCTTTCGCTCAAGCTTAAAGGTAAGTCACACGACCGTGAACTTAGAACTGACCAGTCATGAAATACAGTGTACGTCAACAACTTTAAACCTGCGACGCGTGATAACATCTCCAACATACTGTTGCAAAGCTGAAAAAGATGTGCTCATTCTAGGAAGTCAGAAGTTAATTCATCGCGTTGTCTGGTGACGAGTTTTAACGGGTAGGTTAACAGCATTCGATAACAGAGGTAAAACTGCAACTGTTGAAATTAAGAACAGCAAGTCTTAAGTCTCACGATATTTATAGCCGTACTTATTGAGATAAATCGTAAAACGTGGGATTCAGACAACCTGCTGTAACGTTTGTTATCATTACTGGTTTTAGGCTTTTTCGCAGAATTGCGAAAAGCGGCTGTTAGCTTTGGCGTATGTCTGTCTTTCTCTCTGTCCGTCCGCACAAAACTCTGCTCCCACTGGACGGCTTTCATCATATTTTACATTTAGTAGTTTTCGAAAATTTGTTGAGAATGTTCATGTTTTAATTAGAACCTGACAAGAATAACGGGTATTACATGAAGGCCTATGTACATTTATGATAATATACGTGGTCTGTTAGAAAAGTATCCGACCTTTGGCCGGGAAAAAGAAACTGGCTTACTTGGAGCGTTGGACACCTAATCACCCTCAAAGTAGTTCCCTTGGGACTCCACACACTTCTC
>Ga0123355_10009861_pt1 | contig 14573 bp, 7 predicted proteins | sample TergutEmb28metaG_3_FD_89872 | JGI IMG/M metagenome (GOLD analysis project Ga0123355, IMG submission 89872) | Embiratermes neotenicus P1 segment gut microbial communities from Petit-Saut dam, French Guiana - Emb289 P1 | ecosystem: Host-associated > Arthropoda: Insects > Digestive system > Gut ...
AAACAAGTTAGTCGCAGACTCCTGAAGATGGTCGTATTAACGGCCGAAACATGTTGAGTAATGAATGAATATTAAATAATAAAATAAGTGGCATCAAGTTGGTTTTTTCTCTTTACGCAACAAAAGTATGTGTTTATATACAATATACTGCTACATATTTCGACATTTATATGTTAACATCAGGGAGTTCTACATTTGTGCCGTGCCAATTTACACAAGTTATTAAAATTGAAGTTGTTAAAATCACAATTCCATTAATTATTAAGATATATTAAAATATTGAATTGAAATAAGAGAATAAAATGTAATGTGCCTTGTCACTACGGAGACCCCAAGCCCAGAATTAAAGTTCCTTTGTGAATCAGACGGATCTACCCCAAGTTACCTCGTTGTCTGGTGACATTTCACTGCGGACTTTCAAATACTGCAACACATTTACTTTTCACCGCCCTGAAATCTTGCAATGTGCCCAACCGGCTTCCTGTCAAGAACCCTCACTCTGCTGCAGGCGATTCACCTGCGAATCGACACAACAATTTGCTGGTCTCAAAGATAAGCCAGGGAAAGAGTGAAGAAGAATACAGGAGGTGGGTATTTGCGGGGACAACGTACTGGTGAAGTGATCTATTGGGTGTTTCTTGTTTAGGCAAGACATCCCCGTTGTGGTTTAAATATACTAGTAAATAAAACATATATAAATCAAATCTAAACACAACTTGATTTGTAATTAATCAACAGCGACATGTTTCGGCTATAGAAGTCATCATCAGGCCGAATACAAAACCATGCAGGAAATATATATTTTACAATTCCGTGAATTTTACGGACCGGATCTTGTCTTACATGTAACGGAGGTATTATACATTTCCTATACTATTATGTATTGAGCCTGAAAATGGCTTTTATAGCCGAAAAATGTCACTGATGATTAATTGCCAACAAAATTGTATATAGAATTGGTTTATATTTGTTTTATTGAATAGTGGGTTTATTACATGGTTCATAAACATGGAATAAGATACATAGTGTGAGAATGTATAAGAATGATATTCTCGATATTGCGATCTCTTAATGTGACACCGTGCATCCTGGTGGAGATAAACTAACATTTTAAGAAAGACGCTTTTTTCGTTCTGCTAATTTACGAAATGCACACATCCCCCCCCCACCATGGTACAACAGCCCCAAGTGGACCAGGTTCTCCTCATTATCGATGCTTCACGATCACACTCAGACACACCACACTCGATAGGATTCCCCTGGACCAGTGATCAGTCCGACGCAGAGACATCTACCTGTCAAAACAAACAAACAAAACAAGATAGATATCTATGTCACTGACGGGATTCGAACCACAGTCCCAGCAGGCGAACGCCCGCAGACTCACACCTTAGAAAGCGCGGGCAATACAATCGGCAAGTGCAGACGTAGCTGCAGTGAGATACCAAGAGCTACTCTGCCAAGTGATGTGTGTTCATATCACCGTCTTTGGTAACACCATGACTGTTGTAAAGGAGTGGGAGCTCCTGTACCCTAATATATCCTGTTATGTCACTCTCTTCATTAAAGAATATATATCGTACAATTTTAGGTGTTACCTACCATATATTTTAATATAACCGTCTTCAGTAACAACATAACTACTGTAAAATATTATGAGCTAATCTGCCATTTGATATATGATCACTGTCATCATTAAACAATACCTTATGTAATTTTTTAAAAGCTACTCTGCCATATGATATACTTCCATGACACTGTCTTCAGTAACACTACAGCTCTTATGCTCATCATTGCTGTTATTTGTGGGGGTTGTCAAGTCATGGGTTTGTCGTCTAAAATTTTTGCAGGAATTTATTTTTGCTTCTCCAAACGTCAGTTTTTTTTTCACGTGAAATTTTGAATGAACCTTCACTTACTCCTTTTCATGTTTCTAACCAATTAGACACATTTTGTGATGGTTTTAAATTTACAATTATTGCCTATCTTCGTGCTTCATTAACAGCGGTAATTTATGTCAATTCTAATTACAGTGGTGTACACATGAATGAAATACCTGCAAATTCCTCATCTTATTCTCTCGTTACTCAGACACTGTGTAGAAATTTATTATTATTGCAGGTGAGAAAATGGTTTATAAACAAAGAATTATATTACAAAAAGTGACACTGCTGTTGTTACGCTCTGTGAAAGTCATGACGTCAGTTTTTTATAGCCACATATATTTATTTGATAGGAAACTCTCGGAAAGGTGCAAATGAACATTGCGGTCCTCAAGGACAATGAGACAGACGTATCGGAGATTCAGTACTACTGCTACATCCTTATTCAAGGTTAGAGATGGAGAAGCCAGGTTTCTTCCCAACTTTGGTACTATTTCGTCATCATCGGGAACTCTGAAGGGTTAGCCGTAGTAACTGTTCCTTAGCCCTTGGTCCTTCCACCGTTTCTTCGGTCGTCCTTTGTTTCTCCTGCCTTTATGTTTAAACTGCAGTGCCTGCGTGGTTATCCTTGCGTCCATTCTCTGCAAGTGTTGTAGCCACTTTTATTGGTACTATTGCGTTTACCGAACAATGTTCTGCACAGCCACTATGTCCCAAACAGATTGATTCCTTTCCCGATCTGATAGGGTAATTCGTAATAGGCGGATTAAAAATTTCATTTATGTTGCTTCCAGTCTTTGTTCATCTCTTTTCTTCAGCACTCTGTGTTCATCGCCACATTTCAAGGCCGATTTAGCTGTAATATTGTGGATTCTTAACTTTGTTCTCCTCAGTCATCTGTTTTCCAAAATGTCTCGGTACAATGCCATTTGCTTTACTGTATGTCTGTATCCTGTCTTGTTAATCAATTTTATAGTCCGATTCAAGATATCCTTACTTACTTACTCCAAGGAACGGAATCCTTCTTGAGAAGCTAACCGGTTCTCATCTAGTCAAGAAATTCCCCACATTTTATAGAAACCGAAGGTTCATTACCACATTCACAATTGCCCGCCACCTGTCCCTGTCCTGAGCCAGCTCGATCCAGTCCATGCCCCCACATCCAGCTTCCTGAAGATCCATTTATAAGATGTCCTCGATACTTGAAATCTGATACCCATTCAATGGAGTGCCTCTTTATCACATTTCAGTCTTCAAGACTCAATGAGTTCGTTGCTGTTCCATTACTTTAACTGATCGTATTTGTATCAACAAAGAAGTAGGTGTGTTGTAAAGCCAAGCATTGCGTGGCATGTTTGTACACTGCTGGACGGATATCTGCAATTAATTTTACTTATCTGCATGTAATCGAGCGAATTACCGAAACACGTACACCAGCTTCAAGTCTTGCCTTATATTCGTGACACTCTGTTCGAATCTACCTACAGACGCCGAATAACCTTTGAAAATATTTAAGACTCAAATCTTCTGGAGTGTTTTGCCATGTCGGCTCGTAAATATTAACCGACGTTTCGGAGTAACGTACTGTTTTCATCATCAGGGCCACGAGCAATAACCTGGAAGAATCGAGTCTTTATCTGCAGGGCTGCAAGAACTTCCGATCTTTATTGAAAATGCTTGTTAGTGCGATAAAAGAGTCCACGGCCACCCGACCCTTTAAGACTCTAGCAGCTCATTTTCAGGGCATATGAAGCAACGCTTCTGCTCTGTGTTTGGAAGCTTACGTGTTAAAACCTCTTGACGGAGTTGAGTAATAAAAGCCGAATTTTGCGTTGGCTTTCTCTCCAGCTTTCCACTAATATGAAGGGATTTTATCCCTAATAGGGTCAGCGTGGCTTCTTACTCTTCTTGTGTAGCGCAAAAGACATACTCGGGTCAAGGCCTCCTCTTTGCTGAAGTTTATAAATCAATAACAATTAGACACACACACACACACACATAAAATGTAGGACTCCTCTCGACGAGAGATCAGCTTATCGCACATGCCGCTACCTACACAACACACAACAAAACACAAGAGACGAACATCCATGCAATGGGCAGGATTTGAACTCGCGATCCCCGCAATGGAGGGGCTGCCGTAGACCTCAAGGCCACCGGCAAGCGTGGCTTTCTTACTCATGCCTTCCAGTTATTCTGTAATTATTCTGCTGTTCGTCTTATAAAGTGGTATAAATTGACAGCGATCTTTAATGAGATACAAATAAATAAATACAACTTCAGCAATTTCGTCTAGTAAACTCTAAAGCAATAAGAGAAACGTGAAGTTTATTGCTCCTGCATTCACTAAAGGAGAGCCAAATAGAAATTTATTGCTTTTTGGGGAAAATCCGAAGAGGGTTGGTGTTCGGCGTACGGGAGTTCTGAGCTTCTCTACGTGTAGCCACGCTTTCTTTTGTGTTTGGAAAACATATTGTCAACCCCACGTATCAAAGTAACGGAATTTTGAAACTTACTACACATACGAGTGAAACCATAAATTCAGCCTCCATGAGTTTAGGATAAGACCACGTGGAAGACGTGCAGTTTCTGGTCAGTTCAGCGTGCGGCGCTGCGCTGTAACGTTAGAATAATGAAGACAGTATATTATGTCGTCCCTTAAAAGCGTCTCCCCACCAGCGACGCTACCTTGATATCATCCACATCGATTTTTCAGTCGGGCTTCTAGCGACAGTCCGCGCGCTATCTGATGCCAGCTGATGCGAAAATCGAATTTAATCGCTTTATAAGCTCTTGCTGACATAGCTAACATAGCTAACATAGCTAACGCTTCAAGTAATGTTACGTTATTCAGTGCTGGCAGTTCGGCGAGTGTGTGTGTGTTCTTAAATATGACGTTTTATAGCGTACGGCGTTCCTAGTTGGCAGAAGGGAGGCAAAATGTGAAAGAATGAGAGCTTGTGAAGGGATATTAAGAAATGGAAGATAAAAAAAAAATATTTTGCAATACGGATTATGGAAATCATGTGAACAGAAATTGAACGTATTCTATATCCTCACTGAGACAGCTATTAAGATCTTAATTTTCTGGACAGCGATGGCTTGTTGCATAGGAAAGTGTCCGCGTTTTGGAGACACTTGATGGCTTCCTCTTCATCGCCGAAGGGTTGACACGTACCACAATGCATGAAGTCACATACTGTGAGACATTAATTTCACTGGTACCCTGAAATATGAAAACTCGAAGTTCAGTGAACGTTGTAAATATAGATACATCACGTCAGTCGATAACACAACACTTTATTTATATACAAACATAATATATTTTGTCAGGGCGACATGTTTCGACCTTATAAGGTCATCCGCAGGCCCTCCAAGATGACAGATCCAAGAGTTGTTTGTTTCATGAAACTAAACAAATCTTGGATCTGTCTTCTTAGAGGGACTGAGGATGACCTTATAAGGTCGAAACATGTCGCCCTGACAAAATATACTATTTTTGTATACAAATAAAGTGTTGTGTTATCAACTGACATGTTGTATTTGTATGTTATAACACTTCGGGGTGGAAAACATCGAACATTGTGAACCCAAATTAAAAGTTGAGTAAGAGACTTAAGTAATAAGAGCACCTTTCGTCTTAGAATGCTGACAGTTTCTCAGACGTTCACCAAAATCTGTGCTTTTTGTGGATCAGAAGTTTTGTTCCCACAATGGACAGCCACTCGATTATTTTCCTAAGTTCAAATTTAAAAGAACAATTCAGACCTTCTTCAAGCAAGATCTTCTACTTCTTTGGGCGTAATGTCAGTTCTGTTGCTGTTTCCATTTATTTCTTTATTTCTTATTGTCAATTACTTTTATCGAATTAATTATTCCTCCTTTTTATGTACGGTTCATATAACATAACTTAAAAATTTCCAAATTAAATTTTTCGTTTACAATATCAACAAATGTACCTTTTATGTACACAAATACAATCTTGTATCGGTGGAAGCTCTACACCAAGATTTAACACTTACTAAAATATAACAGATTACAAAACTAATTCGTATTTTATGTAGCTGTTTTGCTGCTTGTGTACGACATTTGGGCACCACAACCTGTGGTGGAAATAGTATTATTAAAAGAATAATACATTAGAACAAAAAACAGTAACACTTATTAAGGCCTGTTCATTAAATATGGTTAAAAATTTGCGTCTTGTGATTTTTATTTATATACAGACATCTAATTTATGTTCGTTCCCTCACGAATGTTGTCTCTGTAGGACGTGTGTTGAGTTTTGTGTAATGGTTGACTGTTAATAGGTTAATGACACAGAAACATGTAGGATTGTATTTGTGTATATCAAAGGTGCATTTGTTGATGGCATGATTGAAGAATTTAATTCAATCAAAACACACTGAATAAATAATATCAAATTTTCGAGCTTCCGCCGCCGCTTTTGTAATTATCGAAGTAAACCACATTTCTTAAAAAGTATGTGCCTGTTTTTACGATTATATCCATCCAAATAGCCTGTGGTTAAGACCAAACATTTTGTAGCCCTGACGCTATCGTAACTAACCTATATCATCATAACTGTATTATACAGCCCGTAACATGCGCTGCTATGGAGTACTTGTGCTGCCACCACCGGAAGTGAAGGGAAGCCGCTGTATTTCATGTATTTAACACGGCTTCCGGTAGAGGCAGGACTGTCAATTTTTAACTTCAGCTTGATGCTAAAAACCAATATTTTGAAAAGGAATTAATATCAACAAAGGGGACTGGCATCATTGCTGAATTATGAGGTTTCTGGAAATGTGTATCCTTAAGAGATACTTCCGGTATTTCAGTAGACCATGCTGTACCAAAGAGATATTATCGTATTAATGTATGTAATTTTGAGACAGGTGTGTTTTCTTAGAGATTAGTCCTTTTTATTATTAATAGTAGTAGTGATAGTAGTAGTAGTAGTTGGTGGTGGTGGTGGTGGTGGTGGTAGTGGTAGTGGTAGTGGTGGTAGTAGTGGTAGTGGTAGTATTAGTAGTAGTAGTAGTAGTAGTAGTAGTAGTAGTAGTAGTAGTAGTAGTGGCTAAATGTGTGCTGCTGCAGCTAAAGCTCGTATATCCATGGGTCTTAGACACCTAAATTAAGGTCTAGCAATAGTGGGAGCAAATCTGTAAGGTCATTGTTCTGTAGCTGCGAGGAACCATGTAAGATAAAAGCACTACTCGTATTTGACCTGCAATTTGCAAGCTCTGGCTTGGACAGTTGTTCAAAACGACACAGACGTTATAACGGCAGTTTATTATACGTAACTGCTCTGTCCGCAGAGACACTGTGCGCTCTGCATCACGTCTCTCTCTGTCTCATGACAGTCCATCGCATCATTCTCATTTTGCAACAGACGAACGCCATGATCGTACGGCAACTTCTCCAGCTGCTCTGTTCTGGGGGAGAACTAAACGGCAGAGTGCAGGCGTTATCGAAGCGAACTTCCATGTTCGTTTAAGTCTCGGTGTACATTTTGCGGTAAATAATTTTCACTAATTAATTACATCTACAAAACAGAATGCGGCAGCCCACTGTTGTGCTGCAGCTTATCCCATTATGTCAGATTCTACAGGATATTGCTACTTTGTTGCACTTTCTTAACCTCATTCCAGGGTTCCTACGAAGTTTGTTTTCGCGACAAAAAATTCTCGTTAATGTCAGACAAAGAGTTAGTGTCACTTTCTAAGTAACTGAAATATCTTATGAGTACCAGAAGCGAATAGTGTGTGGCGAGTTTGTGCTGATGCTTGTAGATGGCGGTGCTAATTTTAGGGGAAAGTTTGAGGGAAAAGGTATCAAGGGTATTTGAGAAGGGGCTAAAAGAAATTTATTATAATGATTTATTCTGTTTAAAGGTAGGCAATGCGTTTCAGGGGAGTGTGAAAGGGGGTATAGGACAGTAATATATAGAGTAATTAGAAAAAGCGAGTAGGGTGTATATGCATTGGGAAACAAAGGAAATATATCAAGAGAACTATGAGTGTATCTTAAAAATGTTGAGGGAAAGGGGTCTATCTCGTAACATAATCCGATGTTAATATGCGAGGGTCTTATATGTCGTATTTCACACATAACTAAGTAAAAATCACATGAAATGTGACATTACGTATGTCATGTTTTTCGGAGAAATGATGATTGGATGATTCATGTACCTGGGGTATCCAAGTGAAATTCACGGACATAACAATGAAGGTTCAATTGCTGGTACAGAAGGATTCTTTCTTCATCTACAGCACACTCCTAGAGGCTTTCTTCTTCATCCAATGGATACGGGGGAATTTATATACCAAATTAACCAGTATTTGAACCTGATATGTCACCGCGTATTACACACACATAAAGGGAAATGCATTGAGATGTCCTTTCACCTGGTAATGTAGTGTTTCATAGATTTTCATTTGTAATGGCGGGGAAGGTTGCATTGGTACTTTAAAAGCATGTTCGATGAAAAATATGTACTTTATTGAGCCACGGACAAAAAATAATATATAATATTGCATACATAATACTTGAGCTTATTATTTTTTGTACCATGACCAACAAATGCACAATTGTTTCACAAATTATCACACTCCTACATGTTTCGACATTATCATGTCATCCTCAGGGAGCTTGTGATCAATACCTTGCCAAGTTACACAAGCATTTCAAATGCATCTGTTGGTAAAACATTTGAAATACTTGTGTAAATTAGTAAAGTATTGATTACACGTTCCCTGAGGCTGACACGATAATGTCGAAACATGTAGGAATGTGACAATTTGTGAAGTAATTTTGCGTTTGTTAGTCATGGTACAAAACAACAAAAGATGTACGACACGTGTATTAAAATAAACGAAATTACGCTTATTGTTTATGTAAATAATCGGTGATATTTATTATTTCTGAGTATATTTTCTAGCACTCGGCACTAAATCATTCTATATCCCACTATCGTCATTAGTCATCAGCTTGTATGAATAATCAAGATTACGCTGTATGTACTCATGTAATGGTTTATAAGTCTGGTCACCAATCTGTCTCTTCTTTCCCGATGTAATGCCAAGACCTGCAAGGGGGGAAAGATGGAGCGGTACCCATAGAACCGATCAAATGTGGCTTGGTTGGGCACTTACCGTTCACATGACGCGGGAGGTCAGTGTAGTGTAAATAGTATAACTATCCATGTACTAAAGACGGGAATCCTGTTATTCCTTTAAACGTGCCTTCTGACTCAAAATATACCTCAGAGAATGCCAGCTGTCGTACTGTTAATACATCAACCAACAGTTGCACTTAACAAGTTAAAATTTGTGAAAAATATTAATCACCTACGAGTTAATTTTAGTGATAAATTGTACTTAATTAGTGCTTTTGTTAGTTGATGTACTAATTACACGAATGTGTATGGTAAGGTTAAATATATGTCCCTACGTCTTGTTTGGGTGATCAAATGGCGAATATCTTTTAGGGTCAAGGTTGTCCTTTGATATGAGAACTGCGTACAGTACAAAAATCACATAATTTGTCTCTGTGAAAAAAAATTGCAGGTTTGTTTTTTACTGTTCAGCCAGGTTAAGGTACCATTGCCATTTAAAGGGTTAAATATTGGAGGCTATTTATACCTTGTGATGGGGAGTAAAGATATTACCTACATATTGAGCAACTATTAATGGAACATTTGGTAGTTGTAAATATGAGATTATCATCTGTTGCTATTCGCCCCACATACGTGACTTTGCACTGTGTCAACTGACATTTGAAATATGAGTCATGTGGGCTTAAGAACTCACAGTTCTTCATAATGAAAACACAAAAAAAAGGTATCAGAATTACGTTTCTTATGATGTCGTGAGAGTGAACAATGCGATCAGAATTCTGTCGTGATAGTGAATACTGCTATCAGAATTCTGTCGTGAGAGCGAATATTGCGAATAGAATTCTGTCATAAGAGTGAATAATGTGATCAGAATACTGTCGTGAGAGTGAATAATGTGATCAGAATACTGTCGTGAGAGAGAATACTGCGATCAGAATTCTGTCGTGAGAGTGAACAATGCGATTAGAGTTCTGTCGCGAGAGTGAATACTGCATCAGAATTCTGTCGCGAGAGTGAATACTTCGATCAGAATTCTGTCGTGAGAGTGAATACTGCTATCAGAATTCTGTCGTAAGAGAGAATACTGCGATCAGAATTCTGTTGTGAGAGTGAACAATGCGATCAGAATTCTGTCGCGAGAGTGAATACTGCGATCAAATTTCTGCCGTGAGAGTGAATACTTCGATCAGAATTCTGTCGTGAGAGTGAATAATGTGATCAGAATTCTGTCGTGAGAGTGAATACTGCGATCAGGTTTCCGCCGTGAGAGTGAATACTGCGATCAGAATTCTGTCGTGAGAGTGAATACTGCGATCAGGATTCCGCCGTGAGAATGAATACTGCGATCAGAATTCTGTCGTGAGAGTGAATACTTCGATCAGAATTCTGTCGTGAGAGTGAATAATGTGATCAGAATTCTGTCCTGATAGCGAATACTGCGATCAGGATTTCGCCGTGAGAATGTATACTGCCATCATAATTCTGTCGCGAGAGTGAATACTGCGTTCAGAATTCTGTCGTTAGAGTGAAAGCGATCAGAAGTATGTCGTGATAGTGCATACTGCGATCAGAATTTTACCTAGTGTGTGAATTCTGCTATCTGAACTGGTGTCGTGAGAGTGAAAACTGTTATCAGAACTGTAGTCGTGAGGGTGAATACTGCTATATGAACTGGTGTCGTGAAAATGAATAATGTTTTCTGTACTGGTGTGGTTGGAGTGAATACTGCCATCTGGACTGGTGTCGTGAGAGTGAATACTGCTACCTGAACTGGTGTCGTGTGAGTGAATACTCATATTAGAACTGGTGTCGTGAGATTGAATACTGCTATCTGAACTGGTGCCGTGAGAGTGAATACTGCTACCTGAATTGGTGTCGTGTCAGCGAATGCTGCTATCTGAACTGGTGTCGTGAGACTATCTGAACTGTTGTCGTGAGTGTGAATACTGCTATCTGAATTGGTGTTTTGAGAGTGAATACTGCTGACTGAACTGGTATCGTCAGTGTGAATACTGATATCTGAACTGGTGTCTTGAGAGTGAATACTGCTATCTGAATTGGAGTCTTGAGAGTGAATACTGCTATCTGAATTGGTGTCTTGAGAGTGAATACTGCTATCTGAATTGGTGTCTTGAGAGTGAATACTGCTATCTGAATTGGTATCTTGAGAGTGAATACTACTGACTGAACTGGTATCGTCAGTGTGAATACTGATATGTGAACTGGTCTCGTGAGATTGAATACTGCTACCTGAACTGGTATCGTGAGTGTGAGTACTGATATCTGAACTGGTGTCTTGAGAGTGAATACTCCTATCTGAATTGGTGTCTTGAGAGTGAATACTGCCATCTGAACTGGTGTCGGGAGAGTGAATACTGCTCTCTGGCCTGGTGTCATGAGAGTAAATACTGCTATGTGTACAGGTGTCGTGAGATTGGATACCGCTATCTGGACTGCTGTCGTGAAATTGATTACTGCTATCTGGATTGGTTTCGTGAGATTGAATACTGCAATCCGACGTTTGGAGCCTCGAATTTCAAACTTATCACATTCATTAGTTGATATATGACGGGTTTCGAAGCAAGAATCTTTCAGCAACGCGCAATAACGGAGCAGCCGACAACTTCATAAGATGCAGCGAGAATCTTTGAATTTTTCAACGTCAGCTCTCTTGAAGGAAACATGACAGGTGCTGATGGGAAATAAAAGAAAATATGCATTTGTGACGGCGTGTGCCTTCATGCGGCCCCTCGCCAGACGGTGCTACCAACCAGCAGTAGCGAATATTCTTTACTAAAAAGTAAGAGAGTCACGTGAAACATGCGGACTTTTGTGGGTGTTAGCCGCAGGGTTTTGTATTTTCTTTGTACCGGTAAATACCCTACTTAAATTGTCTTCCCAAATTATCAAATTAAACCCGTCAGTTTACACAAGTGTTTCACTGCGCCGATATTCTTCCAAATTTTTTATGTAATGGCCGTATTCTACTGTTCATCTCCTGCAAGAAATACCTTGAAATTTCTCTCACAAGTTCTGTTTATAAGCAAACCACCCTTACCAATCAGGTTGGGATCTTTCTTTTTAGATTCTTGTACCGACGGATGGAATTTTATTGACTGGTAATAACAGTCCTTTTTGGAAGCAATCCAGTTATGTTCATTACTAAACAAACGAACTGTATTTCGTCTGACACAACACAGCTGTCTATGAAACAATGGGTTACAAATCAAGTAATATTATGAACCTATTAGTACTCCGTACCGGGTTCTTATCTGAGATATTCGTGCTGCATGTTCATCCTATCTGACTAACGAACGAGCTAACTAGATCAATGGAGGAAAGTCGTTCCTGAGATACTAACAGTTCCTCAACTGGTGAAGAAATTTCCTACATTTTATAAAACTTGGAGGTTCGTTACTGCATTCACAAGAGCCACCTGTCCCTATCCTGAGCCAGAGCAATCCACTCCATGCCTCTTCAACGTCTTGAAGATCCATTTTATTATTCTCCCAACTATGTCTAGGTCTCCCAAGCGGTCTCTTTCCATCAGGTCCCTCCACCAAGACCCTCTTTGCACCTCTGCTCTCCTCCATACATGCTACATGTCCCACTCATCTCATTCTTCTTGATTTGATCACTCCAATAATATTCGGTGAAAAACACAGATCACAGTTCTCCTCGTTATGTATTCTTCTCCACTCCCTTGTTGTTTCGTCCCTCTTAGGCTCGAATATCTTCCTCAACGCAACACTCTGCAACATTCTCAGCCAAATCCTGTCTCAGCATTCCAATTAAAACTGTTCTGGCCCTGACATCACATTGTTCTGTATTTAACTATAATCCAAATAGAAACAATTGCAAGTTAAAACCGCTTTTCAGGAGAAAGCTTTAGATAATTCTTCATTACCCGATAACCAAAGAGTAAGCGAAAGCCCACAGCCACTGAACAATGTTATATTGCAACAAACGCCAACCAGAAACCCAGAACATCGATCGGGTGCGTTCGGATATACCATTGCAGTTGCGACTGGTCACATCAGCTGACACTTTCTCACACAGTTTGTTAAGTCGTGTGATTATTTTTTTTAAAGTTTATTTTATCGGCCCTAAAACGGGAATCGCATTTCTATAACGACATAAAATAGACAAATTATCAGTAAGATTTATTCAGGCCTATGTATGTATGTTGAACTGGTTTAATAATAAAGAATATTAAGTGCGTTGTTACTTGGATATGAAGAGGCCGCTTTGATTATCTTACGAATGAAATATATATTATTGGAAGTATGAAGTTAACGTCAAAATATTGAGACCAAATTACCAAATCAAAAAGCAAATCACAAGTTATAATTCTTGTGTTCTTTATGTACGCAGTTTGAGCTGTATTAAATTTAAGCCTATTAAGTTAGCTCTTACCAGTTAATCATTAATGTTTTTGAAAAGTGTATCCCTTACAAGTGTACTCCTACAGGGCGTACGTTAAAGTTATCTAATATAAGTTCAAAATTTTTCAATTTCACCATTTTTTAACTCTTGCAGTCCCCAAAATTTGAGGCATAATTTATAAGTATTTGTACACATGACCTATCATCATACAAAATTATACATGCCTCATATCAATGATTCATTAGCTTTTGCCATCAATGGGAAAGCAAAGTAAGTACTTCAGATACAGCTGCAAAGCTCCTAATGTAATATAAGTAAGATATTAATAGTTGAATTTTATTCTCATGTTTCTTAAACGTTCGTAATTCGAAGACGTAACTCAAGCAATAACGGTGTCGCTCCCACTTCAAAAATTCGTCCATCCACCTGGTCATTCCTAACCACTGTAATGTCCTTTAAAACGTCAGAAAAAATTTGTTCATAAGATTACGTACCCTGTTTGTACACTAAACAGCACAGATACACGACGATAGGGAAGACCGTGACAAGCGATAGTATTGAACAGTGGACTATCGTGGCTATAGGATGCAAAATAAACACTAAGAGGCAATTTACTTGCCTCATAAATAGCCATTATTTCGTTACTACCACCAATCACTTCATGTTTCCGCACTTCATTTCGTGATTTTCCGCTGCGCTTTGTCATGACCTCTTAACAACAAAGGCAATGTACGCATGACGTAACATTGAGCTACGTTCTCCTAACCATAGTAGCAGTGGAAAAGTAATAGTAATTATTATTACATATTCTGAGTGTGTGTTTGTATGTCTAGCATGAAATGCGCTTTCGCACTATTATATTGTCATCTGTGGACTGTGGACCCATTTTTTCCACTTTATCTCATAAACGGCGCGGTTTTCGGAAAAAAATAAAAGACATTGAAACGCGCGTTTTGATTTTCTCTGCAAACGTTTTTTTTTTAAATTTCTCCTTCAATGAAACATTTGGCGAGATAGTATCGTATACAGGGAGACATTCAAATGAAAACCTTAACATCTCCTGTTTATTGGACCGTGCATCATTGTGATAGTTGAAGAATAAAAGACCAACTTGATGTCACTTGCTATTTTATTTCACTTCTTATGTGCTCAACATGATTCGGACATTAATATATCCATCATCA
>Ga0123355_10009862_pt1 | contig 14573 bp, 10 predicted proteins | sample TergutEmb28metaG_3_FD_89872 | JGI IMG/M metagenome (GOLD analysis project Ga0123355, IMG submission 89872) | Embiratermes neotenicus P1 segment gut microbial communities from Petit-Saut dam, French Guiana - Emb289 P1 | ecosystem: Host-associated > Arthropoda: Insects > Digestive system > Gut ...
ATGGGCGGTCTTGGGAACACCTTCGGCGACGTGATCGAGCACCTGTTCTCCCCCGGGACGCGCAGGCTTTTCAGGGAGCTGGGACACCAATTCGACAGGGTGCCCCTCCACGGGAAAAAGATAAGGGAAGGCGAGAAGCTCCTCGCGGAAATCGACCTTTTGATGGAAAACGATGAAACAGTCGCTGCCGTCGAGGTAAAGGCCAGGGTCAGGGTCAGGGACGTAACTGGCCACGCTAATCGGCTGGAAACGCTGCGCGGCTGGCTAGACCGCCGTGGCGACCGCCGCGAGCTGATCGGGGCGATGGCTGGGGCGGCGTTCGGCGAGGAAGAGCGCAAGGCTGCGCTTGAGGCTGGTTTTTACGTGATGGCGCAGAGCGGCGACACGGTGCTGCTGGACGTGCCCGAGGGTTTCCAGCCGCGGAAGTGGTAGCTTCGCGGTTAGCCTGGAACCCGTTTCGCCCCCTCCGGGGGGCGCTTGTTTCCCGCGGAAGCCCAGGCGGCGGCTGGTTTACGCTTCGCCCGCGCCGTGGTATCATTGCCCATGATCGAGATTCGCAGGCTTGAGGCTGGGGACATGCCCTGGCTCGAGAGGATCCACGCGGTGGTCTACAACCAGCGCAGGGAATTCCCGAAGGAGCCGGAGGTGAAAGAGGGGGAGCCGCGGGGGCACCCGCCGCGCTGGTCGTGGGGGGCGTTCGAGCGCGGGAAGCTGCTTTCGTGCATGACGGAGATCGACTTCCTGATGCGCTTCGACGGCGGCGCCGCGAAGATGTCGGGCGTGGGCGGCGTGGGCACCCTGCCGGAGGCGCGCAAGGGCGGGCTCGTGCGGCGCATGTTCGAGCGGATGCTGCCCGAGGCCTACGAGGGCGGCGCGGTCTTCTCGAGCCTGATCCCCTTCTCGCACGACTATTACCGCATGTTCGGCTACGAGACCTGCTGCGCCCTGTGCAACGTCGGCATTCCCGCGAGGGACTTTTTCGCGCACAAGACGGGCGGCGAGTTCGAGCAGGTCTTCCCCGGGGGCGACACTTCCGCGCTCCAGGAGATACATTCCGCGTACATAGCGGGCCTCAACCACGGGATTTGCCGCGACTACTGGCCGGAGGGCCGGAGCTGGAAGTGGTTCGCGGGCAGCGACCCCTACAGCACGGGTGTCTTCTTATATATTTGGCGGGACGATGGGGGGACGCCGCGCAGCTACATCAAGTACAAGGGGCGGGAGGACGGCGACGGCGGCCACGAGATGTCCGTCGTCGAGCTTGCCTTCAGGGACCGCGAGGGCCTGCTGGGCGCGCTGGGCATCGTCGGCGGGCTCTCGGCCCAGTACCGCTCGCTCAAGTGGGCCATGCCGACGTTCATCGACCCGCTGGATCTCTCGGGGAATTCCTGGGGCATAACCCAGAGCGTCGAGCCCAAGTACATGACGCGGGTGGTGAACGTCAGGGCCGCGCTGGAGGCGATGCGCCGCCCGGAAGGGGAGGGCGAGTACGTCGTCGAGGTCGAGGACGGGAACCTCGCGGCGAACTGCGGCAGGTTTCTGGTCGAGTTCGCGCCGGGCGGGTCCAGGGTCTCCGCGACGCGGCGGGATCCCGACCTGCGCTGCGACATCCGCGCCTTCAGCCAGCTCGCGACGGGCTACCGCTCCCTTGGCAACGCCCTGCTGTCGCGCAGGTCCGGCCTTGAGCTGCTCGGGAACGGGGAGGCCCTGGCGCGCGCCTTCACGCTGCGGCCCCAGCACGTTACCGAGTCCTTCTGAGCGCGGGCCCCCGCGGCGAGGCTTTTCGCGAAAAAAAAAACTTGCCAACGCGGGGCTGGCGTGCTACAATTCCAACATGGGACAGACAGATTCTGGCAATTCGCTTGCCGCCAAACTACGAAGGCTTGCGGTTTACTCCGCAATCATCCTCGCCTGCGCCCTTGGCATCTTCCTTCTCACCAGCGCGCGCGTGGACGATTTCTCCGACAGGTGGCAGGGCTTCGACCTTACCGTCGGGCTTGCCGGCAGGGACAACACCTACACCCGCTACCTGGCGCGCCATGAGCGCGTGCCTCCGGGCGAGCGGGATCGGGCGATCGACGTTGCGAACTGGAGCTCTGCGGACGGCGCCTCGCTGCTCTTCGATTTCGAGGGCGAGCCCGTGGTGCTGCGCACCGAGGAGCGCGGCTACGTCGAGTTCACTGTCTACATGGAACGGGCCGGGATGTACCACCTCCACATCGAGTACTTCCCGCTCGAGGCCCGCGGCATCGACATGGAGCGCCGGGTCAGGATAAACGGCGAGATTCCGTTCCTTGGCGCGGACAGGCTCATGTTCAGGCGCGTCTGGGGCGACGATCCCGACGGCCGCGTCATGGACGCGCAGGGCAACATGGTCCGCCGCCGCGACAACCAGGGCAACGAGATCCGCCCCCGCCAGAGGGAATTCCCGCGCTGGGAGAGCGCGTGGTTCAGGGATCTCCTTGGCCACCAGGTCTATCCCTACAGGTTCTATTTTTCCGCCGGCTACAACACGATCCGGCTTGAGGGCGTGAACGAGCCGATGGCGATCCGCTCCTTCGAGCTTAGGGCGCCGGCCCCCCCGATGAGCCACGCGGAGTTCCTCGCGGGCTTTGACCTGGGCGAGTTTCGGAACTCCGACCCGCGCTTTTGGATGAGGGTGCAGGGGCAGGACGCGGTTCGCCGCTCCGACCCCTCGCTGGCCCCGATCCACGACCGCTCCTCCGGGGCGACCTACCCGCCGGCCCCGTCCCTGATCAGGTTCAACATGATCGGCGGGCACCCCTGGCGCGTCGCGGGGCAATGGATCGAGTGGGAGTTCGAGGTGCCCGAGGACGGCATGTACCGCATCTCGATCAAGTCCCGGCAGAACTACAACCGCGGATTCGTCTCCAACCGCTCCATCCTCATCAACGGCGAGGTCCCGAGCAGGGAGCTTGGCGCGGTGCCGTTCATGTTCAGCAACAGGTGGCAGCTCGTAACCCTGTCCGATGACGGCGGGGAGCACCTGCTTTTCCCCCTCCGCGCCGGGACGAACACCATCCGCATGGAGGTGGTCATGGGCGAGCTGGGCAGGATGCTCAGCACGATCGAGGACAGCGTTTACCGCCTGAACGAGATTTACAGGCAGATCCTGGTGCTCACCGGCCCCGACCCGGACCCGATCCGCGACTACAGGATCGACGCGGTGTACCCGCACCTGATTCCCGCGATGGAGCTGGAGAGCCGGATCCTGTACAGGCTGGTGGACGAGCTGACCGCGTATTCCGGCGAGCGCAGCCCCCAGACCGCGGCCGCGATGACCCTGGCCAGGCAGCTAGAGATATTCTCCAGGCGGCCCGACAGGATTCCGCGCCAGCTCGTGAACTTCAGGCAGAACATCAGCTCGCTGGGCGACAGCCTGCTCGCCCTCGCGCAGGGCCAGCTTGACATCGATTACATCGTGGTAAGCGCCGCGGATGCGGAGCTGCCCGACACGGGCGAGAGCTTCATCGGCAGCGTCGCGCACGAGTTCCGCTCGTTCATCGCGTCGTTCTTTATGGATTTCGACAGCCTCGGCGACGTCCACGCGGACGGCGAGGGGGTCATAACCGTGTGGATGCTCGCGGGCCGCGAGCAGAGCACGATCCTCAAGAGGATGATCGACGACACCTTCTCGCCCGCGACGGGGGTAATGGTGAACGTCAGGCTGGTGGCCCCCGAGGCGCTCATGCCCGCGGTCGTCGCCGGCATCGGGCCGGACGTCGCGCTCACCGTGGGCCAGGGCGACCCGGTGAACTACGCCATCCGCAACGCCGTGGTGGACCTTTCGCGGTTCCCGGGCTTCGCGGAGACGGCCGCGCAGTTCAGCGAGGCCGTCCTCACGCCCTTCCGCTTCCAGGACGGGGTTTTCGGCCTGCCGGAGCAGCAGTTCTTCCATGTCATGTACTACCGGAGGGACATCCTGGAGGAGCTGGAGATCGAGCCGCCGCGGACCTGGGACGACCTTATCAGCATCCTGCCCATCATCCAGCGGAACAACATGAACGTGGGCATCCCATCGGTGGCCGCCCCGGGGCTCGCCGCGGACTTCTCGAACTTCCTCGCGCACCTGTTCCAGCGCGGCGGCAGCCTCTTCAACGAGGAAGGCTCGCGCACCCTGCTGGACAGCGAGATAGCCATCGAGGCCTTCGACTTCTACACCCAGTTCTTCACGCACTTCAGGACGCCCATGGTCTTCGACTTCGCCAACCGCTTCCGCTCCGGCGAGATGCCCCTGGCCTTCGCGGACTACACGTTCTTCAACATGCTTGAGGTTTTCGCCCCGGAAATCCGCGGGCTGTGGGGCTTCGGCCTCGTGCCCGGCACGGAGCAGCCGGACGGCTCGATAGACCGCTCGATTTCGACCGGTACCCTCGCCTCGATGATTTTCGACAGGGCCAGGCGCGAGGGCCGCGACCTCAAGTCGTGGTAGTTCCTGCGATGGTGGCTGGACACCGAGACCCAGCTCCGCTTCGGGCGCGAGCTTGAAAGCATCATCGGCTCGGCGGCCCGCTACCCCACGGCGAACATCGAGGCGTTCAGGCGGCTCCCCTGGAGCGCGGAGCAGATGGCGGTGCTGGACGAGCAGAGATCCTGGGCCATCGGCGTTCCCGAGGTTCCGGGCGGCTACCTTGTGGGCCGCCACATAACCAACGCGACGCGCCGCATCCTGACCAGGGGCGAGGACACGCGGGAAACCCTGCTCGACTACACCCTGGTCATTAACGACGAGCTTAGAAGAAAGCGGCTGGAATTTGGGCTGCCCATATACGAGGGGAGATGAGCGAATGAGTCTTGAGCGTTACGTCCAGAAAAAGAAGAACTACTTCATGTACGTGTGCAAGGAGATCGTGAAGAACCGCGTCTGCTACCTGTTCCTTGCGCCCTACGCGGTCGTCTTCGGCCTCTTTTTCATCACCCCGCTGGTGATTTCCGTGTTTTTCAGCTTCACCTATTTCAACATCCTCGAGCCCGCGGTGTTCATCGGCCTGCGGAACTACATCAACCTGCTGCTCGCGGACGACGTGTTCCTCATCGCGGTGAGGAACACGATAGTGCTGGCGGCTATCACGGGGCCGGTCGGCTACATGGCGGCCTTCCTGTTCGCGTGGTTCATCAACGAGCTTCCGCGGTACGTCAGGGCGTTCGTTACCCTGGTGTTCTACGCCCCGTCGATCGCCGGCGCGGCGTTCATGGTGTGGGGGATCATCTTCTCGGGCGACGCGAACGGGTACATAAACGGGTTCCTCATGAACATCGGGATCATAACCGAGCCGGTGCTGTGGCTGACGAACCCCGACTACATGATGCCTGTCATCCTGGTCGTCGTCATGTGGATGAGCCTCGGCGCGGGCTTCCTCGCCTTCATCGCGGGGCTCTCGACCGTGGACCCGACGCTCTACGAGGCGGGCCTCGTGGACGGCATACGGAACCGCTGGCAGGAGCTGTGGTACATCACCCTGCCGAACATGAAGGGCATGCTGATGTTCGGCGCGGTCATGGCGATCACCGCGTCCTTCGGCGTGGGGGACGTTACCGCGCAGCTTGCGGGCTTCCCCAGCACGGACTACGCCGTGCACACGGTCGTGAACCACCTTGTTGACTACGGCTTTTTGCGCTTTGAGATGGGCTACGCCTCGGCGATAGCGACGCTGCTGTTCCTCACGATGATTTTGTGCAACGGCGTTATCCAGAAAATGCTGCGCAGGATAGGGACATAAGGAGCGGAAATGGCAGTATTGGCAGCTAAACCCAAGAAAAAACTGGTCGGCGGCAAGAGGCTGAACCGGTCTTACGGCGGCGACGCGTTCATCTTCGCGCTCCTCGCGATTTTCGGCGTGTTCTTCGCGTGGCCCCTGGTGTTCACCATCAACCACGCGTTCAAGCCCCTGAACGAGATCTTCCTGTTCCCGCCCAGGCTGTTCGTGCAGCAGCCCACCCTCGCGAACTTCCAGGATCTTTTCATATTCATGAACAGGTCGTGGGTTACGTTCTCGCGCTACATCTTCAACACCGTGTTCATAACCGCGGTGGGGACGGGCGGCCTCATCCTGATCGCCTCGATGGGCGCGTTCGTCATCTCCAAGTACAAGTTCCCCGGCGCGAAGAAGTTTTTCCCCCTGGTCATAATCACCCTGATGTTTTCCGGGCACGTTACTGGGATCCCGAACTTCCTGGTGATGACCAGGCTCGGTTGGGTGGACACCTACCTCGCGGTCATCGTGCCGGCCTTCGCCATGCCCCTGGGCTTTTTCCTTATCAAGCAGTTCATCGACACCATACCGGACACGCTGCTTGAGGCCGCGAAGATCGACGGCGCGAAGGAGATGCGCACGTTCCTGTACATAGTCATGCCGCTGATAAGGCCCGCGTGGCTCACCGTGATGATCTTCTCGGTGCAGGCCCTCTGGAACGCCCAGTTCGGGAACCTTCTTCACACGGAGCAGCTCAAGACGCTGCCTTTCGCGCTCACGCAGATGGTCGCGGCCGGCCCCGGCATGGCCGGCGTCGGCGCGGCTGTGGGGCTCGTCATGATGATTGTCCCGCTGTTGTTGTTTATATTCGCGCAGAGCAACATCCTTCAGACGATGGCGAACTCTGGGATAAAAGAGTAGGAGGAGAACGATGAGAAGAGGCTTCTTTCGGGCCGCGGTTTTAGCTTGCGTTTTGATGGCGGTCGTGGCTTTGCCCCGCGCCTCCGCGCAGGCGACGAATTTCACCTACAACTACGATTTCTGGGGCGAGCAGGTCGCCTCCCCGGACGCGTATTTCGTCAGCGCGTTTATCCTGGGATCCGAGCTGGGGATCGGCGACTTCCGCGACCCGCAGGGCCTTTTCATCAGGGAAAACCGCATCTATGTCGTGGACACCGGCAACAACCGGATCGTGCTGCTTGAGGCGCTGGAGGGCGGCGAGCACGCCGTCGTCGAGGTGGTGTACCACGTCGTGATAGACGGCGAGCCCAGCCACTTCAACCGCCCCGAGGACATCTTCGAGTCCCGCTCCGGCTTCCTTTACATCGCGGACACCAACAACCACCGCGTCATCAGGGTTGACCGCGACTGGAACTACCAGTTCTCGATAACGCGGCCCTACGACGAGAGCTTCGAGGCGCACTGGGAGTTCCGCCCGGGCAACGTCGTCGTGGATTTCTCGAACCGCATCTTCGTGCAGGCCCACGGCATCAACAGGGGCCTTATGGAGTTCGACAACAGGGGGAACTTCGTGGGCTACATGGGCGCGAGCAGGGTGCAGGTTACCCTCGTTGACCGCGTGTGGAGGATGCTCTCCACCCAGGAGCAGCGCGCCCAGCAGCTCCTCTTCGTCCCCACCGAGTACAACAACGTTACCCTCGACCGCAGCGGCTTCATCTTCGTTACCAGCGCGGCGGGCGGCCAGATCGACCCGGTCAGGCGGCTGAACGCGATGGGGCAGGACATCCTGATCCGCAACGGCCACACCCCCCCGGTGGGGGACATCGTATGGGGCAACGCGGGCGGGATATCGGGGCCGTCGCGGTTCATCGACGTGGCGACTTTCCCCAACGATTCCTTCGCGTGCTTCGACAGGGTTCGCGGGCGGATCTTCGTGTACGATTTCCAGGGCAACCTTCTCTACGCGTTCGGCAGCGTGGGCAGCAGGCAGGGGCACTTCGTGCAGCCGGTCGCGCTCGCCTCGATGGGCTTCTCGCTCTTCGCGCTGGACTCAAGGACCGCCGCGGTTACCCGCTTCGACCTCACGCTTTACGGGCAGCTCATAAACAACGCCCTCAGCGAGTACCGCGCCGGCCGCTACGACAGCTCCGCGGCGATTTGGCAGGACGTGCTTAGGATGAACGGCAACTTCGAGCTGGCCTACGTCGGCATCGCCAGGGCTGCGCTCCGGCAGGGCGACTACCGGACGGCGATGAGGTACTTCAGGCTCGTGCACCACCGCCAGGGCTTTTCGAGGGCCTTCCAGCGCTACCGGATGCAGTGGGTGGAGGACAACCTTTGGCTCATGCTTCTTATCCCCGCGGTCGTGATCGTGGGGTACAAGGGCGGGAGCTTCGCAAAAAAATTAGCGAGAGAGATTAAAGAAGCATGAGCGCGATAGGCCGCCTTGGCAGCAACCTAGTTTTTCACACGGGAAGGACGCTTCGGTTCGCGATCGACAAAGCGTGGTGGCAGCATCTCGGGAAGACGCTAAAGTACGCGCTGTACGTCGCGGTGCACCCGATAGACGGCTTCTGGGATCTGATCCACGAGAAGCGCGGCTCCATGGGCGCCGCCCACGTCATAGTCGCCGCGACCATACTCGTCGAGATCATGCGGCTGACGCTGACCAGCTTCCAGTTCGTTACCATCAACATGGAATTCTTCAACGCGGCGATCGTGCTGATGCGGATACTCCTGCCGCTGATCCTTTGGACGGTCGCGAACTGGAGCCTCACCACGCTCATGGACGGCAAGGGGAAGATGGGCCACGTGTACATGGCCGTGGCCTACTCGCTCCTCCCGTACGTGATCATAAACGCGGTGATGATAGTGATGAGCCAGTTCATCACCTACGACGAGGGGGCGATCTACTGGATACTCGCCGGCTTCGCGGTTTTCTGGACGGCGATACTGATCCTGGCAGGGATGATGATGATACACGACTACACGCTGGCGAAGACCGTGGGCTCCAGCTTCCTGACCGTCGTCGGGATGGGGGTCATGGTGTTTATCTTCGTGGTGTTTTTCAGCCTTGTCAGCGACGCGGTGTCTTATTTCGTGTCGATTTACAGGGAGGTGCTGTTCCGGCTTCTTTAGCGGCGGCGCGGAACCTTTGGCCTTGCTTTCGCGGCGAGCCCGCGATTTTTGCAGTTTTTGTTAGGAGGAGTTGGTTTGGGAACGGTAAGAAAGGCAATCTGGTTTTCGCTGGCGATCGCCGCGGTTTTCGCCCTGGCCTCTTGCGACAGGCAGCTCGCGATACCCAGGCAGGTCCATATCTTCGAGAACTCCAGCGCGGGCGAGGAGGTGGTGCTCCAGAACGAGTACCTCGAGCTGCGCTTCCTGCCGGAGACGGCCGAGGTGGTTCTCACCGACAGGCTCACCGGCGCGGAGTGGAGGTCCAACCCCGCGGACAGGGCCTACGACGCGAGGACGGACTTCGTTACTAGGCAGCTCATCAATTCCCAGTTCTCGCTGCGCTTCGAGAACGTTTCCGGGGTCGGGCGGACTTTTTTCTCCAGCCAGGACAGCGTCGAGCATGGCGCGTTTGAGTACGAGGTTGTGGGCGGGGCCCTCGAGGTCAGGTACACCGTGGGCGATCTCGTCCGCACCTTCGTCGTCCCGCCGGCGATGGAAGAGGACAGGCTGATCGAGCTGCTCGGCAGGGTTGAGCCCGACTACATGAGGAGCATGATCCGCGGCGTCTACCGGCTTATCGACATCGACAACCTCCTGCCGGACGACGACAGGTCCACCCTGCTGGCCCTGTTTCCCGACCTTAACCGCACGAACATTTTCGTCCTCCGCGAGGGAACCCGCGAGTTCCTCCTCGCCGAGATCGAGGGCCTGCTCGCGGACGCCGGCTACACTTACGAGGACTGGATCGCTGACCGCGCCAGGTTCCCGGCGGCCAGCCCCCCCGACAGGCCCACCTTCAACGTAACCCTGCGCTACGCCCTCGAGGGCAGGTCGCTGGTCGTCAGCGTGCCTTTCGACGAGATCGCGTTCCGCCAGTCGTACCCCCTGGTCGAGCTTAGCCTGCTGCCCTTCATGGGCGCGGGCGGCATGGGCGACGAGGGCTACCTGCTCGTGCCGGACGGCAGCGGGGCGATAATCAATTTCAACAACGGCAGGCAGAGCCAGGCCCCGTTCGCCAGCAGGGTGTTCGGCTGGAACGAGGCCATGCCGCGCAGCGCGGTCATCCTCGACAACCGCGCGCCTTTCCCGGTTTTCGGGGTGCAGAGGAACGGCCACGCCCTGGTCGCGGTGATCGAGGAGGGCGCTTCCTACGCCAGCGTGCGCGCCGACGTGTCGGGCCGCAACAGCTCGTACAATATCGTGCACCCGGTTTTCGACATGATACACGGCGCGGTGATGGACATATCGGGCCGCACCGACAGGCTCGTGATTCTCCACGAGCGGGACCTGCCGCAGGGCGAGAGCCTCGCGGTGCGCTTCATTCCCGCGGCCCGCGACGGCTACGTCGGCATGGCGATGGAATACAGGGACTGGCTCCTCAACAGGTACCCGTCCATGCGCGAAAGGCTGGCCGCGGGCACCCGCCCCGAGGCGCCGGTCGTCGTCGAGATAATAGGCGCGGTCAGCAAGATCCAGCACAGGCTGGGCATCCCGTTCGACCTGCCCCTGAGGCTTACTTCCTATGAAGAGGCCGAGGGCATGCTCGGCGATTTCGCGGGGCTCGGCTGGCGGAACCTGAACGTCATGCTCACCGGCTGGTTCAACCACAGCGTCGAGCACGCCGTGCCGTCGCGGATCAGGCTTATCAACGAGCTTGGCAACGCGAGGGACTTCAGGAACCTGGTGGCCGCTGCGGACGATTTCGGCTTCGAGATTTTCCCCGGGGTGGACTTTTTCTTCATGAGGAACAGCAGGGCGTTCGACGGTTTCAGCTCCTTCCGCGACGTCGCTAGGCACCCGAACCGCGACCGCGTGCAGCAATACCCCTTCAGCTTCGTTTGGTTCGGCGAGCGCACCGACTGGGGCACCCGCGCCTACCTCGCCCGCCCCGAGTTCTCGACGGCCCTTATCGGCGGCTTCGTCGAGAGGGCCGGGAGCTTCGGGCTCCGCAACGTGGCGTTCCAGAGCATCGGCTCGAGGCTCGGCGGCGACTTCCACGAGAGGCGGTCGGTGAGCCGCGAGGCCGCGCTGCGGATGCGCCAGGACACGCTCGCGGATCTCGGGGGCTCCGGGGTCGGCGTGATGATTAGGACCGGCTTTTCGTACACCGTGCCGTGGGCGGACATTATCGTGGACATGCCGCTCGAGGGCCAGGGCTCGAGCATCGTCAACGCGTCGGTGCCGTTTTACCAGATCGCGCTCCGCGGCCTCGTGCCTTACGTCGGGCGCGCGATCAACCTCGCGGAGGATTACACCCAGAACCTGCTCAGGGCGGTCGAGGGCGGCGCGGGGCTGCATTTCAGCTTCATGAAGGAATCCGCGGCCGTGCTCCAGGAGACCAGGTACAGGCAGTTTTTCGCTAACGATTACAGCAGGTGGATCGGGTACGCCGACGCGCTTTACCAAAGGTTCTCCGCGGACTTCGACGGCCTTTTCGACCAGCTCATCGTCGATCACGCGATACTGGCCCCCGGGGTTACGGTAACCGAGTACGAGCGCGGCGCGAGGGTCTACGTCAACAGGACCGGGGCCGCCTGGAGCGGGGGCGGCGTTACGGTCGCGCCCGGTAGCTGGACAGTGGTAAGGTAGGAGGTGCCATGTATTTCGCCAGAAAAAACGACAAGCTTTCCCTGACTATCGAGGGGAGGAACGCCCTCGCGGGCTATCTGTTCATACTTCCCTTCGCGGTTGGCTTCCTCGCCTTCATGTTCCTGCCCATCCTGGAATCCGTGCGCATGGTGTTCAGCGAGGTACGCATCGACATCGTGAACCACGGCTTTTCGCTGAACTTTATCGGCCTTGAGAACGTCAGGCGCGTGGTGATGGTTGACCCCGTTTTCAACCGGATGCTCACCGAGGAATTCCTGCGAATGCTTCTCATCGTCCCCGCGATCATCATCTTCAGCCTGTTCGTCGCGCTCATCCTGAACCAGGAATTCAAGGCGCGGGGCCTTGTGCGGGCCGTTTTCTTCCTGCCGGTGATCATCTCTTCCGGGGTGATGATAGGCCTTGAGACGAACAACGCCCTGCTCAACAACATGGCCGAGATCATAAGGGAGGGCAACCTGATGCGCACGTCGGTTACCGGCGTGCTGGAGGACATACTCGCCACCGAGGGCGCGGCCGCGGATTACATGGCGTACATCTTCATGATCGTCAACCAGATTTACGACATCGCGATGGCCTCGGGCATCCAGATAATCATTTTCCTTTCGGCCCTGCAAACGATCCCGCCGAGCATGTTCGAGGCGGCCAGGATCGAGGGCGCGACGAGCTGGGAGTGCTTCTGGAAAATAACTTTCCCCATGGTCAGCTCGCTCATCATGGTGAACGTCGTTTACAGCGTGGTTGACTTTTTCATCAGGACGGACAACCGCGTGATGGAGTACATAAACCTGAACCTCATCGAGCGGATGCAGTTCGGGTTCGCGACCTCGATGGCGTGGGTGTACTTCCTCGTTGTCATACTGGTTATCGGGATAGCGCTCGGCATTATCTCAAGGAAGGTGTATTACTATGAGTAGCTTCGAAAAGCCGTCGGAGGATCGCATCCTTTCGAGCGGCTACCACCTGAAAAAGTCCATGGCCGGCGGCTTCTACAAATTCTGCCGCGCCGTTCTTATCTTCGGGCTGTGCTTCCTCATCCTCCAGCCCATCCTGGACAAGCTGAGCGTCAGCTTCATGGCCGAGCGGGATCTGTTCGACGGCACGGTGATAAGCGTCCCGCGCAACTTCACCACGGAGAACTACCGGGTCGTGGGGATGCTGCTGGACTTCTGGCCGTCGCTGTTCCAGACCCTGGGCATCGTGCTGGTCAGCGCGGTTTTGCAGATCACCGCCTGCACCCTCGCGGCGTACGGCTTCGCGCGCTACAAGTTCCCGCTGAAAAATTTCTGGTTCATGTGCGTCATGCTGATAATCATCGTGCCGCCGCAGGTGATAATGGCGTCGATTTACCTGAACTTCAGGTTCTTCGACGTGTTCGGCATATTCAGGCTTATCACCGGCCAGCCGATCAACATGCTGAGCAGCTTCGCGGGCTACTGGCTGCTTTCCGCGACCGGCATGGGCCTTAAGAGCGGGCTTTACATTTTCATACTGCGGCAGTACTTCCGCGGGGTGCCGAAGGATCTCGAGGAGGCTGCGTACATCGACGGCTGCGGGCGGCTGCGGACGTTCGGCCAGATCATGCTGCCCGACGCCGCGCCCATGCTCGTGTCCTGCTTCCTGTTCTCGTTCGTGTGGCAGTGGACGGATTCCTTTTACGCGACGCTGTTCCTCCAGAACTACAGCATGCTGTCCTCCGGCCTTAACAACATCGCCCAGACCTTCGCCGTCTGGTGGAACGCCATGCACGTCGCGGGCGGCGGCGCCGGGCTCCAGGCCCCGATGGCCCACACCCAGATGGTCATCGCGACGGGCATGCTCATGGTTCTCGCCCCGCTGATCCTGCTGTACCTTTTCGCGCAGAAGGCTTTCGTCGAATCCCTGGCGCAGACGGGGATAAAGATGTAAGGCGCGGGTTTTGCCTGCGACAGGGAGGCCGTTTCGAAGCCCCGGCTTTGGGACGGCCTTGGTTTTTAAGAGAGAAAGGGGCTTTCGGGCATCCGGGGCCGCGAATCTGTAACGGATTGGCCCTTGCAAAACTTTAGTTGCATAAGAGTTGCGTAGAAAGCGCGAGTTTATTCCAAGTCGGAGCAAGCTCACATTGCTGTTTTCAACGCGGAGGCCGCCTGGCGGTCGAACGCTTTGAATATATTTTTCGAAGGAGGCATAATATGCTGAGCAAAAAGAGACTTGTGGGATTTGTCCTTGTTCCCTTGATGCTGATGATGGCGCTTCCCGTATGGGCGGGACCCGACAGGGATCGGCTTAGGGGCATGGAAATTACCATCGGGGACTGGTGGAGCCAGAGCGAGTATGGCTTCCCCATGCCGCCAAGGAACGAGGTGGAGGAATGGACCGTCGCCCACCGCAGGCGGATCCAGTCGGAGAATAACTTCAGGATGCGGATTGCCCGCATCGCGGGCTGGGGCGACATGCTGCAGACCGCGTCCCTCTCCATCATGGCGGGAAACCCCGCCGCGAGCGTCTTCGTGCTGACCCCGACCTGGGCGATGACGCTGTACAGGCAGGGGCTGCTCGCCCCGATCGAATCGCCCAACGTCAACTTTGGCCCGCGCGCCAACAACACCATGACCAACTGGAACCAGCCCATGAGAAACCTGTTTACCTTCGGGGGCAGGAGCTATGGCGTTTCGGTGGGTTACGGGACGGGCATGCAGCCCCTAGTGGTTTTCTTTAACAAAAGGCTGTTCGCCGAAGCCGGCTTGAACCCGGAAACGCCGTACAACATGCAGGCGAACCGTAGCTGGACCTGGGCGAACTTCCTCAACATCGCCAGGCAGCTCACCAGGGATCGCACCGGCGACGGCATCATGGACACCTGGGCGATGCCTTCCGGCCTTTCCACCTACATACTTGACGCGATCGTTTCGAGCAACGGCGCCCAGTACGTCGGCAGGAATGCCCAGGGCAGGTTCTACAACGCCACCAATTCCCCCGCGTTCCTTGAGTCCATCCAGTTTTTCATGCAGCTCAGGGACGAGGGCGTGGTCATGCCGGAGCCCGAGGGCGCCCACTGGACTTGGTTCCAGGGCGCGTTCACCGACGGCCACGTCGCGATGAGGATAGACCCCCTGTACGTGAGGAACGAGCTGC
>Ga0123355_10009863_pt1 | contig 14570 bp, 11 predicted proteins | sample TergutEmb28metaG_3_FD_89872 | JGI IMG/M metagenome (GOLD analysis project Ga0123355, IMG submission 89872) | Embiratermes neotenicus P1 segment gut microbial communities from Petit-Saut dam, French Guiana - Emb289 P1 | ecosystem: Host-associated > Arthropoda: Insects > Digestive system > Gut ...
CCGAGTATGGCAAACGAACCTATAAGTATTGCTAGCGTGAGTAGTAGTGATGCTGTTTTCTTCATCTCCGGAGACCTTCTATGTATATAATGTGTGAATAATACCATATAGTTTCGTGGTTGTCAAGAGGGTGGCAGGGATTTTATTCAAAACAATCTGGTATATTTTGTTCTATTGTTTCATACACATGGAAGCAACACAACATATCGAAACTTTTCAGGAGGATTTTCAGGTATATGAAAGTAATCAAAACTACCGAGAGGCCGGAAGAACGCGGTCTCGTGCAAATAGGCGACAACATCAAGGAGTTTCCGCAAAAATTAGGGCGTATGATCGTGAATAGCCGCAAAAAAGCTATGGTGGTAGGCTTTAGTGCGCTATTGATTGGGGGGGCAATACTGCTCAACCATACATTATTCGCTGCAACAGCTCCACCAGACGATTATCAAGTTGCCGGTACTGGCAACGGCGAGGCAGGAGCAGATGATAACGAGGCTTTCTTCGCACTTGCCGTGATTGACCGCCAGCGCGTCCGCGACGAAGCTCTCGAACTGGCTATGGTCGTCATTGATGCAGGCGACAGCGAAGACGCTGCCGTACAGGAGGCACTTGCTACCGTGAATAGAATTGCTGCCGAAATTGAGGCGGAAGCCAACATTGAGACTCTACTTCGTGCTCGCGGATTCGAGCAAGTTCTTGCGGTAATCAGCAATGATATAGTAACGATAACCGTACTAAGCTCCGATGGTTTGATGCCCAACCAACTCGTGCAGATTAAAGAGGTTGCATACGAGCAAACCGGCGTGCATCCGTTGAATATTCGGATCGTAGAAAGAAATTAAGATAAAAAGGGACTCAGGTGAATGCCTGAGTCCTTTTGATTTAGCCTAAGCCAAGTAGATATTCGATGAAGGTGTCCACCTGGTAGTACGTGGCTGCGCCTATTGCGAAACTTTCAAAATAGCTGTTCCAATAAGTGTTTATGCATACGCCGTCCTCAACGCGTGCTAGGTGTTCTTGAGCCAACTCATGAGCCCAAGTGATGCTATGCATCGTATATACATAAGAACCTTCGAAGTAATTACGTCGTATGAAAAGGTTATTCTGCGACAAGCCTTCCCATACATCGTCGGGCATGTCACTTGGCTGTGGGTTTTCGCCCGTAAGGTATTGGTCGATGATTAATTGAAGCTCTCCGCTCCATGCTGTAAGCCTAGAATTAACTTCATCTTCGCAGAACAAGTCGAGCTTGCTGACGATGTAAAATAGAGCGCGAACATGAGCCGAGTCGTCCCATGAAAGCTCGTTGTCACTTGTCAACAGGTCGTTTCTGTGAACGATTATGCCGTCAAACTCGCCGATGATGGGGTTGGGGTCGGGTAGCTGAGTATACTTTGTTGTGTCGTTTGTTGTGCTAGTTCCTCTGCATGAAAACAGCGGAACAGATAGCAGGGTAAGTAGCAGGGTGGCGGTCAAAAATCTTGCGATTGTAGACTTTTTAATCATGATGCGGCTCCTTTTTGTCCTCAAGAGGGTTGTGATGGTGTCAGTATAGCATATGAATGACGTTTCGTCAATGTTTTCAGAGGATTTCGTCATGAAAAAAATTTATATTTTCTGACACTTTTCGCCATATCATCATTGGATACGCGTTGCGCTATTCATTTTCGTGTTGGTAACTCGGATTGCAGCACGAGTCCTTTTTTTGATTTTCATACTTGAAATTCTATGCGATTTATGATATCATATAAAGCGAATGCTTATTATATAAATCAAAGGTAATATTTAATGCCACGTTACATAGAAAAAATTACTTCCGCTACATATCCGTTTATTTCGCTGCGCGCGCTGGTTGCGTTTCCTGCTATCACCATTAACATGGAAGTGGGCGACCCGACGTGCATTTCAGCACTTGCTAAAGCTCACGAGAGCGGTGAAAATGTGCTGTTTTTGACCCAGCGAGACCCCTCAATCGACCAAGTCAAGTACAAAAAAGAAATGTTCCGAGCGGGCTGCGTGATGAAAATCAAATCTTTCACACAAAGTGGGGATAGAAGCGCCCAAGTCGTTGTTGAGGGCTTATGCAGAGCCTCGGTCGTCGGGCTTGATTTTGTTTCGGGCAGAGCGGAAGTATTGGAAAAGCACATCTCTGCCGATGTTGTTCTCACGCCCAAGTCTGCTGCCGTACTGCGACAAGCAAAGGCACTGTTCAATGCATTCGTTCGCCAAATTCCCAAGTACAATGATGACTTTGTCGCCTCCATGCGCGTCATCACTTCACCCGGTTTCTTCGCGGACAGCATTGCTTATAATATATTGAACGAATTTGAGCAAAAACAGCAGGTACTTGAAGCACTTGACCCACTTCGCCGATTGGAACTTGCTTGCGGCTTTCTCGAAAGCGAGATGGAGCAGCGGCTACTCGATGTGGAAATCCACCGTAGGGTTCGCGATCGAATTGAGCAAAATCAGCGCGAATATTATCTCAAAGAGCAACTCAAAGTGGTGCAGGAAGAACTGCACGAAGATGATGAGGAAATCGATGAGTATGCGGAAAAAATCGACAAGCTGGCTGCGCCTGAATATGTCTTGACCAAGCTGACAAAAGAGCTTGCCAAATTGAGTCGAACGCCCTATTCATCATCGGATGCAGCGGTAATTCGCTCTTATCTGGATACAATGTTGGAAATTCCGTGGAGCAATACCACCAAAGATTCCTCCAACATCGCCAATGTCAAAAAGATTCTCGACCGCGACCACGACGGCATGACCAAAGTCAAGGAGCGCATAGTCGAGTATGTTGCTGCGAGCAAGCTCACCGATAAAGTGAAGAATCAGGTGCTCTGCCTTGTCGGACCTCCCGGCGTGGGCAAAACCTCTATTGCGGCAAGTCTTGCCGAGAGCATGGGGCGTAAATATGTGCGCGTCAGCCTCGGCGGAGTGCGTGATGAGGCGGACATCCGCGGTCATCGTCGGACTTACGTCGCCTCCATGCCCGGGCGCATTGTCAGTGCGCTCATTTCCGCCGAAGTAAAAAATCCGCTCATCCTGCTTGACGAAATCGACAAGCTGGGCAATGATTTCCGCGGCGACCCGACATCAGCGCTTCTTGAAGTGCTGGACGGCGAGCAAAACTCAGCGTTCCGTGACCACTACCTTGAAATGCCACTTGATTTGTCCGACTGCATTTTCATCGCCACGGCGAACAATTTGAGCAATGTGTCTCGCCCTCTCCTTGACCGTATGGAAGTCATTGAGTTGCAGAGCTACGCACGGCACGAGAAGTTCAACATCGCAAAGAAATATTTAGTTAAGAAACAAGCGACTCGTCACGGATTGACAGCGAAAACGCTGAAAATCTCCGATGCTGCGCTGTACGAGGTCATCGACCACTACACTCGCGAAGCGGGAGTGCGCAACCTCGAGCGTGAAATCGCTGCGCTTTGCCGTAAATCTGCTGTCAAAGTGGTCGCAGGCGAATCGATGGTCAAAGTGACCGCTTCATGCGTCGAGAGCATGCTTGGTGCGCGCAAATATCTGCCCGACCCGCCAATGGCGAGCCGCGTGGGTGTAGCCTGTGGACTTGCATATACCGAAGTTGGCGGCGAAGTGTTACCCGTCGAGGCTGCCGCAATGCCCGGTACGGGCAAAATCGAGCTGACAGGCTCGCTGGGTGCAGTCATGAAAGAGTCCGCCTCCATCGCGGTCAGCTATATCAGAAAAAATCACTGCACATTGGGCGTTGATGCCGATTTTTACAAGACGACTGACATTCACGTGCATTTTCCCGAGGGAGCTGTCCCCAAAGACGGGCCCAGCGCAGGTGTTGCGCTGGTTTGCGCAATTACGAGTGAACTCAGTGGTATGCCACTGCGCTCGGATGTTGCCATGACGGGCGAAGTGAATCTGTCGGGAGACGTGCTTGCCATCGGTGGACTCAAGGAAAAGGTAGGCGCTGCCGTACGGCACGGAATCACCACTGTACTCATTCCCGAAGAAAATCGTCGTCATATCGCAGAGCTGGATGTTGAACTGCGCGATAGCGTGGAGTTTGTGTATTGCCGTACAGTAGATGATGTGTTGGCTGTGGCGATGGAGCAAAATCAAAAGTCAAAATCATGGGAAACTTTTGAAAAAGTTCCCCACACCCCTCAAAACTTTGAAAAGAGAAATAGAGTATGAGTACCCAACTCAACCTCAACAACATCAACTTGGTCATGACAGCCGGACTCAAGTCACAATTCCCACAAGATTTGCTGCCGCAAGTGGCGATGAGCGGACGCAGTAACGTGGGCAAAAGCTCGCTCATAAACTCGCTGCTCAACCGCAAGAGTCTTGCTCGCACTTCTGCAACACCGGGCAAGACCATCACCATCAACTTTTACGAAATCGACAAGAAAATGCACCTCGTCGACCTGCCGGGGTACGGCTACGCGCAGCGAAGTGCTTCGGAGCAGGAAAAATGGTCGACACTTGTAGAGGGCTATGTCACCGAGACCGAGCAACTCAGGATGGTTATCCAGCTGGTCGAGCTCAAAGTGGGCGCGACTAAAAATGACGACATGATGTTGGACTGGATGAACAGCAGCGGAATGCCGTATATTATCGTCGCGACAAAGTCCGATAAACTAAACAAAACCGAGTACGCAAAAGCCATGGAGCGGCTGTATGCTCACGAAAAAATTCGTCCAGACACGCCGATTTTCGCTTATGCAGTCAAAACTCCGACGGCGAAGCAAGATATATGGAAACAGATAGAATCAGTAATCAAGTAAGGAGATTACCATATGGACAGATTTAATTCACCAATTACATTATTACTAAGAGGCTATTGGCATGAGGCTCTTATGTTTATGCTACTCTTTACGCCAGCTATAATAGTTGCACTGTCATTTCACGAAGCCGCCCACGGCTGGATGGCGAACAAGCTGGGCGATCCTACCGCCAAAGCCATGGGACGCATTACCCTGAACCCGGCGAAACATTTGGATCCCATCGGAACACTGATGATGTTCTTTATCGGTATTGGCTTTGCAAAGCCTGTTCCGGTCAATCATTTCAACTTCAAGAATCCTCGAAAAGGCATGGCATTGGTTGCACTTGCAGGGCCTGTGTCCAATCTCCTTCTTTCCGCTGTTGGACTAATTATGTATTGGGTTACAGGAGCTATTTTTCTTCGAACCGGTTTAATCGGTGCACTTGAAACTGAAAATGTGATTGGCAATATTCCTCAAGCAACTCTCACTCTGCTGTTTGTCTTTGCTGCAATCAATGCCATGCTTGCTTTCTTCAATCTTATGCCTGTTCCGCCATTAGACGGCAGCCGCGTGGCTTTTATGGGATTGAGTCATGAGAACCAATTCAAGCTGCGCCAGCACGAGAGAACAATTTGGTTAGTGTTTATGGTGGGAATGGTTTTCTTTCCCAATATTGTGTTATGGCCTGTGCATACTTTGACAAATCTCTTTTTACTTGGAGTATCAACGCCCATAGTGATGCTTTTGAATTTTTTAGGATTTTAGCACATGAACCAACTAAACTATTCTGTCGAAGTGTTCAGTGGTCCGCTTGATTTGCTGCTACAACTCATCGCCAAAAATAAAATAAATATCTACGATATCCCGATATCTTTTCTGCTTGAGCAGTATCTCGCTCATGTGGAAGAGATGGAAAAGCTTGACACCGAGGTCGCCGAGGAATTCATCGTCATGGCGGCAGAGTTGCTGCTTATCAAGAGCCGAATGCTGCTGCCCAAACCTCCCAAAGACGGCGAGGAAATCGATCCGCGAGAAGCACTGCGCCTTGCTCTGCTCGAATACAAGCGCATCAAAGAATTGAGCCAACTCTTGACCGAGCGATTTTCGCATTTTTCGCTGTCGTTCACCAAAAAGCAAGAGGAAATTGAACCTCCCGACGAGGATTTCTCCGGGCAGGATGTGAACGCTTTGGCGCAGTTCATGCGCACCATGGTAACTCGCGCCGAATTGCACCAACAGGAAATTACATCTTCACCTGCACAAGCGGCGCTTGCCGAAATTGTCACGAAAAGGGTCATCCCCATCCAGCAGCGTGTGTTCGGGTTGCTGCGCCAGCTGCTAGCTCGTGGCGAAGTGGACTACGAGACATTCCTCATCGCCGAGGGTACGCGCTCGGGCGCGGTCGCGTCGTTCGCAGCGGTGCTGCAGCTTATGGCAACGGACAGGGTCACGTTGGACGACGAGCGGCTGAATCCGCGGATAGTGTTGAAAAGAAGAGTGGCCAGGGGTTAGACCACCCCGTCACGCTTCGCGTGCCACCCCTCCACAGAGGGGAATTGAAACGGCGGAATTCTACGAAGTACCCGTAGGGACGGCAACCTGCCGTCCGCAAGGTTGCTTGAGCCAAGGAGCATAAAAATGTCAAAAACTTTAAAACAAGTAGTCAATGTATCCTCCGCTGGTGTTAGCGACTTAGACTGTGTTAATTTGTTGTTTGAATAATGGAAATTTAGATTGTCACAGTATTGGTCTATCGTGTTAAGGTTTTACTTAATCATATTAGTTTTAACGCTTCTTCCTTTAATGCACGGCACATGGGGAGTCAATCTAAGTGCTTTCGACATTCCTCTGTGGCTAATGCCGATTGTAGCTATTTGTGTAGCAGTTCCTGTTGGACTACTTGCTCGACATGAAATGAATAGAATACAGGCAATTAAAAAATGCCTTGATGAAGCATTGAAAGATACTATTTATAATGGAGCTATACCGCAAAATACCGCTTTGCGAAGAGAGCATCAAAATATGCCTTTAATAATATTGGGCAGTCAAATATTATTAGCAATAATCATAATTTGTTTTGTGATATTGGGAGTGGACGGTTGCACTGAATATTGCAAAAACGCCGTGCCTATGTAGGGGCGAACATTGTTCGCCCTCCACCTCGCCTTAACATCCCTCCAAGAGGAGGGAATTTCGGGCGGATTGCCATCGCCCCTACAATGAATAAATCATACAAATTTGCTGTAATAATAGAACAAACATGATTACTAAGTTGCAAAAATTCATCGACAAAATAACGCGGCGGTTGGAAGAAACCAAAATGCCGCTATATGCAGCACAGTCGGCGTTTTACGTCATTTTTTCCGTGCTGCCGTTTGTGCTTTTGCTGTCTGTGATTCTGCGATTTTTGTTCCCTTATCAAGTTGAAACGTTGATATATAACCTAATCGATGCCCTGCCCATGGAGAACGATTCGCTTCCCATGGACTATATCGAGAGCTTTTTCAACAACAACATCCCCCTTTTGTCCATCACTGTACTGATGGTTCTGTGGCCTGCTTCGAGGGGTGTGGGTGCTATCAGTGGCGGACTGCGAGTCATCTATGGTACGGAAAAGCCCACAAGTTTTATCAAATTACATGGTCGCAACATACTATATACGATAGCGTTTCTTTCCATTCTGACAGTAACTCTTGCATTACTCGTTTTCGGCAACACTTTGCTTTCTCTATTGGTATACCAGTACAGCGCGCTGGCGATATTTTTCAATTTTATCATCAACGCACGTTGGCTGCTGCTAATTGTTCTGCTGCCGCTGTTCTTTTCGCTCATGTATAAATATATCGGCAACAGTAAAATGAGATTCCGTGATCATTTACCCGGTGCACTATTCGCAGGACTGGGTTGGCAGCTGTTTTCATTCGGATATTCATTGTACATCCGACACTTTGGAGGCAATTCCAACGTATACGGCAGCGTGGGAGTGATAATTTTGTTCATGGTATGGGTACATGCGTGTATACAAATATTGTTTTGGGGCGCAGAGATTAATGTGCAACTGCGGCAGCCAAGGCTGAAGGGCTAGTTGCGCTTGCGAAAAAGTGACGGGAAGACGCGGCTTCGACGTGACTGGAGCGACACTTTAGAGCAAGACGGTTGCAACAGTCCGCAAGCTGTCCATCATACCGCCGGCGCATACTATGAGGGCGAACGAAGTTCGTCCGACCACCCCGTCAATGCCTATGGCATTGATACCCCTCCGCAGAGGGGAATCATTACATTCAACGGAGATCTCATGAACACATATGACATAGTAAAATCCTGCCGCCGATTGCACTTCATCGGCATCGGAGGCGTCAGCATGTCCTCACTCGCAGCAGTCAGCCAAAATCACGGCTATGAGGTTAGTGGCAGCGACATGAACGATTCTTTGGTCATTCGCCGACTGCGGAGCAGAGGAATCACCATCTTTTCCGGGCATGAGGCGAGCAATGTGGACGATGTGGACGCAGTCATCTACACCGCCGCCGTGGATGGCACAAATCCCGAGCTTGCTCGTGCTGCTGAGCGGGGTATACCGTGCATTACTCGCGCTCAATATCTAGGCGGGATTATGCAGGACTACAGCCATCGCATCGGAGTGAGCGGCACACATGGTAAAAGCAGCACGACATCCATGCTGACCTCGATTTTTCTCGCAGCCAATGCCAACCCGACGATATTTTGCGGAGCGGAGACTGAAGGGCTGGACGGCACGTTCCGTGTCGGTAGCACAAAATGGTTCATCTACGAATCCTGCGAACACAAGGACTCATTTCTGCAATTTTCGCCGACGACGAGCGTTATACTTAACATAGATCTGGACCATGTCGACTACTTCGCCGACACCGGCGCGCTGGTGAAATCTTTTGCAAAGTCCATCGAGGGTGCCGATATAGCTGTCGCAAATTGGGATGATGAAAATGTGCGCCGAGCAACTGAAAAATTCGGCGGCAAAGTGATCAAGATCTCGGTAAGTGGTCATCCCGATGCCGATTATGCCGCCGAAAATATTACGTACGAGCGAGGCATGGGAGCATTCGACTGGCTTTGCCGAGGAGAATATATCGGCAGAGTGCAACTCGCTATTCCAGGGCAGCACAACATTTACAACGCCATGTGCGCTATTGCAACGGCGCACAGTTTGGGGCTGATTTCAGCGGATATCATTCGCGGAATTGAGGCATTTCGCGGCACAAAGCGGCGATTCGAGCGAAAAGGCGAACTTATTACAACTTCAGGAGCGGTAGATATCTTTGACGACTATGCTCACCATCCCGTCGAGATTGAGGCAACGCTGCAAGCAGCTGCAAAGCTCGGATATAGCAAGGTTTGGTGCATCTATCAACCGCACACATACTCCAGAACCAAGCATTTGGGAGCAGAGATGGTTGAAGCTCTACGATTAGCGGACGAGGTCATCCTCACCGACATATACGCCGCACGGGAGACTCCCATCGAGGGTGTCAGCTCGCACAATCTCGCCGCCGATTTGCCCGGTGCGCGTGTCATCAGCTCATTCGCTGACATAGCGGAGTATATCCGCCAAAACGCTCGTGCAGGAGAAATGGTCATCACCGTCGGAGCGGGCGATGTGGTGAAAGTGGCGGATATGTTAGTGTAACTCACTTGAAAACTGACGTTTTCAAGTGGAAACCATACGGATGTGTTTTCTGCGGCGTATTAACGGCTTGCATCGCCTCGAAGATTTGCCTCAAAAGTCTTTACGCGGAAGTCAATTCCGCTCACAGACTTTATCGTCAATCTCGGCGACTCCAGCCTCACGCTCCGCTTGTTGAATCCGCCTGCGAAAATATTATATTAAAACCACCCCGGCACTATGTGCCACCCCTCCATAGAGGGGAATTGGTGCGGCGGAAGCTGTATTCGCAACATTATCGCAAAAATTCACACAAAATTCATAAATATATGATACAATATAGACGTCATCTTTTCAAAGCTTGAAAATTTAGAGGAGATATAATGGATAAACAAAATTCTTTTATAGACAAAATAAAGAGAGCTCCGGCGAATTGTTGGAACTGGATAAAGAGCGTGCCCAAGCGTACTGTGAATAAAATTCGCAGCATCAAGTGGCGCGAGATCAATTGGAAAAACGGGCTCAAAGTGACGGGGAAATCCGTATGGGCAGTGAGTACAAAAGTCGTCACCACAACCGTAAACATCGCCCTGACTGTGGCTCTTGTAGGGGCAATCACGGGCATGATTGTGGGTGTGACGTTCCTCATTTACATCAGCAACATGGTATCGGATATCGGCGATGAGTTTGACGGATTATTTTTTGCTGACCAGGAATACGCTACACAGTTTTTCATCGAAAACCCCGAATTTCCTTACAACAGCACCGAGCGATACATCGAGCTTGAGGGACAGCAGCTTTTCGCACGATACAATCGTGTGTGGGCATCCATTGATTTGATGCCGCAGCATTTGATTGATGCATTCCTTGCTATTGAAGATCGGCGATTTATGGACCACAACGGGGTGGACTGGATTCGCACGACACGAGCGACTATGGGCTTTATGACGGGAAATATCGATTCAGGCGGAAGCACTCTCACCCAGCAGTTGATCAAGAATATCACGGGTGATATGGACAATACACCCCAGCGTAAAATTCAAGAAATTTTCCGTGCATTGCATCTTGAGCGTACCATGAGTAAGCAGCAAATCCTCGAGATGTACCTGAATACTATTTACCTCGGACGAGGTAATCACGGAGTGCAGACTGCTGCGTGGAGCTACTTCCGCAAATGCGTAAGTGAGCTCACGCTTATCGAGGCTGCTGCTATAGCGGCAATTACACAATCACCTGCACGATGGAATCCGCGTGCCAACGGCGGTGCTAACAACGCTGAACGCCGCAGACTTGTCTTGTTCGAAATGCTCAATCAAGGGCGTATTACACAAGCAGAGTTCGACGAAGTCATCGATGCCGAACTTGCAGTATTTATACCGGGCGCAAACGTCGGTGAAGATGGAGAAAACGGCGAGCAAACTGCTACTTCTCCGACATCCCCTGTTGCCGGCGGAGTTACCAGCTGGTACATCGACGCCGTCATTGAAGACTTGAGACATATTTTCATGCGCCGTTATAATGTCACATCTGCCGTTGCGGTCCAAATGGTTTACTCAGCAGGATTCCGTGTCGTTATCGCACAAAATCCAGATGTTCAGCGCATAATGGAAGAGTTTTATTCGTGTCTAGACAGAACCGGTGCAGTAACAGGACATCGTTCAACTGTAAATGTGCCGCAATCGGGCATGATTGTTTTGTGTCCTCAGACAAGCAATGTGCTGGGAATCGTTGGTGCGCGTGGAGAAAAGACAGGGAGTCGTGCTTGGTGCTTTGCTTCACGAGAGCGACGCCAGCCCGGCTCGTCATTTAAACCACTTTCATCTTATGCTCCCGCATTACAACGCGGACTCATTAATTACGCTACAGCGTTTGACGATGTACCTGTTGATTGGCTTCCTCGTGCATGGCCTCGAAACGCCGGCAGTAACAACTGGCGTGGTATGACTACAGTTTGGAATGGTTTGGCTCGTTCAATAAATACTATGCCGGTACAGATAGTGCAATTATTGGGTGTAGAGTATACGTTCAATTTCTTGACAGATAGATTGGGCTTTACCACCTTAGTTCGAGAAGGTCGCGCCAATGATATGTTCCTAAACTCGATGGCTCTGGGAGGGCTTACTCGTGGTGTTAGCGTTCGTGAAATGACGCAAGCATATTCGATTTTCACGAGCGGAGGAGTCTTTAATCCGGCTCGTACTGTTCTTCGCTTGTACAATCAAGCATGGGAACGCGAGTTTGAAAATCATCCCGAAGGAAGCAACGTTGTTCTTAGCTATGAGAACCACCACATCATGCGTCAATTATTGTGGGACTGTGTCAACACCTCGGTCGCAACCGGCGGGAATGCTAGAATTTCAGGCGTGCGCACTTACGGCAAAACCGGAAGTACGGATGGATTTAGAGACCAATGGTTTATCGGTTTCACGGCGCACTTTCTTGCCGGAACATGGTTTGGGTATCAGATACCGCGGACAATCAGCCGTCCACGAGGTAATCCAAGCGTTCGTTTGTGGCAGTATGTCATGGCAGCACTGCATGACCCCAGCAATGGAATCATTTCTGCCGCAGACAGAGGCACTTCAATTCGTATGCCCAACACGATTTTGCAACGACAGTTCTGTCGTGACGGCGGAGGTCTTCTCACCGATGCATGTCGAAACGAGGTGCGTGGCAATCGCGCACATACAAGCATAGGATTTTTCACAGCAGATAATATGCCGACAGCTTGTACTGTGCATATAATGCGAAATTTCTGTACTCACGGTAATGCAAGAGCTGGCTCTAGATGTAATCCAACAAACTTTGTGCAAAGAGGATTCATCGTACCTCGCGGATTACCGGGTATATTAACTGCCCGAACTGATGAAAGATTAGCTCGTCAAGGGATTACTATTCGTGACAGATTTTATGAATTCGATAATCCTGCGAATTTGTGTACGAGGTGTTAGTTAAAGCAGCGATGTTAATCCACAATTCAAATATATTAAAACAGGCGACCGTGTCAAACGGTCGCCTGCTCTATTTTAAAGCTATAGCCAAGGCGCTTGATCACTTCAGCCTTTGGATATATCATTTGATGGACAGCTTGCGCTCGGCGCAATCGTTTTCTCAAAAGTCTTGATGCGGAAGTGAATTCCGCTCACAGACTTTATCGAAAATGCGCTGTCGCTCCAGCCTTGGCTCCCGCATTTAAGGACAGATTGTGTGCTTATTTTCCTCTGTGGAGGGGCGTGGTACAATCAGGGAGGGTGGTATTATAATTAAAAGTTTTCGCAGGCGGATTTACTCCGCCGCAGAAAGCAAACCCGCAAGGTTTCTACTTGAAAACGTCAGTTTTCAAGTGAGTCTACAACATCGGCTCAAATAACCTCAGCACACCCACTGCCATTCCATGCAGCCAGCCTTTGGTGCGCGCCATGTCCGGCGTGATTTCCGTGCATTCGTCAAGTGTGGAGACAAAATCACCTTTGACCTCGGCGGCAAAATCGGGACACTCGATTACAACTCCGCACTCGTAGTTGAGGAACAGACTGCGATAGTCGAGATTCACTGTACCGACAGTAGCGCGGGTGTCGTCCGAAACGAAATATTTGCTGTGGATAAAGCCGGGTTTGTACTCATACACACGTATACCTGCGCCGACCAGCTCGAGGTAATTGGAGCGCGTCGCCACCTGCATATACCCCTTGTCAGCAATGTGTGGCGTGATAATCCGCACGTCCACTCCGCTAGCGGCAGCGAGTTTCATCGCAGAAACGAGTTCTTCACCCGGGATGAGATATGGCGTGGCGATGTAGAGGTACTTCCGTGCGGCGAAAATCATCTCGAGGTAGACATTTTTTGCGACCTCCTCGCGATCGAGAGGAGAGTAGGAATATGGAGTTATGAGGGATGAACATTCCCCTCTGTGGAGGGGTGGTGGCGCAGACGACGGGATGATCGGGGGAACACAGTTCGCCCCTACAAAGAAATTTCTCATATCTTCATCATACGGCGCGTCCATGTACCACATCTCCAGAAACATGCGCGTGAAACTGGTCACACTTGCCCCGCTTACCCTTATACCAGAGTCTTTCCAGTGACCGCAGCGGTCGTATTTGTTGATGTACTCGTCGGATAGGTTGATTCCGCCCGTATACGCCCATTCGCCGTCGATGATGACGATTTTGCGATGGTTGCGATTATTTTGAATGGTAGTAACAACTGGGACGAACGGGCGAAAAACTTGGGTCTTGATGCCTTTTTGCCTCAGAGCTTTATGGTATTTGTGAGGAAGCGTTTTCATTGAGCCGAATCCGTCGTAAATCAGACGAACGTCCACTCCTTCGGCGGCTTTTTGCTCGAGGATTTCCAGCACTCCGTCCCACATGACTCCCATGCGAATGATGAAAAACTCGAGGAAAATGAACCGTTTGGCGCCACGCAGCTTGTTCAGCAAATCCTCGTACATGCTCTCGCCTGTCGGAAAAAACACAGGGGGTTGCTCGACATGCGTGGGAAATGAGCAGCGCGCGAGGTAGGTGCGGAGTCTGTCAGAATATAGCCGTACGTTGTCGTTGCTGGCTTGACCCGCAATCTCCAGCTCTGGCATAGGATTAGATCCCGCATCAAGTGCGGGATGACAAGCAAGAGCGCGCGCCATATCCGCTTGATAAGCAGCAGCTGTGTCCACTTCCTTGTTCATCTCGGTCAGGATATCGCGAAGTACACGATCGTGCTTGCGACGCAGAGACTTGTACTTCTGACGGCTGCGAGCAACGATGTAAAACGCGCCACCAAGCAGAGGTAAAATGAGGATGCATACGCACCACGCCAACTTGTACGCCGTATTGCACTTGCGGTTGACGATGTACAATGCGACTATGACGCTGATTATTTGCAACGCAAAATTGACCAGCATCCATGTATAACTCGCTTGCAGCAAAATCACGACAAACAATGCCACTTGCGGAATTGAAATCATTCCGCCAATGACGGTGGAAATAAGGTATACTCGTGCCGGGCGTTTGAGTTCGAGATTTTGTCGTTGTATTGCCATTGTAACTCCTTTAAGAAGAGCATAGGGGGCTTTTGAAAAAGCCCCCTATAACCCCAAAACTTTTATAAAGGGTACGAAACCCTAATGCTTTTTCTTTATCTTGGGCAGTAGCACTTTGTCCACTACTATCACA
>Ga0123355_10009864_pt1 | contig 14570 bp, 7 predicted proteins | sample TergutEmb28metaG_3_FD_89872 | JGI IMG/M metagenome (GOLD analysis project Ga0123355, IMG submission 89872) | Embiratermes neotenicus P1 segment gut microbial communities from Petit-Saut dam, French Guiana - Emb289 P1 | ecosystem: Host-associated > Arthropoda: Insects > Digestive system > Gut ...
AAAACTAGTTTAAGTTAACATAGCCTGAAGATGACTGAAATCGGTCGAAACATGTAGCTATATTTTGTTATATTAAATATTATATGTTGTGTTTGACGGATATTATTTTCTTATTTGACTTATGCTATCTTTGCTCAACCGTAAAATAAGATAAACTTTCTTGAAAATTATTTCACAGTTCCGGACTTACAGGGTGGCTATAGAGAAAGACAAACATGACAAGTGTGTCCATATACACATCATCCTCTAGTAAGTCCTTTAAATTCATGCACACACATTCAAAGGGACTTTATCTGAAATCACGTAACACTCTTCAATTAGTCCGTGCCACATGATGGCGGGCAGCTCAGCAATTTCCACAATTTCAATTTGGTGTGAAATGGGAATCTACAGATTTTAGTTAAATATTTTGCAGTTTGTACCATCATTTTATTCACCATATTTAAAGGTGCTAGAAATTATTTCTTTCAGATTGCAGACATGTGTCACACATAACAAACATATTCACTGCATAATGAAGTTCTGCTGGCGGAACTGAAGACCCTTCGTGCCAGTGCTTATTTGTGGGTCATCTTCAGCAAGAGAATTACTACTATACACTTATTCTTTAACATCCTCCGCAAGTAAAAATCAATTGCACAAGTTCAGCTTGGGCACACAGAGAGGCCACAATCCTCCGCTTATTATTCTGCCACCAAAAACACTCTCCAAACAATGCACAGAACTGTCTGTGGTGTGAAATGCCACAGAGAAGAAATCCAAGTGTAAAATCAGGGAAGCATGGGGGTAGGAGAATGGCCCACCACAACAAATCCATGTTCCAGGAAATGTTTCAAGAAATGTCTGTGCATTGTTACTCCAGTGGGAGGGACACATGATCATGTTGGGAAATGGTGAATGGTTGCAACTGTCCCAGCTATGGGACCACATAGATCTACAGCATGTCAAGGTAGGCACCCCATGTGATGGCCCTCTCATAAAAGAAAAATGAGCCTATCACCATATCACGCATGAGCACACACCACAACTTTCACTTTTGACCATTATTAAGGTGTTAACAAGACACACGCAGGTTTTTAATACCCCACGTTTGAACATTATGGCAGTTAACATGCCCAAACATCTGGAAAGTGGGACCTTCATTAGAGAATAACACCCATTCTGGATACTTGTCTTTGTGAATCAAGCCAAGTAGGGAACAAGTGAATTCAGAGTAACGCACTTGATAAGAAAACTGCATAAACTGTTTGAGTTAAGACATAATTTGTAAAGGACTGCATATTTCCAACTGTTTGGTTATCATGTAATAAATTTTTAAAATGAGATATCAAGAATAAGGGCATATGGCATGAAAAATGCATGCAAAATCAGGACCTCTATGAATAGATGGGGATCTGTAGGGAATAAGGTGTGTAGATATGGACAGGATTCAGAGTGACCCTTTGGAACAAAAAAAAAAAAATGTGGACCTCTTCACCAGCAGAGCCACCATAAACTGATCAAGAAGGCCCCAAGTCCATGAAGTTACACAGATCATTACTATGCTCACAATACTCTAGCACTGGATACTATCCTATGCCACCGGAGTCCAGTTCACAAACCCTGTTTAAAATAAATTTTAAATGAAAAGAATACTTGCCCATGGGAAAAATATATTTAATATTTATTTATTTATTCACAAAGGCCAGTTACTTAGTGAAAGATATCATTGCTCTTAGAAGTGCTGCCGTACATGTAAAACTGTCTTTGTACATGGCAAGACAGCACATAAAGCCAATGAGGTATAGCTCCATGCATTCTTAACCCTGGCACATGGTGGAGGTTATCGGTCAGCTTCATGTCGCAACTCCTTTACCATCAGTACCCAGTGAGTAGAAGGATGGGTGAGCCCCTGAGCTGGTTTGGACATTTTGGAGAATACACACAGGTATGTTTGATACACTAATAACAACACCAGTACATTAATACACAATCACTTTCTGCAAAAATGTTCTCTTTTATTCTATCAGTCACAGAGAAACAAATAGAAAAAATTAACTGGCAAGTGATATAAAAGTACATCAATCTGATTAACAACAAATGTTCATGTTCATGATTAAAAAAAAATGCATACAAAAAAATACATACACACAGATACATGTATACGTACATTCACAGATTTATATATGTGTACGTTACAGATACACGCATATGTACATACTTATGCAAAGTTACAATAAATAAAACGGACATACTTTTGGACCAAGCACAATGACATTTCATAGTATGTTTTTAATTTTAACCTTTAAACAACTGGGTTGGTATTTAAATTTAACAACACGGTTTATGAAAAACATTTTATCTGGCCAGTGAAAAAGAAGGGGGTGGGGGGAGGCAAATTTATGAAATTAGTGGCATTTTGCAGAAATAAAACAGCAATTGTGTGGCATGTACTACAATTCACTAAATTTCCTTATTACCTAAATATATATAAAATGAATCTCTAGGGGTGTTGTTTTAACATGCATTCTCTTGTGTGACGGTTGGTCATTTTGAGGTTAATCACATGTAAGCTGCCACAACAAGATGACACAAATACTAAGAGCGTCGTTTATGAACTTCATGAAGTTGTTTCTATCTTTCTACATTATAAACACAGTATTCTAAAGGTATTTTTCAAACACTCATTGCCAGGACTGAACAATACAATAAATCTTGCCATCAGTGCTGACAGGAAAAACGGTGGCAGACAAATAATTTTGCATTTGGTGTATGGCAGTGAGCTTCTGGAGTTATGAAAATCTCACTTGGTCATAACTTTAAATTATAATAATTAATGCCTTTTAAAATTTGGTTTACTCATCAACATTGCAATGTGACAGCCATAGTATTGTGCTACAAACACTCTTGAGCCTACAAAGGCACTTCTTCATTCCTCAGGAGTAAGTGAAAAATCTTAAATACCATAATCTAGTGCTGAGGTTAAGAACATATGGAGCTCTACATTTATGCCCCCTACATAGTTTCCATGATACATTACTTCTGTCCCCACTAATAATGCCCTCATGTTGTGTCTGAGTACAGACATAAAGGTCTACCAACTGTCAGATATTGGTAATAAGAAGGCAGCAGTGATAAAGTGCCACAATTAGGAACATATGATCTTCATTCCACAGGTCTTGGGTTCATATCTTCATCACAGGCCTATCCTGCAAGTTTTATGTAGGCTACTGTGTCCCTCTATGTTATCTTTTGTATCACACACCTCATTCCATATTCTTTCAAATTCATCATTGATAAATGTCTATACCAAACATGAACGAGCATAGCCTGTGCAACTGGCAAAGTATTATCGCAAAAATCACACTCATTCCCGAGTCATAAGAATGCCAAATTCTCTTTCCTTCTTAGAACAAGCTTCTAGTAATCAACAAGAGGATGAGTTAATAATTCAGTTTACCAAATATAATAACACTGCAAACAATACAAGTGTACAGCTGTTGCATGTGTTTTCTTAAAGTTACTTTACACATCCAGGCTAAAAATAAGCTATCAAAACAACCAAAGATTCAATGTTGATGATACTTAAGCCTGCCACTAGACACAATCCTGATTTTGTTTTATCCACCTCAGTACCTCATAGTCTCTCTCTCAAATATACAGTGTAATGTTACACCCTACTCCTCAGACTTCCAAGTAAATGTTTCCCCATGTGTTTTGTCACCAAAATTTAGTATGCAATCCTTGTTTCCCAGCCTGGCCTCCTTAATTACAATATCCTCACAACACTATGCAATTTGTACAAATTACTTAGTTCTTCATCACTAATGCTCCCACGCACAAAGCCTTCTTCCTCCATCCTTCACACCAGTATTCATGTCCTCATTTCACTTATTTAAAAGTGGCAATATTATCATTTTATACATCCTCACTGGCAGCATTCTTGGATAGCTGACATAATGCCCTCCAGGAGAGTCCCTAAATTAGCCCACAAGCTGTGGAGAAACAAACTCTCTGTCTGTGCCCCATATCAAACACTTACTCCTGACAATCCAAAATTTAGTCTAATTGCTGTACTGAGAAGGTTAAAACTCCACACATTCTTAGCCTTGGAAATGGATGTAGATGAATGTTCAGCTTCACACTCTAACCAGATTACTTTGATGTGTAAACAATTCCAGTACCAGACAGGAGGCCTGGTGACCCACCATCAAATGCAATAAAGTAACAATTGGAAATATCTGTCTCTACCAAGAACCAAACACATTATGAAGCCTACAGCCAATAAGTTAACTGAGCTACCACAGTTCATGTAATTGAGTATTGCAATGTACCATAAAAAGTGTACTGTTCGATAGTATGATGAAACACTGCTCTTTTTGTAACCTTCCCTTACACAGTCTGAAACATCACCATGCAGTATTTTGTAACTTTCATACTCATATGGTCACATAACCCTGCTTCATCTTTCCATACCACTCTGTGTTTAAATCCATGATGTTTTATGTAACCCTTCCCATGTTGCCTTTACTTAAAGAAGCCTTCTATGTAAGCACATACATGCCTAACTACGTAATTTTTCTGCATAAAATCAATGAGTATGAGTCTGTCAGGGCTTGCAGCAAGTACGGGAGGAATCAGAAACATGCACAAAATTTCAATACAAAAAGCTAATGTGAAGGTAACTCTTGGAAGGCAGATGGCACGGATGGAAAGAGCACTGAAATAGATCTTTAAGGAAATGGGATGGAAGAGTATGTGCAGTGTGCTGCTGTGAATGCTGTAATCAAACTTTCAGATTCAATAAGAGGTAGGGAATTTATTGAACAGCTGAGCAACTACCATCATCTGAAAGAAGGGCTCAGCTACAAGACAGATGCACAATTTCAACAGTCATGAAGTCACAGACATCTGCAACTAGAGACTGGAAAAATGTATTCTGCTGTTCTATGGCATTTGTATTGTTCAAGCCAAAAATAGCTGGAGTTACAAAATGGATAAAACTTCTCTGCTGTTCTGACCCCCCCCCCAAATAGAGAACAGAAGTGACAGTGCTTCTAGAGATGTCTCATGTGTACACTTTGTAGGAGTCAAAGCATATACCAACAAAACAGAAGACAAGGGTCTGAAGAAGTAAAACGGAAGTAACATCCGATGTGCAATATCTACACCAACCTGGATGTTTCATATCAAAAAAACAGTTGGAAGTGAAGGTTGTACCAGTTCAATACCAAAGTCCAGTATAATCACTACAAGATAGTTTGTTCCATACAACTTATGTGCTTCATCTCTTTGCACATCTGAACTAGTGGGATTGGCCATCTGCCTGACAAGAATTTCTAAGTGCATAACACCTGCAGTGAAGTTATAGCAAGGAAAGGGTTAAACTCACTGTTACACCACTTAATGTCAACAACCCTTACACAATTTATTTCTATACATAACATAAAAGAGGCTATTTAATTGTATGAACTGATGCATTTAAAAGTCCTAACAGTCGCTACTCTTAGTCTTCAGAAGATTACACAACTGCCGTAACAAATCCGCATTTGACTTTGTTGCTTCTCTGAGTTCCTGCACCTCTTCCCTTAACTTAGCTATCTCCTTTGAACTCTCCTCAATACCCAGGAACAGTGACTGAATATTTGACTGTTCAGGTGCCTGGGGTGCATGAAATGATGATCCATGAGATTTTGTGACCTTAAAAGATGCTGAACTGCTTGATCCTTGAGAGGATACAGTATGACCAAACCATTTTCTCTGCTTTGCTATTTCGTAAGCTGCCTTCAAAACATTTTTTGGTAACCTCTCTTCTCGAGGATTGAGAGGTCTTACTTGTATCACAACCCTATATGCAGATGGTGACACTAGCGCTGTCCATTGGAGAACTTTAATTATACACTCTGGCAAGAAACCACTGAACAGTGCAGACTCTATGTATGCAATCAATTCTGTCTGACGAACTAGTTTCAAGAGCCCTGCTGTCTTCTGGAGTCCCTGGATATCATGCACAGCAATTCCTACAAGTAAGTTCATCAAAATAACAGTAACAAAGAGGAGAAAAACAGTAAAGACAATATGAGCACTGACTTCTAGTAGAAAAGGTTCCTTCTTTCCATCACCGTTTCCGAATAACATGTCTTCAAAATCTAATTCACCAGTCATCATAACAAGTACCTTCATGAAGCCAACAAATGGATTTCCAAAGGCATTTGATGATGGGAAAATAACACAGAAAGAAATTGTAAAGCCAATCAAAAGGCACAGGTATGCTGCAAAAAGTTTTGCAAATTCTTCCTGCACACTGGTGTACATGGCCACATAAGTTCCTAACAGAGGCAGCTGCCCAATCATAACCATGAGATTTAACCAACCGAAGAGTACAGCAAAAGCTCCTACATGATTCTGCCAGGTATATGTTCTGCCTGTATAAAAGCATGACATCATAAAAACACTCGCTACGACAAACCACTCGACGACATTTCCAGGCTGCATCAAATATTGTTTCAAAGATGCACGTGCTGCAAAACCAACCAACTTACGCATGCACTCAAACAAAGTTAAGAATACAAGGACAAACCATATGATTTCAGTCACTATAGGATTCATTCTAAAAAATTCTGCAATCATAGAATCATCTTTGCATAACTCCATCACACTGTCTGTCTGGTTGGTCATATTACCATTAATTGCCTTGCCGGTGTTGTAGCAGTTGTATGCCAGAGCAATCAGAACATACACAGACAGACACACGACAAAGATACCATACATGAAAATTCTGGCAATATAATATTTACGCATCTTCTCCCACTTAAGGTATAGAAATGCTTCACACAATGGATGCTCCAGAATATTTTTTTGACCTGCATCCACAAACGTCTTTAGAACAGTAATTTCTCCCATGTCACAATTCTGCAGCAACAATCGAAAATCCAGCAGCATTTCCACCTCCCTGTTTGATGCTTCTGGATCACTTAATGATATTGCATAGTCTAATTTCTGGTATAACATGCCTAATGATGCTGGAGTCTTGCGGACAATAATGCTAAGTGCTGAAATACCACCTTTTGTTTTTGCACTCACATCTGCACCATGGTATAACAGTGTCTCTACACATCGAGACTGCTCATTCAGTGCAGCAATATGAAGTGGTGTGTAACCATATTTGTCCTTGTGATTCACTTCAGCTTTGCACATCAACAAGACCTCGGTAATTTCAAATGCCAACAGTGACTTCCCAACCGCTGAATGAAGAGGTGTCCGCCTGTCATTATCCACTGCATTTGGTTCACAAGTTCCAGTACCCAGTAATATTTCAACACACTCCAATGACTGAGCACGAGCTGCCAAGTGCAATGCTGTTTGTCCCTTGTAGTTTCTTGCATCTACATTGGCACCTTTCGACAACAGCAATGAGACACATTCGCTGAAACCCCCTTCTGCAGCTAGATGTAGAGCTGTATTTTGCTTGTCTTTAGAAACTAAGTTTGGATCAACTCCATAATTGAGAAGAACCCTTAGTGGATGTACATTTCCCAATTCAGCTGCTGAATGAAGTGGGGAGACTCCTTGAGGCTCAAGTGAATCGATATTGGTACATTCTGCTAATAGAAGATTAACACATTCTACTGCATTAGCTTTCACTGCTGAATGTAAGGCAGTTCCATAAAGGAAGTCATCATTGGTCTTTGTTCTGCCAGTAATTTCCACCTTAGCACCATTATTGAGTAGCACCTTCACAACTTCAAAAGAATTACCAAATGCTGCACTGTGGAGTGGAGTAAACCATTTGGAAGCAAAAGTAACACTGGCCCCATTTGAAATAAGAAACTTCGAACACTCAACACTACCACTGAAAGCACTAAAATGAAGTGCTGAAAATCCTTCAGTAGGTTCAGTGAAGTTTATGTCAACTCCCATACGACAGAGAAGTTGAAGGAAATCCAGTCGTTTAAGAAATGCTACCCACAATAACAAAACATTTCTTTCCATTCTGCCACACCGGTTTAGGAATGGTTCAGAATCTTCTAAAGTGACCTTTCCACATTCCATATCTTCCATGAAATGAACAGCATATCTATTAGAAGTAGCTCTCATGAGGTCCAACAGGCCTTGTCTTACACTGTCTCTGCAGATTTTCACACTCATAGCTTCAATTCCAGTGTCCTCAAAGCTATCAAACAGTACCATGTCATCCGCTGGAGGAGACTCCCCCATCTTCACATAGTGGCATTCATCTTCTTGCACACTCACATCTTGCCTGTTACTCCTCCATCTACCCAAAAGCGTGGGTGAAAGTGTTTTGTATTTTGGCAGAGCTGTGAGAGGCACACTCTCAACATTCATACTGATGGTTCGATCCAGTGTTACTTTTTTCTTTTCCATTGGCCCAATATGCTCATTCCTTTCAGGATCCTCCATGGTAAACCTGGGGATGATTTTACTGACATGCAGGGCTGACCTGAAAAAAAAGAGATAAACAGCTGTAACTGCCTGTTACACTATCGATATGTATGCACACACTTCATACATAAGTAATTTGATGTGCTAATGAAGGCATCACAAAGTACTGTGAGGAATGACTTCAAAATCAGGAAATTACCAGACTGAAGCATTTGGTGTTACAGAGGTTTGTTCCTACCTTAGGAAATTTTCTCTACATATGTTGAATAAATCGAGAAAAACTAGTACCTAAATGTTTATTTTCCATTAGATATTTTGAAATACCAAATTCAAAATCTTTAAAAGTCAACACATGCACATTTTGTCTAGTTAATTTCCAAAAAATGTTACATTAACGATGCTGTTAATTACTAAGATTACACAGCACTGATAACAAATGAATTAAATATGACTATGAAGCACTGGTGGAATGCTAATGACAGGGGTACAAAGAAGTAGCTGCAGAAAAATTAAATCCCACACCAATTAGCCTAGGATTGAACCCAGGCCTCCACTGTGACAAGCCGGCGACTAACCGCCACTTTACAAGACGTTTGTTGTCACAAATCTCCTACCCAAAAATAGAGCCCTGGCACGTTACTTTTCATGAATGGGACGTAGAAAATAAATTTTGCTTACAAACCGTTTATCTCTCTCCTGCTAGTGTCTGATATACGCATAAAATTACCGTCTGGAACTTGGCATAACAATAACATTACAGAGTACCATCGACACAAAAACGGAACACCATGCGAGAAGGCGGGTAACCACGATACTACTCACAACACACACACAATGTGACTGTGTTTAACGCTGCTTCAGCTCCCGAGAGGAAGCGAATTCAAAACCGGTTTCATATTAGGAACGACGCGGTAGCTTCACACATCCCGCCTCTGATCCGTGACTAACTCCTTCCTCTTGCTTGTCGCAGGAAACAATATCTTGATTGCTCACAAACTGCAAATAACACAAGGTCGATGCAGATGATGCCTTTCACATAACACCTGAGCTTTCGGATAAAACATCTCCAAACTGCCCGCTCTGGCGGGAAGTTACTCTTCCATCGTGCACCGCCTGCCTGTAGTTTCATCGCCATACCAAACCACCAGAATTTAAAACAAATTAGGTACTGGGTCCACATCTACAGCTGTCCTACGACTGTCACTGGTCGGCTTCGATGCGATCTACGCACTTTACAAGGCGATATCGTGAAACCGTTCATTGCACATAAAATTGCTGAGGTATCGGGGCTGCTGCTTGGTTGGCCCTCGGGCCGGTCTTAACGCTTCAGAGAAGACATTTTGCCCCTGCCGGAAATCGAAACGATACCAAATATACACACGGTTAGGATATTTAATTATTTCGTCCTCTTCGTCAGTGGAATAGGCCCCTTGGCATTTTCCGATTCAGAAACAAAACTAAGAGTTCCAACACTCGTGATGCCAAACCCTGCTACCACAATCTCTTCCGACCTCACAACCATTTTCACAAAGAAAATACGAGGAAAAATAAGTCTTGACTCTATGCAGACTCATAGCTATCCTATCAATAGAATATAAAACGAGAGTGATTTTCCAGCTTGGAGATCCGTTTATCCCTTATTGCCAAAAGGTTAGACGTTACAAAATGTCACGAAGGGCTTCAAACTTGGATTCTTTGGCAGGCAGAGACAGAAAAAACAATACAGGGTTTATCAGGACGTTATTCGACCAAACAAAAAAGAAACCCTTGTGCCGGCAGGTTCAAAACGCCTCCCACCTTAGAATCTTTCAGCACACACCGTTTAACCTAATTCGCTAACACACACGAACTACAGTACAGTCCAGTATGGCCTAACCACCCGCCCGCCAATTTCGTATTAACTGCTAAAATACTAACATTTCTTATAGATAACCTTCAATCAAAATCTGTGCATCACCCCTCCCCCCCCCACACACACACACACATACCAATTTATGACCGTGTGACTACTGAAGAAACCTGGACGTCCCTGTAACAAAGGATGAAAGACGTTTCATCACCAAGGTCTTCATACTATGTAACGACGGAAAAAAAAAGGTCATGAGCGTCCAACGGGGGGGATAAACGTTATAAAGTTGGCCCTATGCCTCAGCGCCAAGAACTGGGTGGAGGAAAAACAATGGATGGGGCTACAGAGTAAATTTGGACAGTAGTTACACTGCCAGGAATCGAAATCCACTCACACTTACAGCCAATCCGACAGCTGTACAACTGTAAACACGACTTTAACAGAAGCGTCTCAAGGTCCAGTTGAAGACGCGACGATAATATTAAAATGCATACTGTAGGAAAGGAATGTGTACGTAAACGTACAGACCGGACTAAACTGGCTCAAGACAGAATTCAATAATGGTGGAACTCTATCAACACTGTGATATAATTTTGGGTTCCACACAAACGGGCAATTTACTGACCAGTTACGTAACACTTGGCGACGTTCCATTCACCTCGGAGGGAAGGTGTAAGTATCTCGTATATTAAGCAGCACCTTTGTCCAAATTTCTGTGATGCGAAAAACGTAACAGCGCTACTGTACGGCAACACAAACTCTCTCTCTCTCTTTCTCTGGCGAACGGCCCTCAGTTCATTGAACTGAATATTCCCTCTGCCTCATGTCGTTACCTTGTACCGGTTGTACAAACAAAGATACGAGAATGTTCACAGCATTTGTCATTAACTACACGCGAATCACAGGGCTTGAAATCATCTGGTCCCTAAGCAGTAGAACAGAATGGGAGGGGAAGCCGGTACACATTACATCGACCCGAAGATGTGGAAGGGGGCCCGGGATGCACGGTCAACAAAACATAAAATTTGTACAATTTGTCAAACTTTGTCTCTTACAAAAAGGAAAAAGCGTATTTACCTGGACAGGTGCAGAAAACTGCGAAACAGCCCGGTCTCGATAGCCGGCGGCAAGAATAAGAATTGATTCCCAGACCTTCCGAATGCAAAGCTACACTCAACAGCGATGTTCCATAATATTATGATTTCGAATGATCAGCGGAGTGTCGGGTTGTGGAACGTAAGGCCGGTTCTAGACTCGCGGTAGCGAAATTTGAACTTTTACAATTAAACTGAGGTCTTTTCCTACGTTAGGACACCGTGTGCTCTGGTAGATTGTTACCAATGTTTTGGAGGAAACTGCTGCCTCCAACTTCATATCTGGGCCCAGAAATAGTGGTAGGAACTTTCTCAGAAAGGTCGGAAACCATACACAAAAATACAGCATGTCACAACAGAGAAGGCCGCAGTTCAATCCTGACCACTGTCAAACTCTCAAATACCAGAACTACTTTGGTGCTATGCAGCCTACCATATCAAGTGGATGAGGCGAGGTTACTGGTGACTAAACAACACGCCAAATTTTCCAATTGGAGAATCTAATTTCCTGACCATGAGGGGAGGGAATGTCAGCATCAAAAATCAAAATCATGCAGATCTGCTTCCAATCTTTGTATCAGTTGAATTACTCACACCGAATATCTTCCTTAGTCACAGTTAATCAAGCAATAGGCCTTAAGGCTTTTAAAAGTCTACGACAGTCAATTCGGCAGCAATGCATGTGAATCACGCTCCTTTGGATAGCTGTGCAGCGCCAAGAATGACTTCTTGAAGGCAGACGATGGGACCAACGAGACGTCCTGTGACGTCGGTGAATTTTACCCATTTGACACCCCTCCACAGCCCACCCGATTCAGTATCCACAGCGGCGAAAGTATGATATCCCATATACCACAAACAAGTATAACGTCATTTTTTTTGACAGACGGATAACCACAGTACATCGTCACAGGCGGCACTAGACACGTCAACAAGCCTAAACACCCACATGCATGCTGGCACAACACCAATAATATTAGCAACTTAAAAAAACAAGGCACATTGTACTCCCTGAAGATGGTCCAATAGGACTGAAACATGTAGGAGTAAATGACGAAATTTTATAAAGTGATATATTTTTAAAGTGTTAATGTGTAAATAAATATTTTAGGAACATACAACGGTGCGATTAGTTGGTTAATATAACAAAGAAAAGTATAACGTCAATGTGCCTTCCCACACAGTACTCTTAGTAAAGGGATTTCTGCCCAAAAACTGATCTCACAGAGTGACGCACAATACAGAAAAGACGTCCAGAAAATGATTCATGACGCCGTCCAGGCACGCCGAAACAACATGTACGTGTGAAGTGAGAAGGCGTGTACTCTGGGGGGGGCACAATAATGAAAGTTAGTCAATAAAAGTTAGCGACATTTCGGAATCAGTCCACGTATATGCCAGACCTTCGGGACCACATGCGACTGTGAAAACGTCGTTAAAATGCACTGAACGCAAAGGTCATAATGGAACAGCGCTACAAGCCGGAAAGTCGCGGGTTCGATTCCCGATGGTGTCATAGGAATTTTTCGTTGACAATCCTTCCGGCCTCACTATGGCCCTGGGATCGACTCAGCCTCTAACAGAAATGAGTTTCAGGGATATCTTCTGGGGGCAAAGGTGACCGGTGCGCAGGGCTGACAACTTTGCCACTTTCATATGCCGACTATCTGGAAATTCTGGAGCCTCAACTTTCTGGTGCCCCAAAGGGCATGTCCAGACCTGTGTAGGGATAGCAAAGATCACATTAGTGCTCCTCCATTGCTCTACGTATTTCGTAAAATGCTGATTCGTGACATACCACAGGCCTATAACTTTACTTTCCCACTGTTACCATGCGGCCGAAGGGAGGGACGGACAGACCAGACCTTGGTCTTCTCCGCTTCACTGCATTGTGTGACAAAACATCCATTACCGTATTCTGGGGGGAAAAAAGACACCAGCCTGTAGCAATTAATTATCTGAGAATCAGCGCTGTGTACGGGCAGGTAATTAACGTAATGGGGATAAATTAACTGGTATTTCGAGGACGCAGCTAACCGAACTTCACAAACTGCTAATCCGCGCTCACGGAACACGGCCAACACCAAACGTATACAGGGGTACCATCAACGACTACTTGAATTATGATATCCTAAATCTGAACTGATATCATCGAGTTGTTAAACACGGGTTAACCGCGTAAAGCCGAATGTTAAGTGTACGTGCCGTGTGCCGAAACACTTATAAACTCTACAATTTACTTGTTTCGTATACTTTTCTGAAGAAACAGAGATTATTCTTCTCAACAGCAACGAGCTGTCAGGTTGGTACACTGGATCCTTAATCATTATTTAGATACGCTTCACGTTCAGAGTAACGCAAAGCTGTCCCTGTACACTGCATGAAGACATAAGAGGGTGGACAGACACAGCTCCAACCGCCCGTACTTCGAAAATGGACGGCGATGTGTAGTCAGCTGCACCTCCAGTGGAAGGAACTCCTGGTACCCACTGAGTAGGGGGTTGGGTGGGGTCCCAGAAGCGGCCTGGACGTTCTGGAGACGAGAAAAAGTCTTGTCTCTACAGGAATAGAGTCTCATATAGCAACTACGATATCCCGGCTCTACATACAGGACAGGTATCAAACGGACATATTAAACGTTGACCCTGGGACCTCCAAATGCTGCATCTATAATAAATCTGTGTTTAAAATACCGGTACTTCACCTGTAGGCCTAGGTACTAACTTCATAGCGACCTTGTACGGAACCGGAAGGCTCATTACCGTGTTCACAAAAACCTGGAATTCGACCGCCTCCTGAAGCAGTTGAATCAGATCAAAAGCTTCACACTCCATTACTTTTACGATACGCTCTAATATTATTCTCCAGTTCACGACTACGTCTCCCAAACTGCCCCATGCGTACTACATGTTCTACCAATCCCATTCTCCTTGCTCAGTCACCTCAATACTGTGCGAAGAGTACACGTAAAGACCGTCAACCGCCGACTAGTTCAATTTCCACATATCTAAATACTCTTCTCACCCTCCTTAAAGCGTTCCTTCCTCACGGCCACATACCGAGTTTCAGACCCACAACAAGCCCTTTGTAAATAAAAATGCAACAATAACACTTTTTTTTTTGGGGGGGGGGGGGGTTCAAAAAAAAAATTAACTTTCTTAATTTTCAAATTTGCACGCGTAACAAAAAAAAACCCCTGTGATCAAATAAAAAAGAACCAAATTGCCGGGGCATGGGGGCATGTA
>Ga0123355_10009866_pt1 | contig 14567 bp, 10 predicted proteins | sample TergutEmb28metaG_3_FD_89872 | JGI IMG/M metagenome (GOLD analysis project Ga0123355, IMG submission 89872) | Embiratermes neotenicus P1 segment gut microbial communities from Petit-Saut dam, French Guiana - Emb289 P1 | ecosystem: Host-associated > Arthropoda: Insects > Digestive system > Gut ...
GTTTGCGCATGCAAAACTTTCCAGGATGGAAGATTTAGGGTTTGTGCTTTTAGTTTTGAGTACTATTGAGGTCGGCGGATATTTTACTCAAAATAATGAAGTCGAAAAAATGATACAAACATATGATGAGGAATATCCTAACAAAGATAGAATGGTAGAGGCATTCAAATTTGTATTGAATTATGTTAAAGAGCTTAACATTGATCCTGCGTCGATATGGTGGAGAAGATCATGTCTATTTTCACTGATTGTAGAGCTATTGAATTATTATCTTGAGAAAAGTGAGATGAAAGATAAAGACAGTATGAAAAGCGTACTGGACTCACTGGAGACGAGTATTTCTGCTAATAAAGATAATGCTTCAACTGAGTATGGGGAGTTCTATAAGTTTATGCTCCAAGGCACTGCAAGTCGCCAAGGGAGAATTGCAAGAGGAACATTGATACAAAACGCACTCAAGTAAAGGCTCTTGCAAAAGAATAATTTTTCAAGGTGGTGAAAAAACATGTCTATCAAGCCAAAGATCTACCTCGACACATCAGTAATAAGCCATCTCATGGCAGATGATACACCAGAAAAGCGTGATGATACACGTAAACTTTGGGAACAATTAAAACATGGTATCTGGGAAATCGTTCTCTCTCCTGTTGTATATGAAGAACTCGGACGATGTAGCGATGTTTTGGAAAAAGCACTACTTGAATATGTCGTAATGCTTGATACCACATATATTGAAGAGAGTGAAGAAATGTCTGCATTAGCTGACGAATATCTAAAAACAGGTGTGCTAGGAGAAAACAGCTATAACGACTGCCGCCATATTGCAATAGCAAGCGTTTCTGCTTGTAAGTATATTCTAAGTTGGAACATGAAACATTTCGTTAAGAGAAAAACCATTGAAATGGTACAAACGGTAAATTTGCGTTTGGGTATATTCCAACCAAGCATTTTAACACCGGCTATTTTTATCGAAGGGGATGATGGCAATGAGTAAAGTATACGATATCCGTAAAATTGATGAGTTGCACAAGTTAAGGTCTGATCTTTACGAGGAGCGTAAACACTTAACCCCTGCGGAACGACGCAAGGTTTCAAATGACGAAGGAAAGAAAGTCTGGGAAAAAGCGCAAAGGATGAAACAATTGATAGCCAGTGGGGAGTAATACTGAGCATATTATGTATTATAAATTGCTATGATGTTCTGCCTGTAGATTTTGTTCAGAGGAACGGAGGTATGAACTATGATGTCGGATACCACTATAAGAAGCAAAAGGATGAAATTACTGTTAGATAATCTAGGCACGATTGAGGCTGAACGCTTTATCATGCTTATTCAGAGGGAATCTTTCGATTATACAAAATGGCAGGAAGAATTATTTGAGGGTATGAGTATTGAAGAAATAAGCGAAAAGGCTACTGAATATCGCTTGCGTAATATTGTATAATATCAGAAATGTAATGAGGGTTTAGGTAATAAGTAGGTACTGCTAAATCGCTACAGGTGATACCCCAGTACAAATATGTGACGATAGATGTTAGTATAGATATATCACTATGAACCCTCGTCCAACATTTAAGTCGGGGAAGCCTCCCTATGAGCCTCATCTCCAACTAATAACTTCAAAACCGAACCCGCCTAAATTCATTTTTACAAATGGATTGTTCGGTATCGTGATAAAACGATAGAGGGCAAAAAAGAAAGCCCTGCAAAGCCAATTAAGGCAATGCGGGGCTTTATTTGTGCATAATTATTAATTTTAAAAACTACGCCCGGGATGTGAAGTTGTGTATTATTGCCATTTCTACTTGTAGCATTCATTTTAATCATCATGATGTATTTTAACATCTTTTGCTGATTTTCGAAGGAGGTCTAATGCAATTTCCCAAAGCAAAAAAACTGCGCTCAAATTCTTCAAGCACAAGCTTTAGAATTTGAGCGCAAAGTATTAAATCGCAAAATTAACTATTAATTAAGCCGGAATAACACTTACCTGGCGGAAGTATACAGTGTGTTGCGCGGTTGGCACTGGTACCTCCGGATTAAATGCAGGCAGCACATTACCGCCCAGATAAAACGTAATACGGTTATTGGCCAAGTTTGTCACAGGGATGGTAAATGTTTGCCACTCTGTGGTTAGGTTAAGTGTGTGGCGCCCGCCGCCGGCTGTTTGAAGCGCCACTAAAATAGGCCGTGGTACAGACGCTCTTGCCTCGATAACAACATAATGCGCGTCCCCGCCAAGGTCAAGCACTTGTCCTTCCGGAGGCGTCCCTCTGTTTTGGGTAGAAAGCTGTACAAACCAGTCGCTTGCGCCGGGTGTTAAGGTGAGAGCCAGACCATCCGGGCCGGTAACCGCACTTGGTACGGCACCATCACTTGCACGCATCAAATACCAACCATTGCTCCCTGCCCATATCCAGTCTGGGCTTGGTGTCCAGCCAATTGGCAGTGAGAAATCGTAATTTACGTTTATTGCATCCGGCTCTGGCAACACAGGCTCAATACGTACTAGGCGAATATCAATAGTGTGCGCTGTATCAAACCAAGAATCTGCTGCGGTAGCACCCATGAACAACTGAACACTTCTGGCATTAACACCTATTCCGGCAGGCATAAGCGGACCGGTAAATATCCGTTCATAAGTGGTCCATTCTTGGGTAAGGGAAATCACTGAACGGGTTGCGGCAGCATCCGCAGCGCCAACCAGCCCCAGCCATATATCCCGGTCTACGGTAGATCTGGCTTCCATGATAAATCTGTACTCGCCACCTACCGTTAATCGTTCATTATGAGACTGCCTTAATTGCACATGCCACATGGCACCAGCTGGCACTTGACTGGTGCCAGCCGGGAAGTACAAGCTCATACCTTGCCCTGTTGGGAAAGATACTTCTGCGGGTATGCTTTGCAAATAAAACTCCCAGTAGCCCGGTGTACCATGCCATGTATACGGCGTTAAACTTCCGGCAGGAAAGGCAGGTACCGCAAAATTGCCGTTGAGTACCAGATTACCCTCATCAACAGGGCCGCCTTCTCCCTCTCCAATAATCTGGTCAAAGGTAATCGCCTCAAATCCAGGTGCGCTTATTGTAATCGCATACGTACCTTCTGCTGGGAAAGCACTGGCTGGAATTACAATTTGGCCGGCTTCCGGTGCTGTATGCGCAACCACATTGCCGTTTACCCTTGCAGTCCTGGTAGCGGCACTAAATGCAGGGTTTGCGGTGCTGTGTGCAGGGTCAAGCGCGGCGTTGTAAACTAAGGTGATTGCATTACCGACTGTATTGTTGGTTCTGGCAGGTATAAAGGTTGGAATTTGGCTGTAAAATGCTGCTCCGGCGGCAATGTATACATTTACATTACGGAATTCTATCGGGCCGGGAACATTTAAGTCGCCACTTGTTACGCCAAGGAAAAACCTTAAGTTAGCCATACCGTCAGCAGTTTCTGCCCAAGTAAAGGTATGGGTTGTCCACTCGTCGGTTACACGTACTATTTGATAGTTTGGCGGTGTAAACACTCTTGAACCTCCGCTGTAAGGTACGACTTCAATGTCGCGCGCTACGCCACGCACATCGAATGAGAGCGTGTATACAAAGCCCTCATACACTGGGAATTCACGTCCCACGGTATCAAAGATAAGGCTCCATGGCACCGTTCCCACGCTGGTTACATTGACTGTTCCCACACCGTCTGCGGCAGATATGGTACTTGCTCCACCGTAGATATTCAGGATACTCCATCCGGTTGTACCGTCAAAGAAGTCACCGTTAAGGAATGGGAAAATTGTAACCCCATCAAAGTTAACATCTGTAAAGGTTTGGCGTGTTAAGGTAACATTATCCATAATCACATCTGCTGAAGCGCCACCAAACAGGAATTGGAATTGCATTTCATAACCGGCCGCGCCTACCAATGGCACAACAGGGGTAAAGTCTACCGTATGGCGTTGTCTTGTTGTTCCAATGGAGACAGTACCTGTGTAGTGCACAGTACCTGTAGCCATGCTTACAACACGGAATTGGATATCTCTCGGGGCAGAAGCACGCGCATCAAAAGCAATACGATAGGTGTCGTTAAAGAACGGTATTCTGTTTTGCCTGAGGATAACATCTGCCGGGCTGCTTGCGCCGGAAAGATTCCTGACTTCAAGCTCTCGCGGTAATGCCGGGTTAACACTCATGGTGGCACCACCAACAATATCACGCCCCCAGAAAGCCAAACGTTCGCGGCCTTGGTCGAAGTTGCCGTTCCAGATTAGGCTACCGCCGGTTCCGGCGAAGTTGCCTGACAATGGGAATTTAAGAACCGTATCTTCAGGAGCAGGAATATACGCTACTTCAACCAAGTTCACATTACCAACAAACACATTCACTGAACTCATACCCAAGTTCATTTCCAAACGGGCATTAACATGGGTTGGGTGCGCCATCGTAAAGTAGTGGGTAAAAGTTTGTGGTGTTGTAGTCAAATTAACTATCCCTGTGGTTGTATAGTTAGTCCAACCTGGGTCGCCGCCTTGAGCAATACCTACTTCTATATTACGGTCTGCGGCTGCATAAGCATCAAAAGTTAAACGATAATTACGCCCATATACCAAAGGAACGCGCTGCATAAGCTGGTTGCCGTAGCGTACACCGGCAGATGCAATTTGCACTTCCATAAAAGTGCTTCCGCCAACCATGTGTAGTTGATATCCGGATACATTACCGCCGCCGGCAAAGCTGCCTACTACCCAACCGTCAATGACTGGGAAGCGTGAATTACCCGGCATGTCAGGGTTATATACGGCTGCGGCCGGTGTTGGAGGGCCTGTTCTTAGATGCACATTGCTAAAATTGGTATCCCAAATTAAGCCGCCAGCGCCTACAGGGGACTTCGCTTCCGGTGGGATTGGATCTGGAACCATCGCCAAATCGTCCGGATGTACCGGATAGCGCATCGGTCTTACGCTTTCATTTTGGTGCCAAATGCGTACATAGTCAACATACTTGCTTAGGCCGCCGTCAGCAAAGTCTGCCGGATTCAAAGTGGCACCGGGATCAAACATGCCGCCCATAGCCATGTTTAATAGAATGTGGAAAGGCTGGTCAAAAGGTGCGGGATATGTGAAATCTGCTTGTTGATTGGCACCTCTGGTATGCCAGCGGTTTTGCCGCATATACATGGTGTCGTTTACATACCAGCGAATTTCGCCAGGTTCCCATTCCACAGCAAATGTGTTGAAATTTCTAATGTTGTTTTGGCCTTCGCCATATCCATAATTCGGGAAGAAATAATACCCTGCGGTAAATACGTTTTGAGGCCAATTACCGCCAAAATGGATTGCGCCATTGGTTCTGTCCGGTTGACGGCCGCGGGCTTCCATAATGTCAATTTCGCCACTTGCTGCCCAGCCGCCGTAAATGGTCGATTCACCGGATACGGTTTCTTGCGGCATCATCCAAAACGCAGGCCATAAGCCGTTGGCAATCGGCAAGCTAATGCTGGCTTCTATACGGCCATAAAGGGTAGTTGCGCCGATGGCACCTGTGGTGCGTAGTCTGCCAGATGTCCAGACAGATGCAGGGCCTGCGCCTAGTCCGCCCCCTTGAGGGGTGCCGTGGTGCATGGCGGTGATAACCAAGTTACCGTCACGCACGGCTACATTTTCACGCCTATAAAATTGAAGCTCTGCATTACCCCAGCCTGTCAAACCGTACATTGTGCCCGTACCAATCTGAACATGCCAGTAATCGTAATTGAGGGTATCGCCTTCAAACTCATCTGCCCAGTGTAAAGTCCATAAGCCTGGATCGGCTAAAACTGTTTCGATCGGCTCGGAAACCAGTGGGCCTTCAGGGCCGGCAACCGTTACTGTCAGTTCCAAATCCCATGTGCGAAGGGGCCGGGGTACGTTTGACGAATGCAAGTACAATCTCATTGTACCCATACCGTCTTCATCCACAACAAATGATACAGGGGTAAAGCGCACATCCGGCCCGCCCGGTATGTGATGCGTTGGGTTACCGCCTGTGCCCCTTAGGGTTGGAAGGTATCCATCTCCTACATATTCGAAGGATATATCGGTAATAGGATGATTGCCCGCAGGTAAGCCCGGCGCATTTACAATAAAATCTACATAACGGCCTACCCATATCCAACTGCCGCTTTCTTCTATTGTAATCCAGTTGCTTAGTTCTGGAAGGAACTTTGCAGCGATATCACCGTCAACTGGTGGTGGTAATACTACGGTGTCAGCGGATTCGAAAACAGCGATAAAGGTCATATCATCCCGCACAACAAGACCTACAGGGTCTACTGCGTTGTCTTCCCCTTCAATAACCCATTCTACAAATTCATAACCCAGTAATGCTGCCGGTGATGGTACACTAACAGCCGGAATTTCAAAACCATCACGTATTCTTAGCGGGTTGGTGGCGGTTAGTGGAATTGGTTCGCCGCCTTCGCCTGCTTCAAAGGTTACATAATGGAACAATGGGTTAAACCTTGCGGTAAATTCTAAATTGTCATATACATTTCCGTGTTCTGCCGGATCCATCGGATCCCAGCCGGCAAAGTAGAAGCCTATCCTTGCAATGGGGTTTGGAATGCTGGCCGATGGGATCGCTTCTCCATGAGGTACTTCTACAGCAGTTACAGTACCCGGTGCCAAGTAAACATCTACCGCACCTGGCTGTACTGTAAAGGTTACTGTGTGGTCACCAGTACCTGGAACATAATTGCTATTCACAAGTAGCAGCTCAACAGACTGACCATACACAACAATGGAGAAATTAATATAACGCCATGGCCTATTTTTGTTTACGTCAATCAAGTTGAAGTATGGCAGAAACCCACCCGATTGCCACATCTGGTTTACGGTGATGAAATCTAGCGCACAATTGCCGTTTTGGTCAAGGGCTTCTATTGTATCTGCTGCTGCAATATACATAGGCGCATTCACTCCGTCAAGCCGTGCCCACATGCGTATTGTACCCGCTGCGGCAAGACTTGCGTTTGGTGCAGATGGAGAACCGCCTTCCCCATTGTTAAAAAGGTTGAATCCCGGAATGGGAAGGACCACTTTTTCAGGAGGTGTTGGGTTAATAAGCACCACGTTAACAGTCTGACCATGTGCGGTTATCGTAAAATGAATAGTCCACCACTCATCATTTGTGTCCACATCTATTACATTAAAGTAAGGCACAAATCCACCGGGCTGCCACATTTGGCTTACATTGATGAATTCCATTGCGCAATGACCATTTTGATCTAATGCGATTATGGTATCTCTTGCCGCCCAATAAATAGGACTGCCAACACCGTCAAGCAGTGTTCACATACGGATTATGCCTGAACTTGCAAGGCCTGAATGAGGCCGGGATGGAGAACCGCCTTCCCCATTGTTAAAAATATCGAAAGAAAATACTCTCGAAGCTGTGTATTGCTCGTATGAATCGGCCAGCAGGCCCATAGGTAACACCGATGTGAATATCATAACGAAAGTTAAAACAAACGTGACAATTCGCTTTTTTTGTTTAGACATATTAATTTTCATCCTTTCTTTTGCTTGCTTGCATTTTATGAATGATGAACTTAATCTAAATAATCTGTAGAACACATAAGTGCTTTGTGGTTTTGATGCTTTAAATACCACCTCCTTCTATGTTTTTGTTAACCTTAGAATCTAAGTATTCACCCCTTTCTTGTGTAATAGTGCATTTGCAAACATATCAACAATTCTTTTTGTGCAATTTAACAAAAATTTTACACAATGTCAAGCAAAAACACCGTGCAACATGCCAAACCCATGAACACGGTTTTCAAGCACGCCCAGCATTGGGAATTGCATAATATATTCCGCCTCGTTCTTGACAAAATATGCGACTTCAATAGGATCATTTCATTTGCAACAATATTCCATCCAGCGTTGCCGCCATTACTAGATAGTGGATGAGATGATGACATGGAATCAAAATATCTTTTATCTCTAAAAATAAAATCCGCTTAATCACTGAGATTGAGCGGATTTTTCTTTTCATAATTTTCAATATACTATTCCATAACCTAATCAGCATAACCATACTCAATATTTATGTCACAATCATACTGCGGCAAGACCTTCACTATATCTTTAGCTACAGATTCTCTCAAAACCAGCGCTTTATCTTTTGCTACCGCAAGAGGAAACTCCAAATCAAACACAATAATAGGCTTGGGTATCGCTTCTACTATCCTAAATTCATTAGGATGCAGCAAGGGGTGCTCTTTTGTAATATAGCTTTGTATTATGCGGATAGTACCTTGCAACCTTTCATCAGCCAAATCAATTGGGGTTAATTGTATCGCTATAGGCATCCCTAATTGCTCCAGCACAGCATGTTTGATTTTTTTAACTATATGGTGGGCGTCTGCAAGGGCCATATTCATCGGCACTTCAACATGAACACTGGCCATGTCGCGCCCTGGTCCATAGCTGTGTACAACCAGGTCATGAACGCCCAACACACTTTCATTCTCTTTAATAATTTCTTTAATTTTGATAGCCACAGACCCATCTGATGGGTTGCCAATAATTCTCCCAAGGGATTCTTTTGCAACCTTATATCCCGACCAAAAGAAAACTAAGGCAAGCAAAGCGCCTACATAACCGTCAACGGCAATACCTGTTAGGGATGCAAATATCAGCGAAAACAGTGCAACAGCGTTAATCATTACATCATTACGAGAATCAACACCAACAGCCATTAACGTGTTTGAATTTATTGCCTTTCCCAACCTTTTATTAAATCTCATCATCCATAACTTTACTACCATGCTAAAACTCATTACAACAATTGCCCAAACTGAAAAATACACAGGCTCCGGGTTTATAATCTTAGCCACAGAACTACGCATCACTTCATAGCCAGTAACAAGAATGATACCTGCAACGGCTAAACTAATGATGTATTCAATTCTGGCATGTCCAAAAGGATGTTCACGGTCTGCTGGCTTAGCAGACCAACGAAAGCCTAGTATAGTTAGCAGAGAAGTTAAGCAGTCTGTTAAATTATTGAAAGCATCTGCCGTGATAGCAACGCTATTAGTTATAGCGCCTACCATAAACTTGAGGACAGACAGAAGCATGTTTAAAATAATACCGCAAACTCCTGAGAGCCTGCCGTACTTTTCTCGTACGACAGATGATTCCGTGTTTTGATAATCTTTCACAAATAATTTTAAAAGTAACATAAAGCGTTTTCTCCTTTAACGATAATTGTTGACATTTGCATTGCACTTGCATCATAATCAATTAACAAATTACAGGATGGGAGACATATTATGCTTAAATTTTTTAGTAACGAACCTTACGATTATAAGGTAAACTTTACATTTGATGAAAAAACAAATGTAATGCGCAGTGCGGAAATAAAAACTACCTTGCATTACGATAACACGGCTCAGCTTTCTGTTTGTTTGGGCAAGAAAGAGCATGTGAATGGGCTGGTAGTCATGCGCGCTATTGCAACTGCGATTAACACCGTGAAAAAATTTGGCGGAAAATCAGCACTTGCTATAACCGGTGAAATTGAAAACCTGCTTGGCAAAGAGGGAATCCGCGCATTGGTACTTGGTGCATTACTAACATTTGATGAGCCTATCCATTTTAAAAGCAAAACCCCAGAAGAAAAACCCAAGTTTAGCTTATTCCTTGATAAGCCAAATGAAATAATGGAAGAGGTTACAGTTTTGGCAGACCATATTAAATTGGCCCGCAAACTGGTAAATATGCCTGGCAATATGATGACACCACAAATTATGTCGGAAGAAATGCAAACCCACGCAAAAAAACTTGGCTTAGATGTAACTGTTTTGGATGAAGTACAGATTCAAGAAATGAAAATGGGTGCATTATGGGCAGTAGGTTCAAGCTCAGGAAACTTGCCACGTTTGGCTGTAATAAGATACATGGGCAACCCGCAAAAAGCAGATGATATAACAGCACTTATAGGCAAGGGCCTTACATTTGATACAGGCGGATACAACCTAAAGCCTAAAATGACAAACATGAAAGGCGATATGGCAGGTGCGGCTACCGCATTTGCTACGGTATGTGCCTTAGCAAAAAATAAAGTAAAAGTAAATGTGGTTGCTGTTATGCCTATGGCAGAAAATCGCATTTCTCGCGAAAGCTTTAAATCCGATGATGTCATTTATTCCATGTCTGGTAAATCTATAGAAGTGCTTAATACGGATGCAGAAGGCCGTGTAATTATGTGTGATGCCATGACATATGCCATACAAAAAGAAAATGCGAAGCGCGTAATTGATATCGCAACCCTAACTGGTGCAGTAGTAGCCGCCCTTGGACACTATACTGCCGGTGTAATGTCAAACAATGAAGAATTTCTTAATCAATTTTTGCAATCCACAAAACAAACCAGCGAGCAGTATTGGGAGTTGCCACGCCATGACGAATACTACGCAATGATTGAAACCCCTATGGCAGATATAAAAAATGTAGCCGAGGGTTGTGGGGCCATTACAGCAGGTTTATTTATGGAATTTTTTGCCGAAGGCTTACCATGGATACACATAGATATTGCAGGCACATCATTTTTATCTACACCTAAGTATGAATTTTATAAAAAAGGTGGTACTGGCGCAGGTATAGAAGCATTGTACCGATTTTTTGTTGAAAATGCGATATAGGAGTGGTTTTTTTGCCGGTGTATAAAAAGAGAATCCTTTATATTCTACAGTCTGCCGGACTTGGTTTCTGTTACTTTTTTCTTTCTTATCATTTAGTCTTTAAAAACTTGGCAGAAGAGGATGTATTTCTTGCCACCATCTGGAATTTGCTCTTAATCTTTATCATACTGGCAATAGAAAGAATCGAAGTCTACATTGCTATTAAATTTAGTTCAAGAATTAGACAAAAGAAAGCCAATATGCTTTCAAAAATTTTAGATATTTATTTCAAAGAGGCTTCATTGAAATCTGCCCTTTATTGCTTTTATATTGTTCTTCTAATTTGCATTGCACTTCTTGCTGCAAACCCTGAATTTGAGCCTTTGGGCGATATGAGCGACTATTTTTTGTCCGTAAGGTATGGCATTCTGGTATTGATTGCTGTTGATAAATTTATGGATCAAGTATTTAAGGATCTAAAAAATCAAGAAAGTGGATTTAAATAAAGGGATGCCTAGTCATCCCTTTTTCTTTACCGCAATAAAAATATAACAAATACGGCAAGTGCAAAAACATAATACAATGCAAAATATTTTAATTTTGCCTTTTTAACAATGGAAAGCATAAAATTTATTGCCAAATATCCGGATATTGCCGCCGTCATAAACCCGACACCAAGGTTAACAAAGTTCAAATCATCTAATAAAACTCTACCGGATACAATATGCCCAGCACGTAAAATAATGGCACCAAAGGCCGTAGGTATGGACATTAGGAATGAAAATTTAGCGGCACTTTCTCTATTAAGTCCCCTTGCTAATGATGCCGTAATGGTACTCCCCGACCGTGTTAACCCTGGAAAAACAGCAACCGCCTGTGCTAAACCGACTAAAATCGCATCTGTTACTTTCAGCTCGTCTATTTTCCTTTCGCCTTTTGAAAACTTGCCAGAAAGTAATAGTACAACACCGGTTATAACAAAACCTACAGGCAAAAAGTGCAGCCAATGAAACATTTGCTCGATATAATCGAGAAAGAGCGCTGTTACTATAATTACTGGCAATGTGGCAATGATGAGCAGCGCCGTCATTTTCTGAAATGGGTTGCGCACCAAAGTCCAAACATCTTTTCGAAAAACCCATAAAAGTGGAACTAAACTGCCCATGTTAAGCACTATAATAAATGTTAAATTATCCTCACCTGTTATGCCAAAAACTTGATGGGCCACAAGTAAATGGCCTGAGCTTGACACAGGCAAAAATTCAGAAAGTCCTTGAATAAGCCCTAAAATTATTGCTTCTAGTATACTCATTTTGTTTCTCCATTTCTATTCATTGCATAAGTAAAAAATTTGCCACGAGTAGATATTTTAACTCGTGGCATTTATTTAGTCTATCAAAAATAATTTATTGAATCAGGGAGATGAATATGAAGCAGTATTACCTCCAAGGCCTTCGTAGTCGCTTTCTACAACGGTGAAAACTTCCCCCATAACCATAATTTCTTCGGGAATTTCTATACCCAGCGTATAGTCTACCCGGCCTAGAAGGGTGGCTGTTTCTTCTTCCGGGTCAATTTCAAAATAGAATCCGCCGGATTGAACATGCACTGAAAGAACCTCGTAGTCTGTTGCCGCCGTAATAACACTGCTTAAGAAAATTGTAATAAATGCAAAGTAGATCAAGAGTCCGGAAATATCTTTTATGGATGTAATGATAGGCGCAGAACCGGCCGCTTGGTCAACATTCACTTTTACAAGCAAGAATGGAACAAAGAAGCCTAAAAATGCCGCTAAGGTCATGGTTAATGCAAGAGAAATGCCAACGGCAAGACCTAGCATTATATCCCCTTGCCAAATGGTTGCAATGGTGCCGGCAATAACCGCAGAAATAACACCAAGCAAAAGCCCAACGCCAACCTCTTTTACCAGATGGTTGAAAAATTTACTCATATTTATATGTCCAAGCACTACACCCCGGGCGAATGCTGTAGAAGATTGTGTGCCGATGTTACCACCCATATCCATGATTAATGGAATAAAGAACGCAACAAACACAACTGCTTCGAGCACTTCTTCAAAGCCGTCAATAACAACTGCAGCAAGCATACCGGCAACAATGGTAATAAGCAGGAAGGGCAAACGCACTTTTAAAATTGACCAAAAGCTGCCCCTAATCAGTGTTTCGCTGCGGTTGGCTTCTTTACTTGCAAAAATACCTGCGGAGGTTAGAATGTCTTCTGTTGCTTCGTCTTCTAAAATGTCTAATGCGTCGTCAATGGTTACGATACCCACTAAGCGATTTTCTTTGTCAACAACAGGTATTGCCAGCCAGTCTAAGTTTTTCAAAAGGCGGGCTACTTCTTCTTGATCTGTATCTGTTGATACTGTTACACTGGCTTTTTTCATGATTGTTTCGATTTTAGCGTCTGGCTCGGCAACAAGCAAATCACGTAGAGAGATTGCGCCTTCTAGCTTTTTCTTGTCGTCTGTTATAAAGACATTGTAAATTGTTTCTTTGCCTACCGCATCCACTTTTACTTTTTCCAAGGCTTCTGCTGCGGTGAGTCCTTTGGATAGGCGTACATACTCCGGTGTCATAACACGTCCTGCGGTTTGTACGCCATAGCCCATTAGCAGGTTTGTCATTTCACGTTCTTCTGTGGAAATGGCCGCTAATAGTTTTTTTGCGACGGATGCAGGCAGTTCGTCTAAGAGCCTTACACGGTCATCCGGCGCAAGCTCATTTACCATTTCAATTGCTTGTGCGTCTGTAAATGAACGTAATAGGTTTTGCTGGTCGTCTGTGTCCAGTTCTTCAAATATGGATAAGGCTTCATCTTTGGCAAGCAGCCTAAATACGATTACTTGCTCGTTAGCTGATAGGTCGTGAAATAAGCTGAGGATTTCTGCCTCTTCTGCGCTTGTAAGCAGGTGTTTTAGGCTATCCATGTCTTTTTGTCTTAGGCATGAGAGAATATTATCTTTTAGCATTGTATACCTCCGAATTGTTATTAGAATTAGTTTGCCACTGGGTGTTCTTAAAATACATTTGCGGCATAAAAAAACCACCGCTTCGAGTTTCTTGCTCAAAGGATGGTTTCGAAATACTCGTTTTTGACCGCACAAAGCTAGAGGTACAGCCACTTCGCCCAATTTGTTTGAGATACATGGACATTTGAAAGCCACACCTTGTTATTTATGCAAATGCAACTGACTATCTCTCGAACTAAACCACCATCTGAGCATTGGGATTCCCCGCCTGGGTCCATGTCATCACCACCTTGAAGTAAAATCTTTAAAATAAAATAATCCTCTGGCACCATTTCAAATGATGACAAAGGATTTTATATATCCTCACAAAATATTACTCCACACAAAAAGTACAGGGAAGTATATTCCACTCATCGTTCAAGCTTCAACTTCGCAGGGCGCAGAACCTTTTTTAGCAAAAGCGGCTAAAGCCGTCGGGGATATCCCCGGTTCCTAATGAAGTTGCACTATTCCATGCCTTGATTCGACATGGACTGTTAGCCCTCTCATTGTGTCTCCACAATTTCGCGACGGCAACCCGTATCCCTGCGGTAGCCTCACCTACCGAAATGGTTTGTTATTTACAACTCGACAAGTCTAAAGGGTTCCTTTTATTTTGTCAATCTTTTTTTAAATATTTTATTTATGGAAAACTGGATATTAGCGTTCTTCCAAAGTAATAACATTAAGACGTAAGAAGTATTGACCAGCATCTTCAAGATAAAATTGCTCTAATACGCCTGTGACTTCAACCCAGGTTTCGTCATCAAAGGGAGGGATGTGGTTTAAGTAAACTTCAAAACCATGAAAGCCGCAGCACTCTCCTTCAAGTCTTGCTACAAAGTAAATAGCTTCGCCTTCCCAATATGAGGACAAAAA
>Ga0123355_10009867_pt1 | contig 14567 bp, 8 predicted proteins | sample TergutEmb28metaG_3_FD_89872 | JGI IMG/M metagenome (GOLD analysis project Ga0123355, IMG submission 89872) | Embiratermes neotenicus P1 segment gut microbial communities from Petit-Saut dam, French Guiana - Emb289 P1 | ecosystem: Host-associated > Arthropoda: Insects > Digestive system > Gut ...
GGGTGGGAGAGAGAGAGAGAGAGAGAGAGAGAGAGAGAGAGAGAGAGAGAGAGAGAGAGAGAGAGAGAGAGAGAGAGAGAGCGCATGTGTGTGAAAGTGTAGGACACTCCATTTTCATTGCAAGAATTGAAGGATAGTTTTTTTTAAAGGTGCTCCTTTTCAATCAAGAACTTTGTTGTATGTAGAGAAGTATTGTCAGATGATAAAAAGCCTTCTTAGGGAGTTGGAGGTTGTCGCTTAAGGACTGTTATGTACAATATGGAAAGTTGAACTGCTGGGGAAAAACAGAGTTTAAACTCGTGTTAGCTGTCATGCTCAAGCGAAGGATAATAAGAATTTTTTTTTTCGTTTTCAGGTTTCATATCTGACCTGAGTCCTGATACCCATTGTTTTTGTAAATTTCATGAGTGAGCTTCAATTTCTCAGTTTGTGTTCAATCTTCAAAGTTCTAGCTGTTGTGTATTGTGATATTGATGAGGAAAGCAAGATTCCCTGCTGAGGAATGAGTAGTTGTGTTTGTAACACATCATATAAAGAAGTAAAATCTACAGCCGCCACTTTGTGAACATTCTGGGAATCAGTGAATAATAATGCCTACTCTTTACGTAAAGTTCATCTAGTTTGTCCCATTTTGTTACTTTTTAGTGGAAACAAGTAAAATAAAATTTCTCTTGAATGCATTTGTTTTGATATTCGCTTTGAAGCATTTGAAGCATTTTTCTTGTATAACTAACAGTTTAATAACATCATTAATATTCTGGAACCAACAATTAATTACACATAATGACAGTGTTAACTGTTATTTACGTCATCACTATAGTGAGCCATTTTGTATTGAAAACACATGTGCTATATGACAGATTGCTTTGTTACACCCTCACTCCAGGCATTAATCAGTAATCTAATTGAAGTAAGTTTAATCTGGTGTGAATAACAGTATTAAAAATTGCAAGCATATTAAATTTAACTGTGTAGTGAACTGCAATAAGATAACATACAGTCTGTGAAAGAACATCTTAACTAAACGTTTATGGAAAGTCACCTTTCTAAATGCAGCAAATATCACTCCACCACCATATGTCTGACAGTTATAGTCCAGACTTAATCAGCCAACACTTGATTAGCAGATTTACAACATTCAGCACTCTGAATACCAAAGCCAACTACCAGACATGATTCTCAGCATTGCCCATTCATCTCTTGTTCTCAGGGCATATTGTATTATGACACATGTTAAAACCATCTTTTGTGTCCATTTTTTTTCCAAGTGGTCTATTTTCCAACAGATTTTATGTTGTAATTGATACAAAGTGACCTACATAAATCACGAAGTTTTCTTGTGTGATATTGTAAATTTTTCATATATTTTACTCTACATGTAATAGACATTTTCTGGAGCGCTTAATTCTAAAATACTAGTAATTTATTTTTCTCTTAAAGTAAGAAACTATTTTTCATGCCCATACAAAACAAGTGGTCAAAGAATGACTTATGTTTGGATCATTGGCATTTTCGAAATGATGCAGGCTGACAATTTTGAAATGAATAATAAGAAACATTTTCTGAATATTGTCATGAATGATATTTCTGTATGTTAGTGTTGTTCCCAGTTACTAAACTTCTTAAACATTTTCAAGTGATCTATATGATACTTTTATTCATCTATTACAGTTAGTGTAATGCATGCCAGAATATTTACTCAAATTTGTTGTGACCACTTTGTTTCACATACTTTCAAATTATTTACCTACTGTTGTGTCGTTCCCTGCTCTATAGCCTAAGCTACTGACAGCATCTCAGGACAAATCATAAATAAGTAAATAGATATTAATTCATTTCTATAATTGATACAACGTGTCAACTATGCTAGATTTGAGGTTCTCACAGCAGTGCTGCTGAAGATCAAGTGTTCTGGGCTGTTAAGCTGTGTTGTTGGTGAGTACTTTGGCACATTTTGAAGGCATTACTGTCCTTCAGAATGTAGGAACCTCACCCAATGACACAGCATCACATGCCATAAGACTTTATGCTTCAGTGAGTTCACCTACCAATGGACTTTTATGGCTGAGAGTGTTCGAACATTGTACAGGGTACACAGTATGAACTCAAAGTCAATTTAATTTTACGCAGTACAGCACATACTACAGTGTACAATGGCAGTGTGGCAACAGTGTCAAAGATAGTGTGAACATGGGAGCCATAGTCTGGGAGTTCAGTTGTGTTGTCAATATGGCTGGCAAATTGCTTCGTACTTCTGTGACAGAAAAGTAACTGAATTAAATGCAGTAGGTTATTTATTGTCCAACAGACATTAGTGTTCCTGTAAAGACGTGCTGTGATGTTTAGGGTCTTACTTATATTAAAATACATTATTTAATTTTATATAAGCAATGTAGTGTACCAGGGGTTAAGTCAGTAACTGCAAAGGGTAGTAAGGATGATAAGAGGATAAGAATAAGACCGTGATTGATGCATGGACAATGTCTTCAAAGTTTGAACATGGTAGGGAAGAAGACACAATCTTGTCACTTACAGAGGGCAACCTAGAAGTGTGAGGTAGCTGTATACTAGGTAGTTAGCTCTAAATGTGAAGATATTGAAGAGTGAAGCAAAGAAAAGTGCTGTAAATGCAGATTGTGACAAGAAAACAGTAAAGCATATGGTACTTATGTTGGGCTGTTCAGTTTTTGCTAAAGGGGATTGTGCTTGTATAAACATGGGGATGTGCTGCTTGTGCTGCATTTGAGTATCTGTAATGTAGTACAAGTGAAAGTAAAACAAGATAAGTGGCATGAGCTTATGCCAAGCTCATTTTCTGTGAATCAGCTCAAGCAGTTTACCGTACTTTATTGCTGGCCAAATATGGAATCTGAAAATGTCAGTCCAGTTTGCAATGTAATTCTCCAGACGCCACTTTTATGTTGTCCTCTTATCTGCACATACAGCCTCTATGTGAACCTATTTAGATGGTAATTTTGTATAGAGTCAGTTCCAGCAATTTCTCAGAACAGTTCTTCAAAACTGGGTCCCTGTCCAGGCAAATTAATCTTGTCTGCTGATTTGAGCTATGAAACTTGTCACATTGTCACTGCCATTTCATTATATGGTGTGAAATGTGAAGTATTGCCATTTAAATTAGATTTCAATTATGCTGATATGATATTTATAATTAGGATTGTGTTATAGGGCATGCATTACCACTGTATGTTCTTGTTCTGAAATAATTTTATATTAAATTAACCCATATGCATACCCTGACAGATGAGGAACATCTGCTAATTTGGCATTTGGAAAAGGTCACTACATAAGGATAAAAATAATTCACTTAATGGGCAGATATGTAGCAGTCTTTGTCTATACAGAAGTTATGATAGACTTTTGGCATTTCATTATAACATGTTAATTAATTGGTGTCTTGGTAATGGAGCAGTGTCCAAAGAGGAAAATATTTTTTCCAGTGCCATAGTAATAAGCTGTTTCATGTAGACAGGTTAAGAAATTATGTGATGTCAGATAAAGTAGCTTTTGAATTTGTGAGATTAAGGTCCTGACAATGGTCTTCGTAAAGATTCAAATCATATGTGCTGTTACACAATGTCAGTTGGTAAATAGTTGCAGACATTTTCAGGGATTGTAGGGTTTTCATCTTCAGGGTGAAGCAGTCAACCTTATATTCCTTGGACTGCTTAATCTTGATATGGCATCACAATCCTTTGGGATACTGGCAACTAATTACCCATCAACATAGCATAATATCCCAAAAGACTTGATTGATTTACCAACATTGTTAGTTGCATAAATTATATTTGAAGTAACTGACTCGAATAGTAATGTGGGAAGAATATGGGAGGAGGAGGTATTCAGGGCATTATTAAGGTTGCTATCCCAGCATATGTTTGGAAGAACTTAAGATGTATGAAAATGTTAAGACATTCTCTCAGCCATAATTTGAGCTGGGAGCTTCTCCATTGTGAAGCATAACACCAAAACACTGGATCAGGTAGTCTATATAATTGCTTTACTTAGAGTATAAGGGAGTACATTACCTAATATAATAGCATTGGTATTCAAACTTGTGCAGTATGGAAGAAAACACATTTACCATCTATTTAGAAGATAAGTCTATTCTTCCACAGATGTTGGGCATTTTTATTACTATCTCAGATAAATTTGGTAATAAGCACTGGCAATAGTCAATGAATGGTAGTACTACACTTTTGATCTTGGTGCTAGAAGGAGTGTTAAAGTGCTCCAGCTCAAGTTTTTAATTTCTTTTATATGCAGAGATTCAGTTTAAAAGTTTCCCCAAACAAATCTAAAGCTGTTTGTGCTTAGAATCATTTCTTGAAGCCATTATGTGGGTGTGGAGATAAGGGTTCACACATTTTTAACTTTGGCACTGATAGATATGAGTCAGAAGCTGCACGCTGCACACTGTAGCACGTTAACACAATGGCAAGACCCCAGTAACCATGAGATAGACAGCAAGGTAGATTGCAGACCTACCTACCTTGATAATTGTATGGAAGAGAGAAATTTTTATTTAGCTGCTAGGATCTGAACCCTTGCTGTCCATTTCGTAGCATGTCACTACTGGCTGGGCTGTCACCACCCAGGCAGCTTTCTTAAAAGTAAGAAAATGTACGGAGTGCACCAAAGCTTAGTAGACACATTATTACAGCAGTTCTCAAGCTTTTCTGATATACAGTTTGGGAAAATAGCACTATGGTTTCCAAGGACCAGTGATGCAGTTTACCATGTATCTAACAGTGTGAAGCCTGTCTAAATTTGTTTATTTTCAGTACTTAAATTACTGTCACTTATATTTGTAAAGTTTTTGCACCTACATTTCACATCGGTAATTAAAAATTGTGATTGTTTATGAAATAATATCAGTTGTCCGACGTGTGGCTTCCAAGAAACTGTGGTTTGAAACACAACTTTGACTGTCCCTTTCTGAGGGTGCGGTAGTTGAGCACCCAAGGGAATATTTGTCCACTTTGTCATAACTTGGCTAGTATCAGCATTGAATGGCCCAGAAGAAAGTGAGGGGAAAAAAACAGTCATATTCAATATGGACTGTTTAATCACTGAAAAGGAATGAAAAATGATACAAGTTTCTATTTTTTAAATATAATCTTTTTCCAGTTGTGGTAAATAAAAATTATATATAGCACTAAGTAAAATTTTCAGTTTGTCAAGCCTTCTAACCTCCAGTTGAGGAATATTGTCCTAGTACACCTGAGGAGCACTGCATTCCTTACATGTGTTTGGATTTTGGTTTAGAAGACACTGTAATACATTTTGTAGCACATTTCTGTCTGTGTATATATGTCAACTGTAGAAGTCCTTTTACAGTCCATAAACATTTATAAATTAATTTTCCATTCCTTTAAATGTATTGGTAAGCAGTTTTAATTGAAATAAAATCTAAAGTGACAATTATATTATGTGTCTGTTCTAGGTTGATAATGCATGTTGATGTTCATCACCGCATGATGCGCTTGCTACCTGTCTGTGTTGATGCTTTGCTGCTTTTATGTTGCTTAGCAAAGCTGATCATCTTGAGTTGATCATGCATGATTTTGTTTTTACATAAGGAACAAAAACAAAATGAATGAAAAACTGGTAAGAATAGTTTTAAATGCTGCATTCACTATAGAAATGAATCTAAAGTGTAGCCATGAGGCATGATAGCAAATAAATCACCATCAGAGCACCCAACTTATGTATATTTATACATGTTTTTTCATTTATGAATTTTATCATTCTTATGAACTGCTTTTTTAAATATACCCAGTCAAATATAAAGGGCTGCACCAGTTGTGACCGAAGTAAATTGACCACTTGTTACTGTTTTATTCACTGCAGTTTCTTTTAAAAAGTACAGAAAATGCTGAAGGCAGCAATATAAAAGCAATCTTTGCAGGTTGTAGTAATTATGGTAAATGGTATGTATGCTAAATATTGTTCCTAGAAAGGGACTAAAATAAATGCTATATAGCACTTGCACAGTCTCAAACCAATGTCCTGCATACGGCAAACACAAATGTGTACTTGGGTGGCATCAGAGGGTTAAGTAAAAACCTGAAAGGCATAATAATAATAATAATAATAATAGTAATGAAGCATTAGTATTGTCAATAATAATCTGTAATGTGTCTTGGTATTTGTTGTGAAGATATGAAACACTTTCGAAAGGGTTTTTACTACTGCTGTTTTTTTGTAGAGGTTTGTTTTCATTTTGCTTTGAAGACATACATAGAAGAAAATGAAGCAAATCAAAAATATCAATATTTTCTTTCAGAAATTTTTATTTCAGTCAAGTAAGTTTCATTTGATTCCTCACTGCTTGCAAATATCACATAGCATATTGAAGAATGTGGACTTCATGAGGTGAAGTCATATTTGCAAATAAACTGAGTGATGAAAGGTATAAATTGACTTTGTGTTATGTAACTTTTCAAGTAACAGTGGCAAAATTTTGATATCTTTTTTTTATGAAAAAAGAAAGAGTGTAATGTTTATTTATATACTTTGTCATTGTTTCGAAGATTTGCTGTGCACTCGAAGTAGGGTGTACTCTGAGACTTAGGGGTTCAGTGTGACCATTTGAAAATTAGGCTGATTTACATATTGTTTCCTGTATCAAAACAAGATTGATAAAGCACTCAGCATTGAGATGCACATCACATATGTATGAAAATGCTTTGGTATATGATAGTCGTGATCTTCAGAACTACATTTTGTATGTAGAAAATATATGTTGCAAATGATAAGCCTGCATTGAAGCTACAACTTATCTTGGACTTGTGGTTATATGTTGAGTATTAATGATATCTAATATGTTTTAAAAATTACTAGAGTTTCATGGAAAGAGGTAGTTCAATGTATGTAACAGTTGTATTAGTTATGCTTGATGACCATGTTTAATGACTTTTTTTCATTAGGCTCCCCCCCCCATTCTAGATATTTCAGGTATAGTAAAATTGTTGTTGGATTATTTTTATATGTGCACAGGAAATATGACATTAAAAGTCAAAACATGGGTATAAGAAACAGTACCATTTATGAAGTTAAACTGTCACATGGCACCCTTTTTCGCTGATGTGCTGGATGTTGTATTCTTTCTTGTGGGTGATTCTTCTGTGTCTGAATTTTATGTGCCTACGTTTTGTCAGTTCCATCTTCATAGGTAATATGAACATGAAGAACAACTGAATAGTGAATGTAAAATTTAAATACTGTATTTTCCTGAATATAAGACAACCCTGCATGTAACACGGTGCTCTTAATACAGTCTTCAGTTTTCAAGAAATACCTTTACAACAGATGTTTATCTTTGTGTGGGATTGTAAGGCAACCACCATTTTTCTTATGATGAATTAGGAAAAATTCTCATCTTGTACATGCAGGTAAATGTGACAATTAACAAGACCCTTGTCCACATAACTTTTTCTTTAAACACTTTTAATCCCAAAACTTCACTCGAACTAAAATATTCTGTACCTCAGTCAATATAGATGCAGTGCTAGATGGGTGGTCCTTAAATCCCAGTAGGCACATGGGGCACCTTTTTTTGATATGCATATCCAAAAGTACTTGCAGGTTGCAGGTCCACTCTACTATTTACCCAGTAGAAATCTGTGATGGTTTTAGTCCGAAGTTTAAAAGCAGCCACAGTGCAATGTACTCTCTCACCACCTGCTAGTGCTGATGTCCAGAATGCTTTGTATATGCCTGTATGCTCTGCTGTTTAGTTACAAGGGCAGTTGTACTGCAGAACAATAATAAAAGCTATAGGGGTTGGTGAGCATTGTAGACAGCAGACTTATTCCATGTAAGTTTACAATAAATGGTCATTGAGACCATGCAAGGATGCAAATTACATAGAACACTTTTGGAAATGTTCATACTCAAGTTATTAAAGCTATATTGGTGTTGAACTTCCAAGTGATTGTTCTGCACTTGCTGTATAGCATTTTGTATGTCCATGTACATGATTAAGTTCTGGAGTTTGTGTTTGGTGATAGCCCACAGCATATCGGAGGAATTCAGCAGTAGTGATGCTCGTTACCATGAAAGTGAAGACTATCCACACACTCGAGAGAAGGGCAAGGAAAAGGAGGACCGTGATGAAGGTAAGATCAGTATTTTGCATGTAGTGAATGTGGTGAATTGTACATTCACTACTAGTCATTGTTGCTGGTGCTGAATGAACTGCGCTAATGCAGGCATTGAAACATGTCATGTGTTCTGCAATAGATATTCAGATTACAAAGCATGGTACAAACTTCGAGGAATTGGACATTATTTGATTTTTTACACGTGTTCCATAGAAATAGTATTTTCCATCTTTTGGAGTACCTGTAAATTTCTGTATGTTTAAACACTTTGTGATGGATTGTGTTTTGGAAACTAGATGTGTTTCCATCCTCCAGTAAAAAGGTACACAGGTGGCCATGGTAGACACAGCCAACTCTCTTTAACAGGTGCATCCTGTAGGTGCCTCCCAACCTTTTTTTGTATGAAGGCATAGACAGATTCAGTTTTCAAAGCACTTTCTTCAGTTTCTGTATTTTTGAGTACTGTATGATGTACAGAGTGGATAAGCTGAGTTGTGCTAAATGTGGTATATAACCATCAGAACCTGTAAAACTGAATTAATATTTTCCACTTGAAAACACGTGTTTCAGTCTGTTTTAGCCACATGCACTAGACCCACATATTTTAACTGGGATTTCAGTGTCTAATAAGGAGTAATGTAATGACAGTAGGAAATGCAGGTCAAGTGTAGACAGACAGGCATTGACTTCATGTCATTAAATTCTTTGACTGACTGGCTAAGCCAGCAAGTTCCATGATACAAGCTACTCTATGAAAAGCTGTTTTTAATTGCTCTTGTTTTCAAAAAAATTCTTCACACACAGCATTTCATCATCATGTCCATCCTCCATTGGACTGTACAGTCCAGTCTATGCCTTCACACACCATTATTCCTCAGATAATACAATGCATGTATTCTGCACAATTCTGGTATATTCTTTTACAAGAATGTGAAAAATTACTGTGCTTGACAGTGGCTACTTTAATCACAAAAGAGTCATGTGATGGTCTAGTCTCTGAGATATTGCATTGAACTGTATGATAAATACTGAATTGTATGAATCATGAATTAGCAAGGATGTGGAAGGAAACAGTTGTGGCTTAATTTAAAGTACTAACCTAGCACTTGGCCAGAAGGACCAAATAAGACCTGAAAAACTTAGGTTATCTGGTCTCTTTGTCCAGTTTTGAACTCATGATCCCCTTAATATGAAGGAGACTTTTATAACACTTAAAAGTTCTACATGTTACAGTAATTTTTAATCGTATGTTGTGATCTAGTCATTCATGCATGTGTGTGGTTATGGCTTCATATTGGCTATGACAAGTTGCTCATATTCATTATATTTTGAATTTATTTTAAACTATATTTATATTCCACTTCCAGAAATTATCAAAGTTTTTGATGGCAATGGTTCATTTCGGCGCCACATATTTCGCTTAATCTGTGTGTCAAGACAGTCAACAACTGAGGAACTACTCTCTGCTGCATTACGGGAATTCCGTATTACTAAAGATATAGGTAAGTTAGGTTGACCGTAGGAGGCATTGAACATTCAAACTTATGTTCTGTCCTGAGTGAGTGAGTGAGTGAGTGAGTGTGCGCGCATGTGTGTGTGAGTGAGAGAGAGAGAGTGAGTGTGTGAGTGAATGAGTATGTATAAGGTGCATAACCATTTCAGAATAAGAGGTTTAGAATCCTACCATTTTCTTTAATAGCAAAAGCAAAGTATTTTTGTTTGTAAATATAAGGTGCAATTAAAATAAACCTTTGTTGTGTTTGACAGAGTAAATGTGGTTTGTTTAGTAACACAACAGGATGGCTTCCATGAAGATTAAAGAAAAGTGGAAATGAATGCTTGGAAAATTCTAATAAGTTTAGAAAATGAACTGATTAAATAAAGTGAGGTTCATGAATTTTTAAGGCCAGTAGAAAAAAGAAAAGCAAACTCTAATGCTAAAATAACTTGGAAGAAAAATGCAGCTTGTAACGTGATCATGATATTTGCCTCACAATTATTCTTATTTCTCCCTGTATAAGGCATAAGTCATATTGGGTGAAACAGGAGACTATGAGTGCATTATGTTTTTTTTTCTCCTCTTGATGACCAACATGTATTGTTACTTAGATGTGTTTGAATGATTGAAAGAACCATAATGTTTGAATGAAAGAAGATGATCAATAAGGAAGTTAAATTTTTCAGCTATACAGGTACCGTGCAGATTTTCTTTCACATGGCTGTTTGCAGCTACAGCGAAATGCTCATGTAGTCAGTAGATTATAATGTCAGGCTATATGACAGGTGTATAATTATGTATGGTTTTGCTATTCGTGCTTTCAGATTTGTAAACCTATGTTTGCCATATCTTGTATTACTTCCTTTTGTTGGAATACCTTTGTCTGTATTCATGTATGTTTTATTTTCTTGGAGAAATAATAGTTACAATTTCAATTTAGAAATGTGATGCAATAAAGGTTCTGGGTTTTTACATTGCTTTTTGTACTATAGGGCTCATGGCTTTTTAAACTTTCTTTTGTTGTACTTTCTTTAAAATTTGACTATAGGGGGCGCAAACTTTTTTAGAATGGGTTGTGCATAAAATTACAGTAGGAATTTTGTTTTAGTTTTTATCGATTGTGGTAAAAGAAATGTGGAGCCTACAAGTGATCACAAGTACCAACAGAACAACTTTTGTTTAACTACTTGAAACACTTGAACACTATCACTTCACTGCAAGGAAAGCCAAATTATGGAAAATGTGTGTTGTAACTAGTAACTCTTTTTAAAAATCAATCACGAAAAATATTGTTTCTGTGTTGTTTTGTGTTTAATTGCAGCAATGTGTAAGAGATTTGAGGTTCTATAAGAATGACTATGAAGTGTTGTATAGTTTGTCATGTTAAGGAGCCTGTCTACTGAACTACTTGGACCTGTCTCAAAAGACATTGATTGTCAGGAGTAATTTGATATGATTCAAAATTTAATGTGGAAGTTAACTGTGAATGGTAACCAGCATTTTGTCTTTAACAAAGCCTACAGCATAATTCTTGTTTTCAGTCTGTACAATGGATGGTACATGCAAGGTCTTTCTGGTCTAAATTAGTCCAGTGGGATTATTTCGGAAAGTTTTACCATTTTGCTGGGCAGATAATTTACTCCAGTGCAAGCTGTATATATTCAATTATCTAAAGTGCATGTAACAGTGTTTCAGAATAATTACTTTCTGTGCTGGATGAAACATCTGTTTATATATACAGCATCACCTTGAAATAAAGTAACATGCTAGCATGTAAGTGTTGAATCCAGCGGTAGCAATGCAACCTTTCAAGTATGTGGAAATGGTTGTAAAAAAGCACATTGATGGAATAGCCTGTGACTGAATGTATTATGTGGTATATCAGTCATATTTTCTGCCCAGTTTATCCTCCTTAATGTGGCTACTTTGTATGTGATATGAAAGTTTTGTTGGTCTGCAGGGTCCTTTTACTTAACGGACGTATACGCAAGTGAAGTTTCAAGGCTTGATGAAGGGTGTGTAGCTGATCCATTGCCCGTAATGAATCTTCACTGCAAGGAGGGCAGACGGCCCGCAGTCTTTTTACGCTTCAGGTCAGCATGATAATCCTTATCCTGCCTATTGGTGGCATGCATTTTGTGTTCTGTGAAACGCTTACCCATCTTTGTAAATGGTATGTCATTTTAAAAGAACCAGTTATTATGTTTAATACACTGAGATCTAGCTGATAATTCATCAGTCTACCATATTTTGTTTTAGAGTTGAGGAATTTTTAAATAATTTTTAACAATACATGGTAAATTGATGTTTCAGCAGGATATGTTTTAACTTTAGCTTAAACTGTATCATGTTGGTTCCTAATAATATCTGTGCCATGTACTGATCGTAACAGACCACAGGACACATGCTACAACTTTTGCCTTGAATGAAATTTCAAATTACAGACGTTAACTCAAGGAAAGATACAACAAAAGTTTTCAGCCTTTGATCTTCTGATGTTACATTTTTGTGTTAAAAGAGTTTTTTTCATCACCAAATCTCTAGTCATTACAGGAAGAGTCTGAACACAAAGCAGGAAAGAAGTTTGCTTTACAAACATTATGTATTTTTATGATTATGTAAAACAGTGAGAGTTAATGGAAAACACAAAATAAAATGTGTCTTTCAGTGAACTGATTTTCACTAAACTCACAGTCACTCATTAAATTTTTGTGGAAATTTCATATGGACTGATGTGTGCAAATCTCACAGCTGCTCAGTGTCATTGCATGGGGATCTCCTGTGCCGAATTTCACCCAGATCGGTGAAGAAATACGGAAAGAACTGGTAGATGGTCATTTACTCCCTGAAGTAAACTATGTTACAGAATTGATTCCTACACAACTCATTCTTACTGGACAGTTTCTGTTAAAGAGAAACTCCTATACCACATTTCGTGGACATTTGACATAATATTCAGTCACTGAATACTGGCTCATCAATGGAAGGACAGTCTCCACATAAGAACATGTTTTTCCCTTCCTTCATAAAGAAGGGCAAAAAGGGAAAGTATGTAGAAGGAAGAAGTGATTGGAGACTGATTTTTTAAGAAGTAGGAGGAGCCAGAGGAGGAGGGAAGATGATTATGATGATGACAATGACAACAGTTCATTTCAGCACATTGTCAGCTGCCAAGAGTTACATCTGCTGCTTAACCTTTTGGCCCTGGAGCGGGACATTTAAATTTTAGAGCATCATTTATGTAAAATGTGAATATTTTATGAACCAGAAAGTTAACTTTAAGCAATACATGACATTTTCTGGAGGAATAAATGGAGATGGTGTGAGCAAATATAACAAAATTATTAAATGTATTTGTTGACTAAATATATAAAAAGCATTCTCTGGAGAGTAGCAGTACGCCTGTCCTGTATATAGGATGCATGGTACCTAAAGGTTAAACAAGCATGTTCTTGGTATTCCAGAGACAACTCACAGTATCTTCTCTGAGTAACAAATGTTTTGTTTTTCTCTGCAACATTCAAAATGCCATTTTTAGAGACAGATTGTAGTAAAAACTTTGAGGAATCAGATTATAATTGAAATTCTAAACTTAGGTTTATATAAATGGCTACCTTGTCAGTAGGCTCAATCTGGCACTTAAAACTCTGTGTTAACTGAACTGACTTACCAGTGGGACTTGTCTGCTAGGCTTGATACAGTCCAGTTTGGTCAGTGACTTATTATAACCTGGCTTCCTATTGTGTGCAAGTCATGTATCCTTGTATTTTAAGAGATGGCACAGCCATGCAGAATATTGGATTTTCAGTGCTTTCTGCATCTTATAATGGGCATACATGTTAGTAGTATATCTCGTATGTAGTTTTCAGTTTTTAGGACTTTGTTTAGCAATGCATGCCTAGTTTTTAGCATTCTGTAGCATTGACTCTCAGAGAAGTAAATTAGCAGAGGGCTTTTAATTGGGCCAGTCCCAACCTGTCACACATTGTACAGTACAAATAGTCCACAGATCTAATTATTGCATCTTTACATATTAATTTACAATATGTAAATAAATTACTTAATGCATTATAAAACACAAATGTGCCATAGTAACAGAGTATAGTGACCGGGCTACAGTCTGGACACCCAGTGAATTGTATTTCAGTTCCTGTTAGGGGCAAGAAATTTTTCTTTTCTCCAAAACATCTGGACTGGCTCTGGGGTGCACTCTGTCTCTTTTTCAATGGGTAACAGGGCTCTGTGCCCAGAGGTAAAGCGGCCAGGGCATGAAGCTGACCTCTGACCTCCATGCATTGTAGTGCTGAGGTTAAGATTGAGTGGAGCTATACCTATATATATATAGCTTTACTTTAAATACAAGTATACTGAAATGTAGTCATCATAATCACATTCAACATCTGTATTCAAGAAATGGGGTACAATAACTATTTAAGCCGACAGAAATTTCCCTTGCCACGCATAATTGAAAGAAAAATAATGGCTATGGAAGTATCTAGTGAGGTCTGCAAATGTATAATAATTTTCAGTGAAAAATTATGTAGTCCCTAAAAAGAAAAGAACTATAAAATAATGTGTGACAGTGTTTCTTCTGGTACCCCAGACAGGTTATAAAATGTCACTCATTCTTCAAACCCTGTTCCTAAAACTTTCAAAATCTGGGGACCCCTTGTGCACAACTTGCAGAGACCTGGTTGAAAAACACTGTGTGTGGCATGAATAATGCTTACCAGAATTTGTGGACAGGCAGCAGTCTGTGAATTGCCTGTTGAGAAAAGTTCGTTCTTATGACTTCGCCTGGCAGGAGGACATAAACTAGGATTAACCGTTTGACGCCTAACGACCCCTATAGTGGTCGTACCGCACCGCTAACCTCTAAACGTTGCATTTTATATATTTATTCAACAAATACAGGTACTGAATATTTTAAACATGGTATATAC
>Ga0123355_10009868_pt1 | contig 14567 bp, 6 predicted proteins | sample TergutEmb28metaG_3_FD_89872 | JGI IMG/M metagenome (GOLD analysis project Ga0123355, IMG submission 89872) | Embiratermes neotenicus P1 segment gut microbial communities from Petit-Saut dam, French Guiana - Emb289 P1 | ecosystem: Host-associated > Arthropoda: Insects > Digestive system > Gut ...
AGTACAATGCAGGAATGCAACACGACGGCGCAGTAGTAGTGAAACCCGTCGAAATTCTCAGACGAATGAAAGTTCAGTATGATGATGCATGTCTGTCACTACAGCAAGTGTGCGAGTGGACTAGGAAGTTCATGAACGGCATTAGTTCTGTAACAGATTCTCCTCGACCTGTCAGGGAAAGCCGAGTAGTGACACCAGAGGCCATTGCAGCAGTTGAAGCCATCGTGAAGGAAAATCGCCGCGTAACAGTGAATGAAATAGCCGCAAATCTGGATATTAGTCATGGATCAGCACACCATATCATCCATGATGTTCTGCAGTACCTTTTGTGTTCAATAAATTAGGAGATACAAATATTTAAGGTTTCCATTTGACTCACCCTCGTGTATAGTCCACAATCTAATATCCATTTTAATCCTAGTCAAAATATAAATCTGTTGCTTCGGTTTGCAAAAATTGCTCCTACACAGCCATTCCCGTCTTCCAGTGTCATACAGGATATTCGTGCTTATGGTTGAATAGTTGCATTGTTGTTGGCATTGAACAATGTCGATGTTTTCGATATCACTACACTTCCACATTGCACCTTACTGTAATGAAACTAATCACGTTAATTTGTGGTGTATGTGCTGCTAGATGAAATGAAACCAGGCTTTTTTATGCACTGAACAGGAGTTCCAGTCTCTAGCATTGTCAGTAAGTTTCTTGGCGTGTTTCCTATGTAAGGATTCATTACTGTTGATTGTATAAGGGCAGAAGTTAGAATATGTGTTTTATATATATATATATATACGTTTTTTGTATACTGTACGTATGTATCATATGAAAAGAGAAATATTATTACGTTACGAACCCAATTACAAGGCAAAATACACTTCCCTCAATTAAGTAAGTGGATGTAAATCCTCACCAACCGTTACCCTTATGGTCCGTAGTTTTCATAATTCTGTTAAGCTGAAATGGGGTTGCTGGACAAAACACACACAAACTTCCCCTTCTCTGGCTCGCGTCCATCCTTCCATGTACCACATCTTGAGGTAGCGCACGCCGCAAGCTCCAGGCCCCCAAAGTGTAGGCGACAACTGTAGTTTCATGTCGAGCAGTCTTCAGTAGAATTTACGTGTGTAGCAGAATAGTCGCAGCATCAAGAACTAATCAGTGAACGAGGTCCTTACGGAGGAAGTAAAATTATTTTCACCCGAAGACGCGCGGTTTTACTGCAAAGGCTACCACCTACAGGGAGAGTTCTGACCGAATACAACAAGAAACTTGGAAACATGAAACCAGTTAAACACAACATTTCACGCCACTCTCTCGCTCTCTCCCTCTCCCTCTCTCCAGCACTTTTGCCAACTTTCAATGGGAAAAAAGACACTGGGGATTGGGAGGTAAAGACCAGAAAAATAGAAATTCCAAACGACAAATTTTCCGGTTTTTAGCGCTTACATTAACCCAAAACCAAACAGCTAGGGAAATGGCTTGGTTATTGTGCAACGGAGCCTAGAGACAAATGCGACTGCAGCTGGGATAAAGTGAAGAAAATTATAAAAACATAAATAATATTTTTGCTACTGTGTAAGTTTCTATCTGCACGATTCATGCAAATGCGACCCGACTATTATTCTGAGTCCCTTATCGGTTTGAAATCAGTGATAATTTGTATTCAAGCCTGCTGAAAAACAATGTTATTCTTTGCATGGTAGCACTGAAATGAAACTAGCACAAAGTGCATTCCTGACCACTTCTGTCCGAAATTACCTAAGGTAATTATAGCGTACTTGTTCTGCCTCGCTGTTTCGTGTCATTGAAGAATGTGAACTGCATGCGGAATTTTGATTGTAAAGCCTGGAGAGAATGCGATCACTTGGAAGTTGTAGCCTTGAATGACGGCAGTACGTGTATATTTATCTGAATCTTGGACAGACAGAACGTGGCATTCTGTACTGTATGTGTTGGGCTCGGAATTGAGATAGGTGGAGGCATTTCTAGAAACGTTTCTTATGGATACCATAACAGGTACGGAATTTCTTAACTAGGTGAGCGACCATAAGATTCCCGAGAAATTTCTTGATCCATAGATTTAGCTAGTTATTTGGAGAAATAATTGGTCAATCAGCATTCAGTAATAATTTAACATGCAGAACTAAACTCTAGCGGACAATCTGAAATACGACGCAAAACTGCGAGCATGCAAATCCATAACATATTCGTGAAGAAAAAATATATATATTTGCAAAATTAATGCTACGTACGTTATTTTATTAATGTGTGCCTGTCTTTTGTTTCAGGTAAGTTCCAGCCTCGTCTTTTTAAATGAAGATGGTCGTAATTATTTTCACGTGTGATACATTTTGCTATTAAAGTAGCCTACATTACCAAGTTACACGTAAGTCTGTATACATACTTTCACGTTATATTCCTTACTCTTGTACTGTGTATCATTGTTGTCAATATTTGGCATTTGTCTAGTAAGAAAATGAAGAGGGCTCTTTGCGGAAAATCAAAATATGGACACTGGGAAAGAAAATTTTTATTTTCGTAATCATGTAAGAATTAAACTGTCGTTGCTGATTGTAAGGTGATATATATACTACCTTTATTTATTAATTAGGAAATAAGCTCTAGTAATTATCCAGATACTTTATATTAAGGAATGAATTGGAAATTTTAAGATCGCACTGCGATGTTGATGCAGGTTCAGGTTTTCTTGGATGTAACATCTCAGAAATCTTGTATTTTCATCCCTCCACTGCTCCGTGCACTGAAACACGTCAATCCTTTACACACACTTGATCCCCATTTCTTAAAGTTAGATATAGTTTAATTTAAGAAACAAATCATTGACTATCCGTCGAACAAAATTTAATTCTATGTTTTTACACCTTGAATTGTAATATAATTTAACAACATAAACCGACAAAATTCACATTTTCTAAATTAATATTTTAAATTTGTTGTGTCTTCTACCCACGTACATGTTTCGAAACCGAGGATCCATCTTCAGGAAGACAGTTGTTTATACAGTACGGTACACTGTATATACTGTACCATACTCTATACGCTGTACTATACCTGTTTGTATTACCGTCCCCCTGAAAATGAACCGTCGATTTCGAAACATGCAGAAGACACCAAAAAATTAAAAATTAAATTATTGTTTTAGAAAAGGCGCATTTTGTTGGTTTATATTTTGTAACAGTTTAATTCACTTCCCGTTTCCGCAGTTATGCTTCCCTTTCAATTTTTCGACCACAGAGTATTTTACACATTTCTCATTCACCTTATTCTCCTTGATTTTGTCACTCTAATATCATTTCGTGAAGAGTAAACGAATCATGAGGCCAAATTACCTCTGTAATATCTCTCATTACGTTGTATAACATCTTGTGTACCGCGGATAATTAAAAGGGAACTAACGATACTTCTAAACTCTAGAAACCTGTAGAAGACGCAGTTTTTTTTTCTAAAGTATCAGTGTTATCAGAACTTCTGTTAAAAGGTACATAATATCATACAAAGTTAAAACATTATTTGGTACTTAGAATGATAATTTGTACTTGCTTAAGTCTGTAACGAATATCGTAAACAAGAACAAGTTCTTATAAGATTAGAGGCTTCAGCCGCCAAGTAGATACGAACTGCGTTCTGCTGGGTTATTACGCGAATATGAGACCGATAAGTTGTCGGCAAGAAATTATAACTACTTTCTGCGTAATATCCAAGAACAGCGTAGTTCTCAAGAGCAGATTTTTGTAAGCAGGAGGGAAATGAAACACAATTCTAAAATCTAGAATCCTGTAGAAAACTCGGGTTTTTTTCCAAAATATTAATGTAATCAGAATTTTAAATTGTTAAAAGATACACGCTTAATATCATTTAAATTTAAACCATGATTTTGGTACTTAGAGTGATAATTATCACTCTAAGTATTAATACCAGGCTTAAGCAAGTATAAATTATAATTTATACCAGCTTAAGCCTTTTATTAATATCGTAAATAAGAGCAGGTTTTTGTAAGCGTAACATTTTATGGTCTTCCCGGCCAGTGACATCAGTGCACTCCGGTCCTGCGTTAATCCAGTACAAGTTTTTGTCCAGCGAGTGTAGCTGTCCATTTCCTGTTCCGGCAGCTTCCAACGAAAGACAGTCGTTTAATCTACACGCAGTCTAGGGAATTTGCAAAAGATACAGCAAGTAAAAACTGAGCGGATTCCTGCAAATTTTAGTACCTTTCTCCCACAAATGAAATCTTCGGTCATAAAAGAGGACACGATTGGTCATGACGGAAAAAGGACTAAACAAGGGAGTTCCGGCAGTTACATGGCGGAGATAACTTAGAGGGATGCTGCGACTGTTGGCAATTTCGTCTTGTAAATGTATATATATATATATATATATATATAATCTTGATACAGCAATGACCTACGTGCCGTGCCAACTGGAGGAAAAGTCACATAACCTTTCGTAATAGTGAGCATTAATATCTATGATATGTCCTTGATTTGTTTAAAAATCGGTATGAATTTTTTTTTTTTATTGCTTTACATGACCGATTCCAGTGGCCACGCGGTCTAAGGCGTAGGTCTGTGGCCGCTTGCTTGCTAGAATTGCGGGTTCGAATCCCGCCGGAGGCATGGATGTCTGTCTCTTGTGATTTTTGTGTGTTGCTAGGTAGGGGTCTCTGCAATGGGTCTATCACTCGTCCAGAAGTGTCCTACCGAATGTGATGTGTCTGAGTGAGTGTCTGTGTGTGTGTGAGAGAGAGAGAGGGAGTGTGTGTGTGTGTATGTGTGTGTGCGCGATAGAGGGTGTGTATGTGTGAATGTGTGTATCACTAAGGTGATCAAGCGTACGCTCTACAGCTACAATGGTTGAGTAGAAGGGGTCAGACTAAGAAAGAAAGAAAGAATCTACATGCGGCTGCTTGGCACATAAGATATTGGTAGTTGGCAGCGTCTTCATGTAACGCAAGACTACATGACGGACTTTGCTCCAATTAGATCTATACCATATCCTATACAAATGAGCAAACATGCTCTCATAGTTTTTTTCATCTCAAAAAATTTTGTACCAGTTTTCGATTTTAAGTAAATTTTACCAGATTTTTCGAAATTTATGTCGTGTCTAAAGGAAAGGAAAACCGATTTTCTTAAATTGCACCTTCCTGGATTATTTTTAAAAGCACTGGAAAATAAACTCCCTTGGCCGTGCTTACGCTTAGGAAAGATCATAGCAAAACATACCACATAGACCAAACTTACTACCAGCATTTATTATCAGTGTTTATATAAATAGTTTAACTTGCCATTCCTTCATTCGGGCGAGAAAAGAAGCATGTGTTTCAGTTGTTTTAAGAGTTTTGCTGAAGGCGAAAGTAAATGGCAAGCATTGGATAGAAGAATGGATTTTAAACAAAAGGAATGTAGACCTGCCCATCGCACAAATTTCTGGGAAATGTTTTCCACAGAATGCTGCAGGCACTTCAGCACCAACATCCTTGCTAAATAAAGAACAAAAATATCGTCCTCTATTTTTGTAGTCAATTGAAGCATTCGTGCTGCACGTTAATTTAATGAAGCCGTGCGGGAAACGGGACTTGCTAGATGCATATCAAATATTTACACTACACTCTGTCCCAAGCCTTGCGCGTATTGGTGTAAAATATATTCAGACTATTTACAACTATTCTTCCGCCGTTCCGGAAGCCACTAGACCTCGAACCAAAGAAAGTATACACAATGTCCTTAGCTTGTTACTATTCATAGAATTCCTTTGTGTGACTTTATTGGAAAATTCGTACGTTCAAGGAACATTCAAGTTGTAAATAATTTCGGAACACCAGAACAAGTTCATTACAGAAGGAACTGTTGACTGAAATGTACTGTTTTTATGCCTCAGACCGACAAGTTAAAAGTTGAGGGTTGTTTGAACGTGCACCTTCCTCATGAAGTTAAAAGTTGTCCGCAACGCGTAACACTTCTGGTGTTTTTGCTCTGTTATTTGCCAACATCTCCCTCCGCCCAATGAGTATTTTGACACAGTAATATTTCTCCTTATCTCAGCAGCAGATTGATAATTAATCGTCATCGAGATATCGTACGAGAGGAAATTTACAATCAGTGTACCTTCAGTATTAGTACTCAACTTTTACAATCGGTTGTCCTTGGCGCTCGAACCTTAGCAATTTCTTCTGCCTCATCTCGAAACTCACAGACGACATATGTTGTCTGTTATAATTACTGTTTATTCAGACTAATGACGTACCTTATAGAAATCACAACCTCTCTCAGATGTGAAGATCGGGTATGGTTATACGCATTCCTGGTGGAGAAATGTCATAGTTCCTGCTCGAATATTTGGTGATAAGCTTTCACGTAGATTTTTACGGTAACTGAGGCAGCGAAGGAATTGCTTCGGCCCTGCACAGATTCGTCAGATTGCAATATTTTTAGTTGTGCTGGTCACGTGAAGTTTTTATATGACACTAGATTTTCAGTCAAAGGCAAGTTTGATGTTTGTTTCCATCTTCATCCCAACTGACTGCAGCCTACTGAATCATAATCATGATCGTATTCATGTTTGTGACACACTTGTTTTCGTTAGTTTTACTGGACTGAACGCAATGAAAATTCTTTCACATCAGCTTGAAGCCATGCAAAACAAGACTGTGTTTGGTATTGCAGTTTTATGCATTTTTGTAGCGTATGAATTCATTTAGTGTTAATTGGGTGACGCGATAAGGTCCGTCATTCTTTGCCAGAGGCAGTAAATTTACTTTGATTAAGAAATACACTTTTATGTTTATCGTTACAGTAATTAGTGAATCAACAAAACAATACATGCGCAAGCACATTCCCCTATACGAGAACACAGCTAAATAGGCAATGTATGTAATGTAAAGTAATAATGTTTCACGTTCGCATAATATGTTTACCTCCACTACTTTCTTGCCAGCCTGGTGTTATTTTACTCGAAGACAACTCTTTTATGGCGATTTAATATACCCGGCAACAAAACCTTGTACTTAGGTCTTCATGCAAAATGTTTGACATTTTTGTCCGAATTTGACAGAAGTTGGGTTTTCTCGACAGATTTTTCTTGAATGCACCAATGTCAAATTTTACGAAAATCCATCCAGTTGTAGCCATGCTGATACTTGCGGAGTGAAAAGACAGAAGAAGGGACAGTTAAGATACAGATATTAGGTGCTTTTCGTTGCTTGTGCGAACCCGCCTAAAATGGACATATTTGTGTGTTTCTGCGGCAAACAACAGAAGAGTTGAATCGCCAATTATTTAAGACGGTCGCTGTATATCGTCCGATCGAAAGAGCGTGCCAGCCTCTCATAATGTATAGTCCAAATGTAGAAATCTCCCGGCGACATTTACTCACTTTTGAAAAGTTTTATTGATCGCCATCTCCTATGAAGCTGTTGAAATACTTAGGTCTACAGCACATTGTACAAGAGTGTACTATAAGCTGAAGCAAAATGAAACATGTTTCTGGTGTTATTATTTTCTCACAATTTTTCGTATTAAAATTTTCAAGCAGCAATTTGTTTTGCATAATGATAATGCCATTCACATCACATTAACATGTGACTGCCTGAATATCATACGGAATTCCAAGCTGCCTGCCGCGAGCTGCACCAGAAACGATCAACCGAGTCACCGATAAAAGAACCCGGTGTTAAACACAACCATATAATTTGGGCATATAAATCGGGTTAAAATTCCACGAATTCAACAATATGACTTCCCGTTCCTAGCGCCAATATCGCCGGGTGAAAGCCTTCAAAGCGAAGTTGGGTGGGTGGCCATATTTTGGTGAAAATATGCATACAAGTTTTTTTAATTCCTTGTCATAAATCGAATTTTGGTCGAACATTGAATGAGATCAAAAAATTAAGTCTTTGCAGAATAATGCAGTGTGATGGCCGAAATATCATTGTCATTCGGAAGAGCGACACACAAATTAACAGTACATATAGGTCGCGGCATCGTTTGAGTTCAAACATAATCTTACGTGTTACCTTCTCTCACTCCTTGCAGGTATTGGCGAAAATCACAAAGCTTTGCTATTACTTACAGACTTCTTCATCGATTCTCCCTCTTCCTACTCTGTTCCTCTAGTTCCCTCTTTGAGGAAATGTGGAGCCGCTGCAATGTGAATCTGATGACACAGGTTTGACTATGGTCAAATTAGTGTGATAGTTACGCGTATACCATTTGTAACTTTCATAGTGCACTGTGTATACACAGAAATGTTCTGCTAGAACTTAATAATAATAATAATAATAATAATAATAATATAAATACATTTCTATTGTAAATATAATTTTACCTATCCAGGCACTAGCGATTTACTTCTGAGTGTTAAAAATCAGTCTCGTTACAGGCCCAAGGTCCAGGAAGTTAAGGTTCCCAGATTACGCGACAATGGCCCAGGATGGTGGTAAGGTTGTCAGCCTTATGCACCAGCCGCTTTTACCCCCAGGAAAAACTCCTGGTATTCATTTCTGTTAGAGGCTGAGTCGACCCCGGGGCCATAGTGCAATCGAAAGGATTATTCCAATGAAAAATTCCAATGACACCATCTGGAATGGAAGCAACGACCTTCGGATTTGTAACACAGCACCTTAACCACTGAGCTACCGCAGTACCCCATTTCAAGGTGTTATTTATACAGAAACGATTAGACACTGCATTCCAATTATTGGCACATGCATCGATCTTTATCCGAGAAGTTTGGATTCTCACAGCGGTGTTGATGAAGAGCTAAGACTTCTGAGAATTTATGCTGTGTCGATTGATGGGTAGCTGTCCGAAGTTAGAGTGTGTAATATTGTCCTTATTGTCACGGTCAGGAAGTCAACAAACATTGGACCGCTTGGCTCTGAAAATAGTCATCACGATCCTTCGCAACGTCAGGGACTCTTTACCAAGAGACTTAACGTAACGTAATATCTCGAAATATTTGAGTCTTAATCACTAAGTTTAATTTGGGTCTGAAACCCGCGCTCCTGTTTTCCGTGCTCGATTGTATGAAACTGTTATGTAAGGCACAGTTCATCACGTGACCCTGCACTGCACGATAAGCTGTGCAGATTTCAATAACGACGACATTTTAAGGGCACTTCCCTCCATCTTCAGCATGGAGAAGGGTGTTTGGAATAGTTGAAGTGGAACAAAAAGGTGGCAAATATTCTCTGCTGTGAGAAGGAGAGAGTGAGAAAAAAAAAGGTCTTAAATGGTGAGAGCCGTACACATGATATGAAGCGCCTGTCGCCAGAATACAAATGATCCATTTACACTTGAAAGCTTGCAAGGCAACGTCGTTCATCAAAATGGTTTCACGTAGACTGCTTACGTATGGGCAGATTAAGTGAAGGGTAGATAGATAAGATATAGGCCTGTATACGTCTTAAGTTTAAAGGGAAAATGTCGTATCTCCACGTTCACTGTATTGTGTTTCAAGGCGGTAAAATGTTTGGTCTGAGTCTCACACCTTCCATTTGCTTCAGTGGTTGATACTGTTAGAAGGCGAAGGAACAGACTGAAGAATAAGGATATCATGACGTGAATTAGATATATCTGACTGAGAGTATGGATTATTGGTGGACTCGTGTATTGTGTGTGTGTATGTGCGTTTGTGTATGTGTGTGCTTGTGCGTGTGTGCGTGTGTGTGCTTGTACGAGTATGTGTGTGCGTGTGTGCGTGCTTGTGCGTGTGTGTATGTCTATATGTGGGCTTGCGCGTGTGTATGTGTGTGTACTTGTGTGTGTATGTGTGTGTGTGTATGTGCTTGTACGTGTGTATGTGTGTGTGCATGTATGTGTGTGTGTGTGTGTGTCCACGCGCGCGGACTTGTTTATAAAACTACATTGTCAGTTCTAAGATAGTAAAGAATCGACGGCACAATTGCGAAATACGAGTATGGAGCATTAGTAGGAAAGTACTGAGAGGAAAAATCGAAATTTTCGGAAATAAACCTGTCCTAGTGCCACTTTGTCCACAATAAATCCCACACGGTCTGGCGTGAGATCCAGCCCAGGCTTCGGCGTTATATGGTTTCTTGGGAGGACGTTATTTACCGTTCTGTTATGCATAACAGAAATGTAATTATGTTACCAGCGTGACGACTGTTAGCTTCTCAAGGGGAACTCTGCTTAATGGAGTAAACTGATAGCTGTAAGAACATACGAGTTTAATTCCTGGCACTTTAGTAAAGACATAAGCCTAAATGGAAGCAGGCTTGAACCTGTTAATGCACGTAACAATTTTTCAATTTTATTTTGTACCTTTTAAATTCTCGAACAGTCATAAAATTAAAGAGAACTACTGGGTGATGGGACCCCATTTTTATGCGTTCTATAAATGAAGGAGACCTTATGTGGAGGTAATATCTATCCGTGAGTTCGTCTGTACCTAGCGTCAACCCCTAAACCGTTGGACAATTTTTTTTAATTCTACTGGACTCTTTCTCTAAAATTTCACTAAATTTACTTTAGATACCGGACGGCTGGCTAGAAGTCAGTATTCGGAAAGTCCTGCGACCGGTCATCTCGACACAGGTTTTTCTTGTTTTCCTTGTGTCTATAAGCAAATGCTGAGATGGTTACCAAGATTCCAAGTTGCCACTTCTTGCTTATGTAGCCCTCCCAACTTAAATTTATTAATAAACAATTTCATATTTTGTATGCATGTAAAACAACCACTACCACCGGGTGACAACCCAATTGCAGTTAATAAAATATTATCATTATTATTATTAAAATAAGAGTATTTCTATTTTATCCATGATGGTTTATGGAATAATTTCGCATAGGCTTTTACATGTCAAAATTTCTCGAGTGAGTCAATTTTTCGGCAATATTGATCCATAGTAATGCTTCAGGCAATAAATTGAGTTAACCGTTTGTGACGTAAACCATTTCGCACAACTTTTTGAAATTCTGTAAGAGAGACTTGCAAGAAATGTTGTCGGGAAAGTTCTGTTTTTAATAACGCTGTTTTATAACGTAGCCTCTTTTTTTTGGCCATAAATCGACTTATTCATGTAGTTCATAAATCCTCCACAGGTTTTGATGATATTAAATATCAGTCAGTGTCGCTATTTTTATTTTCTTTTGCTGTATCTACAGCCGCCTTTGACAGTGGGGTTATGCATTACATTTTAATTAAAGTACGTTCTATATTTACTTCGCATTGGTTTTGTAAAACAACCTAGGATGCTTGAATAAAGAGAGACCAACTTGATGTCACTTGCTTTATTATTTCATTATTTAATGCTCAACATGTTTCGGATGTTAATACGTTCATCCTCGGAGTTTGCGACTTATTTGTTGAGTTATTTCATGGGTTGTATTGCTCTGGTGCGATGTGTGTTGATGTTACGTTGTGGTTTGGTTGTGGTGGTGTGGTATCCGTACGCAGGCTGAGGCACTAGTGCCTCAGCCTGCATACGGATACCACACCACCACAGCCAAACCACAACGTAACACCAACACACATCGACCCAGAGCAATACAACCCATAAAATAATTCAACAAATAAGGCGCAAGCTCCTGAGGATGGATGTATTAACATCCGAAAAATGTTGAGCATTAAATAATGAAATAATAAAGCAAGTGACATCAAGTTGGTCTCTCTTTATTCAACTATCAAGACTATGCACGTTCCAATAAACATAAGAACCTAGGATGCAAAGCGCAATTTAACACCATATTCATTGTCTCCTATTGCTGTAATGAAGAATACAGAAGTAAGGGGTGTTTTATTGTTACCCTGAGGAACCACTCTCTGAAGACGCTAGATGAAACTGCCTACCGAGTACGGGAGGATGATTGGGTGAGTGGTGGGTGGATGCGGAGTGCTGGACTGTGAAACGGCAACTTGCGGATCCATTCTTTGGAGCTGAGATCCCAGAACCAACCACCAAGACGACATTACAATAGACCTGTTCTCACATCATATGGGAACGCTGGTATTCTATTACTGCGGAATCCAACTTCACTCCACGCAAGGCTGCTTTTCTCGAGAGGTGGAAAGAAAAAAGCGATGATGCACTAAAAGCGTTACGAAATGTCAGAAAGAGGAGACGTTTTGAGATGTTCCACGAGTAGCGTTCTGAGGATGAGTATCAAACCACCAGATGGTGAAGGTAAAGTCCCACTATGTCTATGCATCTTACCCTCATAGACAACGTGATTGTCGGTCTCCGCGCATTTTTACGCCTTGATATTAGAGTTCACTGGCCAGCTTCACAAGTCGACAACACCAATACACATTGCCAGAGCTTCTGTACAGCAGGTAAGGCTGTTGTAAGGGGCTGGCCATAAGTTTCCTCGGGCGTGTAATGTTTCAGGATTGTTCTAAGTTAAGCATCCGAAAACAATTTGTGAGCCAACTGAGAGTGGTAACTGCATTACTTGCAACAATTGTGGTAAGTCGCTTTATTACGTGCAAGAACTGGTGTGTTATTATTTTATCTATAGCAGCTGAAGTAAACTGTTGTTTTCACTGACATTGTTACTGTGACAAATATATTTATTCTGAAGTTGATGGAAATGTTTTCTTGATATTAAGTACCAAAGTTTCACCGAAGTTATTATTATTATTATTATTATTATTATTATTATTATTATTACATACCTGCTGCCGAGTGACAGATGTACACAACGAGAGCAATAGGTTAATGGTATATTTACGAAGAAGGTGCAAGGTTTGAGAGGAATTTCCACATTTTTCGTTTTGTTTATCAGGCATTTCTACATAATCTTGTAAATAAAGTTAACTTGATGTACCATGTTTTCTTACTACGTTCATTTCTTAGCATATTTATCAATCTCTACATGCTTCGGGTGACGATGTACCCATACTCAGGATATACAACTGTATTTATGCGACATTTGGTACTTCTCATTCTGAAACAAGTGGATAGTTTAAAATTACAAGGGTGTATGTCATAAAGTGACATACGCCCTTGTAATTTTAAACTATCCACTTGTTTTAGAATGACAAGTACCAAATGTCGCATAAATACAGTTGTTTCTCCTGATGATGGGCACATAGTTGCCCGAAACATGTAGATATTGATAAATATACTAAGAAATAAAAGTACTAAGAAAAATAGTGCACCAAGTTGGCTTTATTTACAAGGAATTTCCATGTTCTCTGATATTATGTAAACTAAGACATTAATGTCGATATATGAATTCTTATAGAACCCACGCCATTTGAATACTGTAGCTAATTCTCTACACGTTCCTTCACACCTCCAATTTTCTCTCTGTATCTTCACTCTTTTTTTCTTTCTCTGTTCATATCCTTTATATCTTTGCTTCTGTCTTTCGCCCTCCCTGAGTTCACCACTCTCCTTGATTTATGTCAACTTTTCCTTCCATTTTACCCCTTTAAGCCCAGTAAGTACTTTATTTACCACTAAGCTTAAGGTGCAAAAATTAAACATTCTGCCCCAAAAAAAGTATTTTTTTGTTTTGTTTGTACTCAAAACATAAAAGGAAAATGTCCCTGTCCAGCATTAATTCTGTGGTTTTTACAGCCGAAAAGGGATGTTTTTAATGCGCGGCACGAAATGCATCTGTAAATATGTGTTAGGTTCATTTTTGTCTTGAACTTGTTAGTACTTAATTTCCATTTCGTGTGGTGTGTACCAAATGAATTACCGCTTCTGAACCCTGCTGTTCGCAGGCACCACTTCTACGTAAGTCCTCTTCCCACACTCATTAGACAATGAATTTCGGTTGAGGCGATGATCAACAGTGTTTCCCTGTGCCATATCACCTATATACCAGACAGGTCATTCCGAGAACTGGACCTCCGGGCTTTCATTCCATTATGGAACTGGTAGCGGTATGAATGACCCACAAGATGACGTCGTTAACTAATATTAACGTGAAACTAGGTAACAAGACTAACATGAAGTCCCATAACGATTCAACGATGTATCAGCAATGCAGACACTGTGGATGAGCGACTGTGCAATTTTGACGAAATTGTGAACTGGAAATGTTAAACCCAAGTACTATGACAAGACCGTGCTGTGATACTTAGAGAAGATATACGAAATACGTAGAACAGTAGAGTGCAGAAATTTCGCAGCTTATTCGAAACTTTCTGGGTCCTCTGTGGTATAGCGGTCTTTCGTGCACAATCACATAATCACATTCGTGTCGTTAAAAACACGGTTATATCAGTGCCTGCTGTCAGTTGACTGTAAGTAATAACGACAGACCATATACTCCTTGCTAAGTTCACTTGCCTTCATACATACATACATACCTACTTACATGCAAACATATATACATACATGCGTACATGCATACATACATACGTGCATGCATACATACGTAAGTACATACATACGTACATATATACATACATACGTACATACATACATAATACATATATAATACATACATACATACACACACACATACAAACATACATACATACATACATACATACATACATACATACATACATACATACATACATACATACATACATACATACATACATACATACATACATACATACATACA
>Ga0123355_10009869_pt1 | contig 14567 bp, 7 predicted proteins | sample TergutEmb28metaG_3_FD_89872 | JGI IMG/M metagenome (GOLD analysis project Ga0123355, IMG submission 89872) | Embiratermes neotenicus P1 segment gut microbial communities from Petit-Saut dam, French Guiana - Emb289 P1 | ecosystem: Host-associated > Arthropoda: Insects > Digestive system > Gut ...
ATATGTTCTCTCCTACGTCAGAAGTTGGACCGAGTGGCACTACCCCAGGAAGCCGATACAGAATTGAGTTCTTCGGGCTATGGAGCTTGTCTTAAAGCGGAAATAGTTATAGAAAACTTGAACACACTCTGGTTAAGGAAATCTATTCCCGCAGATCACGACCCCCCCGGCATAGTTGGCACCCTTAGTGCTTAATTCGCACACGGGGAGCTAGAGCCCGCTTTGGGCTCGCGGCCGCAGCCGCCATCTGGCAGCTTGTCGCGCTTGTTACCTCACAGGCCTGAGCGAAGTACCCTAGAGCAACCGAGCTAGAGGTGAGGAAGTCTATCTCAACGAAAAAGCCCTGATTATCGCTCGCCAAATAGTATTCCACGAACGGACCAGGACCTAACCCTGGGTTACTCAGGAAAGTGCCGGCAATGCGCCCGAAGCCGTCCGCCGGGAGAGTAAACGTGTCTAAGAGAGGAGGAAGCGGGGTGGAGGTGATGACACTGTTGGTGTCATCCACCGCCCCCGACAGCGTGCCCGTAACTCCATTAACGCTTGAACTCATCTCGCCGCTGCCGTCAATTTCGCCACCGCTTGCATTCTGGGTGAAGCTAACGCCGTAAGTCTCGGGGTTGCCAAAGGAGAAAGCTGCGGCGTTTGCGGCTTGCGGATATGCGATTCCCGCTCCCACAGCGGGAAAAGATGGGTCGGCTCCCTCGGACCAGAGTACCAGCGGGGGCGCCCCAATGCCGGTGAGGTAGAAGAGGACGGTCGGCAACGGCGCGGGACTAATGCCTCCGCCAAATGCCGGCGCAAGTTGTGCCCGTCCAATACGTGTGGAATCGACGGAATATCCGCCACTGATCGCACTCGCCGTGAAAACTTCACTGGCGCCGGGGAACGCCGTGTCGCTGATCCCTGCAAGGTGCCCGTTACCATCGGCCTTGATGACGCCTGCTGACGTAAAGGAAGACACGGTGTCAGTAAAGATGTCAAAGCCAAGGACGCCATATACGTACGGCCCGCTCAAAGACGCATTGGTAAAAGTGCCGGCGGCGCTTCCCTGACTCACTGCGATTCCAGCCGTCAGGAACCCGCTCGTGCCGTTGACATCGTCACTCTCAATCAGCCTTATGTGAGTCGCATCGACGATGTAACCGGTCAACTGAATCGTGCCGGGTGGGGCGATGGCGAAGCAGGTGGCACCCGTTAGCGTAATTGTGACCACGCCGAGCGAGCTTGGGGGCGACGATACGCTTCCTTTAACCCCCGTCGGAGCAGCGCAGCTTTCGAGCATCCTGGTGCCGCTACTGTTGTAGTAATCCTGGTCAGCCAGGCTGCCATTCCCGGAAATCGACCCGGGAGACGGGTTATTGTCGATATTGATGACGCCGCCGATGGCGGTCGGCGCCGGTGCGCTGCCACCCAGCGGGCCGGTGGGACTGTTGGAGTCGGTGCCATTGGTGACAAAAGCGTATGCGCCCGTCGGGGTGGCGGCGGCAGCTGTGCTGTCTTGCAGTTCGAGCGTTCCGGACGCTGAATTTTGCGCAGATGCGATCGCAGTGCTTGAACTTGCGTCGGCCTCCAGGACCAAAGCCTTGGACGTGGAGAGGACCTCCAGGGTAAAGGTCTGCGAAACCGACGTCCGGGGGCCATTATTAATCTGCTGGAGATTCAGTGTGATGGTGCCGCGGCCGTCGGCACCAATGAAGTACGTGCTGGCAGTGCCGCTCGCACCCTGCACCGTGTAGGCTGAGGAGCTGAATCCTGAAAATGAACTATTGATGGTTTCCTGGCCGGAGGTAATATTGCCGTTTCCGTCAAAGGCGAAGACTCCAGTAGCCTGGTAGGCGTTGGCGCTGCCGTCGCTTCCCACCACCTGTAAGACATAATTGCCACTGAGCACGCTCGCATAAGAGGAGACCGTAACCGGAGTGGTAACGTTCTGAGCGTGGTCCGCGGTGGCAAATACAGTTATGTTGACCACCAATGACGCCGTCGGCAAGCTCGCGGGCGGCAAGTAGGTCACCGCCGCTCCACTGGCCGAATGGAGAGCCGGAAAAATGCTGAGAGTGCCACAGGAAGAAACCGGGCAGGTAACGGCCCAGTCCACTCCGGAATGGCTGGCGTCGTTGCTGACCACAGGGGTGAATTGAACCCCCGTGGTATTTCCCACCGAAATGCTGGTAGCGGATGGAGCCGGGTCGAGGGCGATCGAAATTGTTGGAGTCGTCTTCGAAGTGTTTTGGCTGACGCCGCATCCGATCGAAGCAGATACGGCGGCTATTATGAGAAAGGTAAGAATCCGTCGCGAAGCCCCCACAGCGTGCTTACCTCCTAAACGAAATGTAGCGCCTCATCGGTTAACGGGACGGTTGCATGTGGCCGCCCGCGCTTGAATCTTGACAAATCCAATGTCTGCCGTTATTGCCCGGTTCCCCGCAAAAACAGGGTCTGCGTCAACCCTATCTGAGTCGATGTACTGCTCGAAATATTGTAGGTAAAGGTGATTTGTCCCGGGTCCAGTCCTACGACGCTCGGAGTGAACGTAACCATAACCGTACAACTCTGGTTCGAGGGCAAAGTGGCAGGACAGTTGTCCGTTTCAAAATAGTCGGCACTCGTGTTCTGTTTAGCCGTGAAGCTGACGGCACCCGCCATCGGGTCGACCGGGTCATTGAAGATAGTCACACTCCGCGATCTGCTGGTTGCCCCCTTAAGCACGAACCCGAAGTCCATGCCCGCGCTGGGAGACATTCTGAGCGGACTGGGCAGATTGGTTTTGATCTCCACCGGAAAGCGGCCACTGTCCACCTCACAGTTGTTCTCCGCGCGGTTGTGCGCGTCCCCGCACCAGCTGGTGTTCAGCTGGACAAAATCGTCCAGCCCGTTGCCCGTAATCGTCGACCAGGTCGCTCGCTGCGGCACAAATGTAATCCGAAGGCTGCAACTGTCGCCGGATTGTCCGAAAGCCGCGAGAGTTTGTCCAGAACATGTATCGTCTGCGATCTGGAAGTTCGGCATGCCACTTCCCCCCAGTGAGGGTGGTGGGTCTATATCGCAGAAATAATCCACCGTAGGCGGACTCACGTTCGTGTCCGCCAGAATCGGGTAGGGATTACTTAGTTGCGTCTCGGCAAGCTGTATTCCGCCTAGCCCGCTCGAAGGTATCGGAGGGCGTGGCTGCGGCGGCTGGAGTCCACCCACACCATACGCGCACGGCGTAGCCGGCGGCGGCAGAATCGTAACCGGACTCAAGCTTTGGTTGGTAAAGGTAAGCGTTTGAGGAGGACTGGCTTCGCCCACCGCTTCCGCACCAAAGTCGATTTCGGGAACTGAAGGCACGATTCGGCTCATCCCGGTGCCGGTGAGCGGAACGGAAAATTCATTGTCTGCGTCGGGGCTCCCGCCTGGGACAGTCACGGTGAGCGCGGCAGTCAGTGGAAACGGACATCGTGCCGGCGGAGAGCCCTGGATGCTGGCTGCTCCCGAACTCTGGGGCAGCCACGGACAACTCTGCTGCGGCGCAAAATTTACGGTAATGACACAACTGCCGCCCGGATCAAGGGCGATGCTCCCGTTCTGCGAACAGGCATCCTGCTCGGTGAAGCTTCGCGCGCCGTTGAAGTCGCCGCCTCCTGAGCTATAAAAAAGCCCGCTGTCGTTCTCCTGCAGACTCAGATGTAGACCGGTTAACTGCGAACTGGTGTTGTTGGTAAGAGTGACGGTTTGCGGTGTCGCCGCAGACGCCACCAACTGAGGCGGGAAAGTTAAGGCAAAGGGCGTCAGCGAGACAGGCTGACTACAGGCCTTCGAACTACCCAATGCCAGACAGACATTTCCGTAGTCGCCCCCCGAACAGGACTTCGTAGTGACCAGATAGCCTGCCCCATTGGGGCCTGACATGAGGTTGTGGAGGACGTGGCCCGCCTGCGTGTTGTCGAAAGTGACTATGGACGGTTGCGGTGCTGACGATCCCGGCGTCTGCCCGATCTGCCCGACAATCGTTCCCCCGGTCGAAAAGACCTGTAGAAGCACGGTATTGCCGCTGATGGTGCCGTTGAGCGAAGCGCTGGACATGCAGGGATAATCATTGTGAAGAGTGACAGGGTCTTGAAACAGGAGAGTGCCTGTAACTGTGGCTGTGGCCCCGCCGATGTTGGGACCTTGCGCCAAGGTACCGGAAACGGGGAAATCCTGATTAGGGAACGGCGCCGGGCTCGGATTCGTACTATGAAAGAATCCTTGGAATCCTCCGGTCAGCGGCGGGACTAAGCTCGCACTCCACTTCCCGGTGTCCTGGGTGCCGCAGGACACGAGCTGATTGTTGAAGTTAGCCCATCCCGCGGTGATCGTATAGGTGCCATTCTGAATCATCGAACCATCGGCGCTAAGGCTGCCGGCATTGAGCGTCAGAGTTTGGGTCGCAGGATGACCGCTTGCATCGAGCGTTCCGATTACCGCAGTGAACGTTACTGAATTACCGCTCATTTTTCCGGTGACGTTCGCCACTCCGTTGTTGCAGGTGATGGGGGAACCTTGCAAGGACACCCCAATCGAGTATTGAACGTGCCCCGTAATCGAACCATTCTTTCCAATGAGAAAGCCGCCTTGCAAAGGACTGGAGACCAAGGAGTTGTCACTCGGGGGGGTCAGCGTGAACTGCCAATTTCCGCTAACCTGCGAGTCCTCGGAGGGGGCAGAGCTGACGCCTCCACAGCCAGAAAGCGTAGTGCAAAATGCAAGTAGGACCAGAAAAAAGCTCAGCCCTTGCACTTTTGCCTTTTTGTAAGGGAAGTACGCCGCGAGCAACTTAGCGTTCCTTTCGTCTTTGGTCATCCCATGCATCGTTGAACGGTCCTTAGAAAGACAGCTTCAAAGCAAGCTGCAGCGTACGCGAGCGATGCGCGTCGACAGGATGCAAGAACGAAGCTCCGGTCACACAATCGGCGCCGGTGCCTTTATAGCCGGCGGAGTAAGCCGGCCCGGCATAACAACTTGCGATATTGTTTCCGGTGCTGCCGGGATTATCGGGATCGTAAATACGGAACTCCGTGTGATTGAAGATATTGAACGCTTCCACCCGAAATTCGGCCTGGCTGCCCTCGGTGACTCTGAAATGCTTCGCCAAGGCCATGTCGAAATTGACCTGTCTCGGGTTGTTGAGGAAATTACGCCCGGCGTCGCCGAAGGTCAGTCCGCGAGGAGCTACGAACTGCGAAGGATTCTCCAGCAAGGGGCCAAAACTTCGAAGATTGGTTGCCGGTGGTGCAGCTTGTCTTTTCACGACGTCGGGGTAGGACGCAGCAATGCCGAAGTTACTCGCGACCCCTGCATTGTCGGTGACCGAAATACCGGTATTGCCCGCCGAGTTGATGACGCTGAAAGGAGTACCGGAATGCAGCAGGGTTATGCCGGAAAATTCCCAGCCATCCAAAAGTCGCTCCGCGAATCTCGAGGATGCAGGCGCCGGAGCGCTCTGTCCTTCCTTGGCTTGGCGATCATTCGCCCAGTCGAAAATATTTCGCATGAGGCTTCGGAACGAGAACTGGTAGATATAGCTGACCGTCAGCAGGTGTCTTTCATCGAAGTTCGAGCTGGCGCGGTTCTCTCGAAGGTCGTAAGAATTCACCAAAACCGGATCGCTGCGGTCGGAGGAATCGTCGATCGAATGCCCGTAGGAATAGGAGACACTGGTAGTGAGCGCACCGCGCGTGCGGCGTGCACCCAATTGCAGAGCATGGTAGATGGAGTCGGCTCCGTTCTCTAAAGAAAGGACTCTTCCCAGTCCGGGATAGGGACGCAGAGGCGACGAATTCACGTTCGGGGTGTGCAGATTCGCACAGGCCGCTTGCATATAAGGATACGCAGGGCTGGTTGGCCCTACGACGGTTCCGCTTTGCAACTGAAACGGAACCACGCCGTCACCCGGGAAGTTGCTTTGCGGATTTTCCCCGAAGGGGGGAATCGTACAATCGCTGATCGTCAGAGGTTCGTTCGGGCCGAACGGATTCTCGCTCAACGGCAGAGGCGGCAATTGGTTGAGCTGGCGCTCGACTGTCAAGTGCGTGCCCTTGCTGCCGGCATACCCTATGTTCACGAGAAAATCGGGCGCCAGTTCGCGCTGCACCCCGAAGCTCCATTGCTGCACATACGGCCAGACGGCGCGGGTTGGAATTGAGGTGACGTCAACCGGATAGAGCGAGTTGGGTGAGAGGACGATCCCTGTGCTGGTCACCGCGCTGCCGCCACAATAATTCTGGGAGCCGATTTGTTGGTTGAATGCGCTGCCGAATCCCCGGTTGCCGACGCACATGAGGTTGTAGGGATTCGGTTGTGTCACGCTGAGCACAAGTGGGGCATTCGCCTCAAGAGAACCCGTATTGGCCTCGTTGCCCGTGCCATGTTCGTAAAAGACCCCGTAGCCGCCGCGGATGGAAGTCTTGCCATCGCCCTTGGGGTCCCAGGCAAAGCCGACGCGTGGCGCCCAGTTCAGCCAGTGTTCGGTCATGCAGCCTCGAGGCGTTCTCCCCACCCCGCACTGCACCAGACCAAGACCGCTTACCACGCTTGGATCGAGCGCGAAGGTGCTGGGATTGAAGGTAACCGGATACCCCTGATCCAACAGTGCTCCACTCTTGGGATCCACACTAAATCGGGTCCTCTCAAACCGCGATGCCTCCCAGTTCCAAGCCGCCAGGTTTTTCTCCTGATAGGTTTGAAACACACTTAATCGCAGGCCGAGATTCAGTGTGAGGTGGCGGGTCATCTTCCAGTCATCCTGGAAATAGGGCTCCGCAAGTTGGTAGCGCTGGTAGTAGCGGCGCTGGCCGGAGTCTTGCGTAAAACTCTGGATGAATCCCTGCGGATCCTTGGAGCCCTCCTGGATTTGCGCCAGGAAGTCTGCGAAAGCATTCCCCGTGCTATTGGAAAGGTTGCTATACGTCAGCAGCCCTTGTACATCTCCAGAAGCAGCGCCGATCACGTTGCTCTCCTGGTTCCGCTGATAGAGCACGTACTGACCCCCAAACTCAAGAGTGTGCCGGCCGATGCTCTTCCCGATGTCGTCGTGCGCGGAGTAGATGGGATTCGAATGCTCCCAAGGCATGTAAGACGGATCCTCCACGAAGCCCCTGCCCCCGTAGGCGGCGTTGGTCCCCAGAATGGCCACCCCAGGCATCTTGCCCCCGAATCCGTTGTTGAAAATGTAGCCCATGGCGCATTGGGAATAACCCGTGGCAGGATCCACGCTGATGTTCGGATTGCAGCCATTCGCGCTCGCACCGACCAGGGGCGAATCGAGTGCAGGACTGCGTTCGAACTGAGCGCCTCCGGGACCATTTCGGTCCGCCAGGGTAATGGTCGAGTTTACATAGCTGACCCCAAAATTATTGATGAGAGTCGGGGAGACGGTCTGGGTGACATTAGCAACCAGGCTGATTCCGGGGCCAACAAAGCGATTCTGGATGGTCGGAAATGTCTCCGCGGCGGGATTGGTAACGCTGAGATAGTTCCATTGCGGCGCCAGAACCGTCGTATCCCAAGCATCGTGAATGTAGCGGAACGAAAGTTTCACCGCCTGGTTAAAGTTGTGATCGATGCGAAACAGCTCTTCCCGCCAGTAGGTCGACGGTGAAACGGCGGCAACATAGCATCGGTTGGGATCATCCGGGCCAAGGACGGTAGTCAGGGGCAGTGCAAAGTTACAGCCCACGGGGGAATTGGGCAGCGGGATCAAGTTCGAATTCAGGATTTCCAGTGCATTTTTGTCGACTCCACCGCTGCCAACCTGGCCCGGAGGAGCACCCTCCAGATACAGGATCTCGTTGTAGCCTTGACTATTGAGGATTGCCGGACAGTCCGGGTATTGCTGCCGATTGAACACTCCTCCTGCGGTGTTTGACGGTGGCGGACACACGTCGGTGAAATCAAAGACCTGAGCTAACGATCCGTTAGGCGCTTGACCTAGGTTTGGCCGGGCTCCCTGCGGCGTCATAATCAGGCCGCGCTCTTTGAGCCCGGGCACCGCCTGGTTGTATTCCACTGGGGTTTTTTCCAGCCGCACTTCCTCGGAGAAGAAGAAGAAGGTTTTGTCTCTCTTCTGGTTGTAAACGCCCGGAATCGTGAGCGGGCCGCCGATCGTTCCGCCAAAATCCTGTCGGCGGTAAAGAGGCGCCTTGCTGGTGAGATCGAAGTAGTTACGCGCATTGAAAGCTTCGTTGCGCGTAAAGTCGTACAGATTTCCGTGGAAGCTGCTGGTTCCCGACCGGGTGGCTACCTGTACGGTCCCCGACGCCGTGCGGCCATATTGCGCTCCGTAGTTGGAGGTCAGCACCTTCACTTCCTGAATGGAGTCGATGCTGGGATATACCACCAGCGTACTGGCGGAGCGGTTCAGCCCGGTATTTAAGACGTCGCTGCCGTCAATCTCGAAGGTGTTGTATTCCACGCGCCCGCCGTTCACGCTGTATTTCACGCTGCCTACGACACCGACCTTGCCTTCGTCCTGGCCGGTCTGATTACTCACCCCGGGCGCCAAAGCGATCAACTGCGAGAAGTTCCGGCCATTGAGTTGAAGTCCTACCACTTCCTTTTGTTGAATCGTCCCGGAGACGGTTGCTGTTTCAGTCTCTACTTGGCTGGCCGTATTCGACTCCACATTGACCTGCTCCTTGGCAGAAGGTAGTTCGAGGGAGATGTCGAGCGGCAGCTCAAGGCCAGGGGTAAGGTTTATATACGGCAGTACCTTAGGCGCGAAATTTGGAGCGGAGACCGTCAGCGTGTAAGTGCCCGGGTCGAGATCGGTGAAGGAGTAAGACCCCTTGGCGCTGGTCTCGACTTCGCGTCTCACATTGGTGCCGCCGGCCAGGGACACTCTTGCACCCGACACTACCGCGCCCTGGGTGTCGCTGACAGTTCCGGTAATAGAAGCTTTCGAACGCGCCTGACCTGCTTGCTGTGGTTCGCGCCCCGAGCAGAGCGCGACCACAACCATCAATAACACGGAGGTGAAACACACGCGGAAAAATACACTCATAGCGAGGAAACTCGAGTCTGCGTCCTGCAGATGATTACGACTTTAGAATGTCCTGGAAGATTGAACCGCGATTCTAGTGGAGACTTTCATAACAGAAGGTTAATAGTCGGTTAAATTATATCGTGCAAATCGGGAACAAGGGCCGAGCGCCACACGTTTGTGGTAGCCAAATGAAAGGCCAAGGTCAGCGTTTCTAGCCTGGGGTTACGCGGCCAATCAAGCATAGTTATGCTGTGGAAAAGCAGGTTGTTGGTCCCTGGTTTCTTAACACAATATTCTTAGAGTGGTCACATTCCAGCCAGTTTCGATAGCTTATGATGCCTCGCGACCTTGGCTAAAGAACCGTTTGCATCAACATCCGATATGGTTGTGCGCATAGAAAGTCGGCGCATTAGTACCGAAAAGCGATCTTTTTAGCCCTTACTTAAGGAGGAGAATCTCAATGTCGAAGATGAAAGCAGTTTTCGCGTTGCTTGTTGTGGCTGCGATGGCGGGGGTTGCCTTGCCAGCCTCTGCGGTGACCGACACCGTACAGCTTGCGATCGCTGGCTCTTCCGGAACGTGGGAGACAATGGGTCTGGGTGCATTCAGGTCCGGACCGTCGCCTACTTTCGTTGGACAGTGCACCAGAGCAGGCGTTGTAGTCCATCCGCCATGTAAACACTACACGGATAACACATCATTCCACCTCAGTGACAAGCGCCCGACCATGAACGGACTTGGCGGTACTACTACCGTTGATTCGGGCGATATCTGGATAGTATGGGATACACCGACGGGAACCGAAGCGCGCAATGTGTGGCTTTACCTCAAGGTGGACACGATCGTTGGCGATCGTTGCTTCTACGCCAAGCCCGCATGCACAATCAGTGTACCGGCTGGCTATGCGTGGGCCACGGTGGGCAATAAGATCCCCACCACCCTCTGGGGTACCGACACGGTGCCCCCGGCCGACGTACAGGCGCTCTTGGCCAAGGGTGTGGTGGTAAACACTGCCGCTTCAGATGTTCGGCCCGAAGATGCGTTATTCGAGTCGTGCCGTGTCAATTCCCTTTTGGGCAACGGGGTTATGGGATTCGGTGACGGACACGACGGACTGGGATACGGCAACAATCTAACCGGCACCTGCGCCTCCTTCGGCGCCCCTTTGTCGCACTTGGTAGGCAAGCCGATCAAGAGCGGCATCGCCGGCTCAACTTCAGCGGCAAACGTGCTCGCGTTTAACATTAGCGGTCACGATCCCTTTACCAACCAGGCGATTCCGGCTCCCGCCATCCTCGATATAGGAGCATACCCGGTGGTATTCGTGTTCAGCCGGAGCTCAACCGTCAATCACGGTCTCAAAGGCGCGACTAACATTACCAGCACCGCTGCGCAAACCGTATTTTCGGGCGCGAATTGCGATGCCCACGTAATCGATGCCGCCATCCCCGCCGGAACTGGCATCACCGCGTTTCTCCGGGAACCTCTTTCCGGCACGATGACAACCACAGAAATGAGCGTATTCCGTCGTCCCGTCGAGACCCTTCCGACAAGGAAGGTGATGGGTGTGACTCAAGAAAACAATGTGGGCACAACCAACCCGCTCAGAAACACGACATGCAAGTCGGGTACAGGCCACCGCACCCGCGGCATTGGAACGGGTGAAGTCGTCAACGGCAACGCCACCTCTGGAGGCGTGTTGAACTCGGGTCACGGGAACCCGGACGGCATTGCTTACTCCTTCAACGGCTTCGGAAACTTCAGCAAGATTGCCGCAAACTCGGCCTATGGCTACCTGAAGCTGGACGGCGTAGACCCAATCGGTCCAATCGCAAAGTTCCCGAACCAGGAACTGCCGACCTGCACCGTGCCATGCACCGAAACTCAAATCTGGGGCAGGGCCGGTGGCTCGTTCCCGCAACTGCGTGCTGGACACTACCCCGCGTGGTCGCTGATTCACCTGATCACCACCCCGGGCGCCAGGGTCAGCGCCCAGGATCTGATCACCAGCTCGAATACGTATGTAACCGGCTCCGTGCCTGACTACATTCCAGCCGTGGCGGTGACGGGAGCCAACCCGGATCCAGGCATGAAGATCTGGCACACTCACTACCAGCAGCGTGACGGCTCCGACAACAAACTTGGGGGAGCGCCGAGCAATGGCAACTTCAACGGCGCGCGCAACCCGACTGGCGGTGATCTCGGTGGCGATGCAGGTGGCTGCACGATTTCTAGCGCTGGAATCGTCAAAACCACGAAAACCAATTTCATCCAGGTCGGCCCGGGCACAACCTGCTCGAGCACCGCTGTACGTAACTGATCGACCTTCAATGCTAAACTTGGGGCGAACCGTTTCGACGGTTCGCCCAGTATTTTGATGGGCAGAAATAATGACAAACCAGGGCAGACAACCGGCATACGCGTCGCAGGTTGATGCGCGAACGAAAAAGTATTTAAGTGAAATATGATCTTACGAAGTCTGGTCCGCCATAGTTTTGTGGGAGTTGCCCTACTCTTGTTATCGGCAAGCTCACTCGCTCAATCAGAACCGGCTTTCATCACTTCTCTTAAAGACCCGCGCTTTAATGGCGTCGAAGAGGACTGGACTTCGCCGGCACTGGCGACAAGCCATCTGAAGCCGGTTCAACCTCTCGTCGGCGCTGTCGACGAGCAGCCAGAGTACAGCGTCTCGTTAATTCGAGTGCAGTGGAGGAGGAGCGATCCAATTGACTTGTGGCTTGCGAAGCCAGCCGGCGTTAAGAAACCCCCGGTCATCCTTTACCTCTACGGTTATCCTTCGGATACGGATATCTTCAAGAACCCGGAGTGGCAGAAGTTTACCACCAGTGGAGGCTTCGCCGCGGTAGGTTTCGTGACGGCGCTCACGGGTCATCGCTATCACGACGTTCCATGGGCAAACTGGTTTATCAGTGAATTGCCGGAGTCCCTGGCAGTGTCCGCGCATGACGTGCAGATGGTGCTCAATTATCTCGAGTCGCGAGGCGATCTTGATATCGATCGCGTTGGCCTGTTCGGGCAGCTTTCGGGTGCGAGCGTCGGAATCCTCGCCTCAGCGGTCGACCCGAGGATCAAAGTTCTGGACATGTTCGATCCCTGGGGGGATTGGCCGACTTGGATGGACAAATCGCCCTTTGTGCCGGAGAGCGAGCGGGCGGATTACATAAAACCGGAATTTCTGAGCAAAGTGGCCTCTCTCGAGCCGGTGGGATGGATGCCTAAGGTACAGGCCAAGAAATTCCGCCTACAACAACGCAGCTTCGAACGGGAAACCCCTTTGCCGTCGAAGCAGAAGTTGCAGGCGGCAGTGCCATCCAGTGCGACGGTTGTCATGTACAAGACAGACGCCGAATTCGCTCAAGCCACCGGAGATGAAGGCGAAAAGAGTTTGGACTGGATTAAGAGAGAACTGAAGGCGCTTCCACCGGGTGCACCGGACGGTGCGGTTTCCGCCAAGAATGTCAAGTAAGCTCAAGAACGAACAGCCAATCTCCAGCTGTAACGAGTGCCCCTGCCGCGCAGTCCCGAATGAATAGTCATCCGGCCGGTCAAGCCTCTCACCATGGCTGCAGCCGGAAATCCCCCTGCTGCATTTCTCGTTGGCCTCTTCTACCAGAACTCCAGCCATTACAGTGAACCGGGTTAGGGAGCGGCGAAACTCCCCATCACGGCTGCCCCGAGATTGCGCAGGAATTCTCGAGCGCACTCCGATGATCATCGGGTCATCGCCGGGAGTCGCGGCGGGACGATAGAGTATGACGAAGGAGTAAGAATAAAAATAAAGAGGGGGCTTGCGAATGACGACGATTTCCTCAATGGCTTTGCTGATGTTGACGTTCCTCTCGCTCTCGGCGATGGCGCCCGGGCAAGCGGCGCCGTACGACGGTCTGGACAATCGATTGGGCAGTCTCTTCCGGCTTTCCGACGCCAGGTCCTTCTCCATCAGCCCGGAAAACCCCACCGGCGAAAAGGGTAAAGGCGGCACTCGAACCGAAGGCACCGGCGCCAAGGCTGCGCGGGATCTGGGCAGAGGCTGGAAAATCAGCCCCTCCGTGGATATTCCCGCCGGAACCACCTACACGGTGGCCGAGATCAGCGGTTCCGGAGAGATCGAGCACATATGGATGACGCCGACCGGTACCTGGCGCTTCACCATTCTCCGCATGTACTGGGACGACGAGAAAGACCCGTCGGTAGAAGTTCCGCTGGGCGATTTTTTCGCCATGGGATGGAACAAGTACGCGCGCATCTCGTCATTAGCAGTCTGCGTAAATCCCGGCAGTGCCTTCAATTCCTATTGGCCCATGCCGTTTCACCACAAAGCCAAGATCACGGTCGAAAACCTGGACGACAAGCCGATCACGATGTACTACCAAGTCGATTACACGCTCGCTCCGGTGCCTGCGGACAGCGCATATTTTCATGCCCAGTTCAGGCGTGTAAATCCGCTTCCCTATAAGCAGGTCTACACGATTGTGGACGGAATCAAGGGTAAGGGCCAATATGTAGGAACCTATATGGCATGGGGCGTGCACAACAACGGCTGGTGGGGTGAAGGTGAGATCAAATTTTATATGGACGGCGACACCGATTTCCCTACCATCAACGGCACAGGAACGGAAGACTATTTCAATGGCTCCTATGACTTTGAGAACCAGGAAACACACCAATACGAGGAGTTTACGAGTCCTTACTCGGGATTGGTTCAGGTCCTCAAAGCGGACGGCCTGTACCACTCGCAGCAAAGATTTGGTCTGTACCGCTGGCATATCCCTGACCCGATTCGCTTCACCTCGGACCTGCGCGTGACCATCCAGGCGTTGGGCTGGCGAAGCGGCGGGAGGTACCTGCCGCTCACCGACGACATCTCTTCGGTAGCCTTCTGGTACCAGACCGAGCCGCATGCCGATTTCCCCAAGCTTCCCACAAGAGATGAGCTGGAAATCAATTGAGCACAACGCTCGTTGTAGGTCTATCTCGCTTCGCGGCGGGCTCGAAACGCATCGTGGCCTGCGCGAGAAACGGTACACCCATCCCAAGCTGCTGGGATGCGCTGCCGTCATACTGCGTCGGGGTAGCGTTGCCCACATTTGGCCGAAGCCTGCGTTGGTGGCTCTCGAAAGCGCCTTCGGAGAGATGACTGCGAGTCGGTGGCGGACTGACCGCGCCGCGGCCGGCCAGCCTCTTCCCGTCCGGGACGCGGTATTTGGAGGAGATTATTGTGAGAAAAACGGTAGTCAATACGATTGGGCTAGCGACGCCACGCAAAGAACTGAAACCAGGAATAAAGAACTGTCCGAGTTTTAGCCGGGTGCGGCAATCGCGCACCGGCCGCCTTCCCGGGGTGGATGCGGAGTGAGCCGAAATCAATGGTCCAATTTCTTGGGTCCAGAGCTTATATCTGCAGAAATCCCGGGGGGAGGGCCTACCCTGCCGAGCTGCAATGCTGTCACGCCACCTGATTTAAACCGATCTCTTCAACCGGGATACTTGCCACCACCGTAGTGCCTTTACCGGGCTTGGATCTCACCAGCAGGTTTCC
>Ga0123355_10009870_pt1 | contig 14566 bp, 12 predicted proteins | sample TergutEmb28metaG_3_FD_89872 | JGI IMG/M metagenome (GOLD analysis project Ga0123355, IMG submission 89872) | Embiratermes neotenicus P1 segment gut microbial communities from Petit-Saut dam, French Guiana - Emb289 P1 | ecosystem: Host-associated > Arthropoda: Insects > Digestive system > Gut ...
TAATTAACGACAATGAAGCAGGGCGTAGCGGCGGTGGCATCCATATAAATCAATCCAGGGTTACATTAAACGGTTGCACTATCCAGGGCAACGAGGCTTTAGGAATCGGTACTGGGGCAGGTGTAGGTGGTGGCGGTATTTTTATTGGAGGCATTAATACGCTATTAGTAATACAGTCAGGTACATTGATAGACGATAACACAGCGTACATTGGCGGTGGTATACGTATCCTAGGACACGGCTCTAATGTTGGGCAGGATAACCGTTATGGGATTATCATGCATGGCGGTACTATCAGCAATAATACAGCCACTACAATAAATACCGCTAGCCACGGCGGTGGCGGTGTAGCGGTTCAATCAATGTTTAGCGGGGCATGGGATTATGTTGTATTTGGCATGTATGGTGGTTACATAATTGATAATGTATCTTACCGTGGCGGTGGTATTAATGTTAACTACAATGCAGAAACAATCATTGGAGATGGCACTATCAGTGGCAATATTGCACGGCAAGGCGGAGGGATATATGCATATAGTTCTAGGAGTGTTATGGAATTTCTGCCTCATCCACCATGGACTATAAATAGGCCACGGGCGGTTAGGATACTTGGCGGCACAATAACCAACAACCAAGCCACCACAACCCCAACCGCACAATATGTAGCCCGCGAAATTGACCCCACAACCGGCGCAGTAACCCTCGGCATATACAACGGCAGCGGTGGCGGTATATATGTAGTAAGAGGCAGTGGTGCGCAAATCTCAAACGCCAGCATAACCAACAACCACTCCTACGAAATGGGCGGCGGCATATTCACAGAGTGGTATCAATATTATGTAGCCGCGCTTACTGAAGTAGATGTATACACCAACCTAACCATAGCCGACACTACAACATTCGAGTACAACACCGCAGGCCAAGGCGACTTCCTACCCCCAACCAACGCCTACACCTGGGCAAGCATCCCCGGCCTACTTCAAGGAGGTGACCAAAGCATCCACGACCATCCAATCAACAACTACGACATAAACTTCCGCCGGGCTCCTGTAATAACCATCCCTTTCACATTCCATAAAACTACCTCAAACGTATACACGGCACCCAACTTAGTAAACATAGCCGATATAACCCCCTTCTTACTAGAAGGCGCATACTTCTCACTATTCCGCTTTGAGGGCTCAGGCACACCCCCTGACTTAGTGACCTACCCCTCCGCTGATTGGGAAAGGATCTTCAATGCCGTACGCAGCACCGGCCTGCTAGCCGAACCAATTACAATGGAACTAACCCCCGATGGCATATACCACCTGGTAGAGACACTAGCCCCGGCAGGCTTCCAAATCCCCTTTGGGCAGTGGCGTATAACCCACGATGATAACGCCCCCGGCGAGTTTGTAATTATCACGGTAGGCGGCGCGGCCCCAAGCTTTGAATATCTGGACGGGTACTTCTATGTAGGCAATGTGCCGGGTTCTATGTTACCGCTAACAGGCGGGTTTGCTAATAACCGTATGCTTTGGGCAGGCGGGTTTGTACTTATGCTGGGTTTTGCCCTGTGGGGTTACTGGTCTTACCCCAAAGCAGCTTCTTCTTACCAACAATATAAATCATAATCACAACAGCCACACTAATTACAGCCATACCGCCATAGCCAATCAAATGAAAACAGTCCAGGCCAAGCCGAAAATCACGAACGATTCTACGTGTTTTCGGCAACAGTCTGGACTGTTTTCGAATTAATTCAACCCGTTGTGCTATTTGATGAGGTGGTGAAACCCCGTCAATGCGTGAAATCTTCGTCAACATAAAAGCGTTGAGGAGCGTATGCGACGAAGCAATCCAAGCTTGCGGATTTCAGCAGCCTTGGATTGCTTCGCATCGCTCAACGTTTTTATGTTGACGGGTGGATTTCCGTGATTCATGGAAATAAATTGTTGAAACTTGTAGGCTAATATACGGGCTTCCGAGGGGTTTTTGATTGCATAGAAAAGGCTGATAATTGTAGAGTGTGATACGCAAATGGAGCCATCCAAAGGACATATGAAAAAAGGCAGTAAAAGCAAAATGCCGACCATTAAAAATTGGCATTTTGTAGGCGTTCAACATCTTCATACGATAGGCCAGTATCGGCAGAAATATCGTTAATGGAAATACCCCTATTTAAGAGGTTTTTGGCGATTTTTAGAATTGCGCTTCGCTCCCTTGTATTGTAGTCACTCTGCTCTTTCAGCCTAGCTTCATAAAGTTGCCTAGCTTTTTCATCAGCGGAGAGTTCCAATAAGCGCGATGCTGTCTTTTGCATAACAGGACTTTTTTGGGCTAACACGTTTAACTCCTCCTCCGTTTTAGCGTCAAGAAATTTCATCCAGGTTAGTAGCTTGGTATCTTCTGTATCATTAAATTTTTTACGGGCTTTTGGGATTTCAAGCGTATGGATTTCCAAAATGTCAGTCAGTAAAACATTGCTCTCTAAGTCATACAGTCCAAAGTGGTGATGAAATTTGTCGTTTTCCTCAATCAGTGAGTGGTCTGTGATGATTATGCTTATCACTCTTTGGATTTTGTCGTATGGGTCGCCTTCACTCATTTGCGATACTATCAGTTTAGAAGTATAGAATACAATTCTTGATGTCATAGCGGGCGCGGGGTCAACTTGGATTTCGATATTTATAACTTTACCCGACTTCAGTGTTAGCTTTACATCAAGTATTCCAAGTTTGCCGCCTTTATACTCTTGCAGAAGAAATGGGTTGGATATCGTTAGCTTATAATATTCGCTTGGGGATAGTTTCAACACTGAAAGCAGAAAATCGGTGAGAATTTCTATGCTTCCCTCTGTTCCGAACAGTAACTTAAAAATCAAGTCGAGTTTGGGAGAAAGGATTTGGAGTGCGTTCATAGGATTGTATCCACCTTTTTGTTAATCAATTTCTTACTTTAATTATACCATTTAGCCGCATAGACTTCTATACAAAACTTGCAAACATGCCCAAGCCTGCCACTTAAACGTGCGGGTTTATTAAGTTTTAAGAAAGGATTGATTTCAATTAAAGAATATGCATATATCCGAGTATCGTCAAAAGACCAACAGGAAAGCCGACAAGTCATTGCAATGGAAAGTAGGGGCATATCATCAGAGAGGATATTTTTAGAGAAACTAAGCGGTAAAGAATATTAAACCCACCCAAAGGCAAAAATAAAAAGGCTACGACCCAAACCCAAAAAGGAAACTTAACCCAAGGGTTTGGCCCGTAGCCATTTTATTGCCTATTACAGGTTATTAGCCTAAGCAGGCCCGGGCCCATGCCCGTGATGACTATGATGGTCACCAGTTGTAACATCATGACCGATAATCCTTCCATAAATGCTAAGGCAGTATAACCCCGCCAGTGCAATAATGGTATATATAATACGGCTTACAATGGCCTCCATGCCGCCAAAAATAACGGCAATCAAATCAAACCGAAACAGACCAATAAGCCCCCAGTTAATTGCGCCTAAAATAACCAGCGACAATGCTGTGTAATCCCATGTTCTTGACCTCATTTTAAAGCCTCCTCTCTGCGAGTAAAGCGCAGTAAACTACACAAATACCCACTGTTTTTTCTAGTATCTCACCCGCAAGCAAAAAATATACTTATCTTATTTTTGTAATTGATTGCACAACCAATTTCTACTATGATATACTTACATTGTTTTGCGAACTATTATCCCCACGGAGGCATCATTCATGAGCAAATCCAAAAATAAGTCCCCAAAAGTACAATTCACATCCGAGTTTGAAAAGCCGGAAAAAAACAAAGTCAAGCTGACAATCTCCATAAGCCCGGAAAGTTTTAGGGAAGGCCTGCAAGCCGCGTATAGCAAAAACAAGCATTATTTTGACCTGCCGGGTTTCCGCAAAGGCAAAGCCCCCCGCAAAATGATAGAGCAAATATACGGCCGGGATGTTTTCCATGAAGACGCGGTAAGCATCGTTTTACCCGATGCCTACGAAGAAGCCCTGGAACAACATGACCTGGAACCTGTATATAAACCGGAAGAAATCACACCGGGCGAGATGAGCGAATCCACTGGGGCGGTTTTCACCGTAATAGTATATGTAAGGCCGGAAGTGAATATAGACGGCTACTATGGTCTAACCTATCCAAATATGGAAACCCAGGCCACAGAATCAGATATCCAAGAGGCTCTAAGGGCCGAGCAGGAAAAGAACGCCCGCCAAGTAAGCGTAGACCGCCCTGCCGAGTTTGGGGATATCGCAACAATTAACTTCAAAGGCTACAAAGACGGCGAACCCTTCGAAGGCGGCAGCGGCGAAGATTTTGATTTAAAACTGGGCTCCAACCAATTCATCCCCGGCTTCGAAGACCAATTAGTAGGCCACATAGTAGGGGATGATATAAAAGTAGAAGTAACCTTCCCCGAGGAATACGGCCACGAAGAACTGGCCGGCAAGCCCGCAGTATTCGAGGTAGAAGTCCTGGATGTGAAAGCCAACGAACTGCCGGAAATTAACGACGAATTCGCCCAAGATGTATCCGAGTTTGAAACTCTGGCAGAATACCGGGAAGACTTGGCAAAGAATATAAGCGAACGTAAAACCTCCCAACAGGAAAGCAGCCAGCGTATGCACCTGCTGCAACAGCTGTCCAAAATGGCCGAAATGGAAGTGCCCGAGGCCATGTACCAGGCCCGGTTAGACGATTCCTGGGATTCCTTCAAGCGCCAGGTAGAAAGCCACGGCATGGACGTTGAAACCTACCTGCGCTTCTCTAACCTAACCGAGGAAGCCATGCGCGCAAGCTGGCAAGCCCAGGCCAAGTTCGATGTTGACTCCCAGCTGGCCCTGGAAGCGGTAGCAATCAAAGAAAACATGACCGTAAGCGACGAGGAATTCAAAGAGCATATGGCCACCATGACCGGTTTAGAAGGCGAAGCGCTGGATAAGCTAATAGAAACTGCAAACCCAACCCGCCGCAAGGAACTTTCAAGGGATGTTCTATGCAAAAAAGCCCTGGACTTTGTAGCAGAGAAATCAATAGCTGTAGACGAACCCATAGCACCGATAATAGACCAACTGCCCGAACCCGATATAATAGAAGGCGAAGTTGAAGAACTGGAGGACTAACATGGCTAACCTAGTACCATATGTAATTGAACAAACCGGCCGGGGCGAACGTTCCTACGATATATACTCCCGCCTGCTAAAGGACCGTATAATTTTCTTAGGCGACGAGGTATCCGACGTAAGCGCCAGCTTAATAATCGCCCAATTGCTTTTTCTTGAGTCCGAAGACCCGGACAAGGATATAAGCTTATATATCAACTCCCCCGGCGGCAGCATAAGCGCCGGTATGGCAATTTTTGATACCATGAACCACGTACGCTGTGATGTTTCAACTATTTGCGTAGGGCTTGCAGCCAGCATGGGTGCAGTTCTTTTGGCCAATGGCGCAAAAGGCAAGCGCTTAGCCCTGCCTAACGCTGAAATCATGATTCACCAACCTCTGGGCGGTGCCAGGGGCCAGGCGTCAGACATACAAATAGCGGCAGAGCGCATCATATACATGAAAAAGAAGCTAAACCAAATCCTGGCCGATTGTACAGGTCAGCCTGTATCCAAGATAGAAGCCGACTCCGACCGCGATAATTTCATGGACGCGGACGAAGCATTAGCATACGGCCTAATAGATAAAATAGTTACCCGGAGGGAAGCCACAAATGCCAACTAGGTTTGACGATAGAGGAGTACGCTGCTCATTTTGCAGCAAGCACCAAGATGATGTTGAAAAAATAATATCCGGCCCAAATGTTACCATATGTGATGAATGTGTAGACGTTTGTAACGCCGTGTTAGAAGAAGACGCAGTAGAATCCACCACCATAGACGACAGCTTTAGCCTGCCTAAGCCCAAGGAGATAAAAGCATTCCTTGACGAATATGTAATAGGCCAAGAGCGGGCAAAGGTAGCGCTAAGCGTAGCCGTATACAACCACTATAAGCGTATAGCCGTGGAGCAAACGGGCCGTATGGATGTAGAAGTTCAAAAGAGCAATGTGCTGTTAATAGGCCCAACAGGGGTAGGTAAGACCCATCTGGCCCAAACCTTGGCACGTATTTTGCAGGTACCCATAGCAATAGCCGACGCCACCAGCCTAACAGAGGCCGGTTATGTAGGCGAAGATGTGGAAAACATACTGCTAAAACTAATCCAGGCCGCCGATTTTGATATAGAACGGGCCGAACACGGCATAATCTATATAGACGAAATAGACAAAATCTCACGCCGGTCCGATAACCCTTCCATAACCCGCGACGTAAGCGGCGAGGGGGTACAACAGGCCCTACTAAAAATATTAGAAGGCACTATAGCCTCTGTGCCGCCCCAAGGCGGACGTAAGCATCCCCATCAGGATTTCTTGCAAATAGACACCACCAACATACTATTCATATGCGGCGGTGCATTTAGCGGCCTGGATAAAATTGTAGAGCAGCGCCTGAACAAAAAGGTAATAGGTTTTGGCGCTGAGGTAAAAACCAAGTCCGAAAAGCGTATTGACGATATCCTGCATCATGTCCAGCCAAGAGACTTACACCGGTACGGTCTAATCCCTGAATTAATTGGCCGCGTACCGGTTATAGTATCCTTAAACAAGCTTGACGAGGATGCCTTAGTTTCTATACTAAGCGAGCCTAAAAACGCTCTAACCCGCCAATACCAATACTTGCTGGAGATGGACAATGTGCTGCTGGAGTTCGAGGACGAAGCCTTGCGTGCTATAGCCCAAAAAGCCCTGGAGCATGAAACCGGCGCACGTGGCCTAAGGGCTATAGTAGAAAGCCTGCTTACAGATATAATGTATGACGTACCATCCAATAACAAGGTGGAGCGCTGTATAGTAACCAAGGAAACAGTTGAATCAAACGAACCCCCCAACCTAATATACAACGAAAACCGCCAACCCATATACCGCAAACAAAAACGCCGCAGGCCCAGACGCCCGGCTAGTTAGGGTTTAAAGATATTAAAAACCTTGAGGGCTTTGCCCCCAAACCCCCACAAGCTTTTTGAAAAAAGCTTGACCAAAAACTTTAATATAAAACCGCGCAAAAGCAGCGCGGTTTTTTTTGTGGAAATTTATATTTATAGCGAATTAATTCGAAATCAGTCCAGTCTGTCGTTGAAAACATGTAGAATCGTTTGCGATTTTCGGCTCGGCCTAGACTGTTTCTCATTTATAGCAATTTCACTTTAAATCAGTCCCGACTGTCGCCAAAAACGCATAGAAGCGTTCGCGATTTTCGGCTTGGCCGGGACTGTTTAAAGCATAAATTGCTATAATTCGCTATATAGCCATTCCGCCTGAAAACCACCCCGATGCGGCAGTCTTTTTGCCGTAATCCTGCGTCAGCACCTCCTAGCTTGCCTTATGGACAAGCGTCGTCGGCACTTCCTTGTATTACGACAAAAATCCTCGCCACCTCGGGGTGGTTTTCAGGCGGAATGACTATACCTGTTAAAGTTTTTGATTAAACTTTTTTCAAAAAGTTTATGGGGTTTGGGGCAAAGCCCCAAGGTTTTTCTTTTGCTTTACATGCCTTTACTACTCAACAAAAGACACAAGCCTAAAGAACGGCCTTGCATTAGCATCCAGCGCAAAACCATGTATGCTGTATGTGCCCCAGCTTATTAGTGGGTTGCGGATAAATATCCATGGTGCTTCTTCGATTAGGATTTCGGATACTTCCCGATAAATGGCATCCCGACGGGCAGAATCTGTAGAGCGGCGGCCTTCTTGCAGCAACTCTTCTACGCGGGTGTGGTACCAGAATGTACGGTTGCCGGCATCACCGAATTGTTCTCTGGTGAACAGCGGGAAGATACCATAGTCCGCGTCCCCTGTTACTGTGGTCCAGCCAAGCATGAACATATCGTGTTCTCCTGCGCCGGTCATCTCAAGGTAGGCACCCCATTCGATTACTTCTATTACAAGTTCTATACCTACTTGAGCCAGGTAAGCTTGCATGATTTCACCGGTGGTTGCGCGGGCGGCGTTACCGTCGTTTGTCCAGTAGCGGAGTGTTAGGCCGTCCCCGTGGCCCGCTTCTTCAAGCAGTGCGCGGGCTGCATCCGGGTCAAAGGGCAGTGGTGACAGGTAATCAAATGCGTTATGCAATACATTGGCACCTATCGGGCCCCTTGCTGGTACGCCTTGGCCTTCATATGCGCCTAGAATAATACTTTCAACGTTTACTGCCTTGGTTATTGCTTGACGTACGCGCACATCATCCAGTGGTGCCCGTTGTGCGTTAAAGCCTACATAGTCTATACCCAAGCCGTAGAACTGAAGCATATCCAGGTGGGTGTGGTTTGGCATGTCTACTACGTGTAACGGCTGTAATGCCATAGTATGACCTTCGCCAACTTGTAGCATTGCAAAGCGCGTTGCTGGGTCCGGCACAACTTGGAAGGTTACGCCGTCAAGGGCTGGAAGTTCACCCCAGTAGTCTTCATTTCTTACAATTTTGGTATAGTCGCCGCCTACGCGGTGGGAGAACCTGAACGGGCCGGTACCAACCGGAGCATGGGTTACCATTACGGGGCTACTTAAATCGGCACCACGGGCTTCGGCGTACGCAAGCACCTCTACCTGCCATGGGCTAAGTACATACTCGGGAACTTCTTCTAACACATTATCGTCTTCGTCATAGATATTGTGAGGGATAAAGTTTTCCAGCCTGTACAAAACCTCTCTTGCCATAGAAACAGGGGATACGGCAAATGCAATTGGGTGGGTCAAATGGGCCAATATTGGGGTGAAGGGGAATTCCAAAACAATGCGAACCGTGTGGTCATCAATTGTTTGGACTTCTTCAATCATATCGATAATAAACGCGCCGGGTGCTGCTTCTCTTGGGTCTACTGCCCGCTCTACGGACCAGCGCCATGCGTCTGCTGTAAAGGGGGTGCCGTCATGAAAATATACACCTTGGCGCAGGTTAAATTCCCATGTTACTTCGTCTATGGGTGTCCAGCTTGTGGCAAGCAGCCCTACAAGTGCGCTTTCCGGCTGGGGGGTAAACTGTAAAAGCCCTTCGTACATTTGGCTGGTAAGGTCTGCCGTTGCGGCATCGTTCTGCCTTACAGAGTCCATGTGTGGCGCTTCGGCGGCAGTTATATGGTTTAGTACGCCGCCTCTTACCAAAGTGCGAGCCGGTGCGTCGGCGGCGGGGGCTGCAGGTTCATCTGATTCACCGCGACATGCTGCAAGGGCAAGCACTGCCATAACCAATAAGGCCGTAAACATCATAAACTTTCCAATGGAGCCTCTTTTTAATCCTCTTACGCTACTCATCATAATTTTACCTCCTCGTTTTTTTGCCAAGCGGTTCGGCTGTTTTTAATTGAAGATGGTATCATGCAAAATTAGCTGATGCAAGAGCGATTTTGATGCATTAATACTATTTCATTTTCACGCCACTGGTAACTACTACAAAATTGTCGCTATAATTTATAATTGCAATATGCACTATGCTGGGGGTGCTGACATGTCAACATGAATTTGTCAACAAATTGTAAACATGTATTGTTGACAAAATTACGAAAAATAAGGAGGGGTTTACAAAATTGCAACATTGCAAAATTATTCAACAGAAAAAACAACACTTGCACCGAAGGTCATACTAGGGTATTCTCCCCAATTAATAAACACACGAAGGGGGCAGTGAATTATGGAAAGTGCTAATCTTAGTAAATCAAGACCAAAACGTGACAGCCGCTTTAAAAAGTTTCAGAAAAAGGCCCTAAAAAGCCCGCAGTTAGTGGTTGGTTGTGCAATTGTATTGTTTTTTGCAATACTTGCGGTATTTGCTCCACTAATAGCACCCTATGACCCTTTAGAAATTTCCATTGTCAACCGTTTTCAGGGTTTTTCTACTGCCCACTTATTAGGCACAGATAACTTGGGCCGGGATATTCTTAGCCGCCTTATTTTTGGGGCAAGGGTATCACTTATGGTTGGGGTTACAGCCACGGTAATGGGCGGCACGGTTGGGGTAGTTATCGGGATTGTATCCGGCTACTATGGCGGGAAAACAGATTCGCTGCTTATGAGGCTGATGGATATGATGCTGGCCTTCCCGGGGCTGCTGCTTGCACTTGGCATTGTTGCCGCCTTGGGCAGGTCTACATTTAACGTAATTATTGCTATAGCGGTTTTTGCCGTTCCTTCCTTTGCCCGTGTGGTTAGGGGGTCTACCCTTAGTGTTGCAAAACTGGAATACATAGATGCCATTCGAGCCCTTGGCGCAGGGGATTTACGTATTATATTTTTGCATATTCTGCCTAATATTTTGTCTCCTATTATTGTTCAAGCCTCGCTTAATGTCGGTACAGCGATAACCGGCGCCGCGGGGCTTGCTTTTTTGGGGGTGGGAACACCGCCTCCTACCCCTGACTGGGGCATTATGCTAAGCCAAGGGCGAGAAAGTATGCATTTGTATCCGCGCTTGGTAATACTGCCGGGGATTGTAATTTTTATGCTGGTAATAGGAATTAACCTTTTTGGCAATGGGCTGAGGGATGTAATGCAGCCTAAAGAGAAAGCGTAGGAGGTGGATTATGTTTATATATGTGGTTAGACGGATGTTACAGGCCATTCCGGTTATGATTGGGGTAAGTATCGCTGTATTTTTGATGATGCACATAATCCCAGGTGACCCGGCGCGTATTATGGCCGGTGAGGCCGCAAGCCCTTACCAGATTGAACAAATGCGCCAAAACCTAGGGCTTAATGACCCGCTGCCCGTGCAATATTGGAACTTTATCACAAGAGCGATTAGGGGAGACTTAGGTAACTCTGTAAGAACCGGTGTGCCTGTGGTGCAAGAGATTTTCGAAGCCCGGTTTTTTATTACTTTCCAGCTGGCCCTTGTTGGGCTTTCTGCGGCGGTTCTTATTGGCCTTGTAATTGGGGTTATGTCTGCTGTTTATAGGTTTTCTATTGCAGATATGTTTCTTATGATTTTGGCATTGCTTGGGCTTTCTATCCCAAACTTTTGGCTTGGGTTGATATTAATAAATTTCTTTTCTGTAAGGCTTGATTTGCTTCCGGTTACCGGTTGGGGTACGTGGCAGCAGATGATTATGCCAATGATTGTACTTGGCATTTCCGGTTGCGCGGTTATTGCCCGTATGACCCGTGCCAGTTTAGTTGATGTTTTTACCCATGATTATATTCGCACGGCCTATGCCAAAGGCGTTTCCGACCGGGTTGTGCTTTACCGTCATGCCTTGCGCAACGCCCTTATTCCTGTGGTTACGGTAGTAGGTTTACAGTTTGGCGGGCTTCTTGCAGGTGCCGCAATTACCGAAACAATTTTTGCCATAAACGGCATGGGGCGCTTGATGATACAGGCCATAAGCACACGTGATTTCCCTGTTGCCCAGGGGGCGATATTAATAATCTCGCTGGTGTTTGTGCTTGTAAACATGCTGGTGGATATTTCATATCGTGTGATAAACCGCCGGATAGATTTTGACTAAAGGGAGGGTTTTGTATGCTTAAAACTTACGAAAAAGCCCCGGATACTATCCTTAATGTAAAGGATTTGCAAACATCTTTTTACACGGAAGAGGGCGAACTAAGAGCCGTAAGCGGAATAGACTTTTCCCTTGCTAAAGGCGAAACATTGGGTATTGTAGGAGAAAGCGGTTCCGGTAAAAGTATTACCGCAATGTCTATCTTACAGCTTTTAGAAGGCACAACAGGTGTGATAAAAGGCGGCGAAATCATCTTCCACGGGGAGGACTTGCTTAAAAAAACCCGCAGGGAAATGATGAGCATACGGGGAAACAATATTTCAATGATATTTCAAGAGCCAATGACCTCCCTAAACCCTACAATGTCTATAGGCAAGCAGATTGCGGAGGTAGTGGTACTGCACCAAAACAGAAGCAAAAAAGGTGCATGGCACCAGGCAGTAGAAATGTTAAAAAGGGTGGGTATGCCGGAGCCTGAAAAACGGGCAAAGCAGTATCCGCATCAGCTATCCGGCGGTATGCGCCAGCGTGTTATGATTGCAATCGCCCTGGCATGTGACCCGGAACTATTAATAGCCGACGAGCCTACAACGGCGCTGGATGTTACGATTCAAGCCCAAATTCTTACACTAATGAAACGCTTGCAGCGTGAATCCGGCACGGCAATGATTTTAATAACCCATGACTTAGGGGTTGTGGCGGAAATGTGCGACCATGTAGCGGTTATGTACTGCGGCAAAATAGTGGAATATACAGATGTAAGGTCCCTGTTTACCGCGCCGAAACACCCTTATACAATAGGGCTGTTAAACTCCATACCCTCCCATGAGGTAGACAGCGACGAGGATTTGAAAATTATTGCGGGTATGGTGCCAAGCCCATTTGAAGTGCTAAAAGGCTGCTCTTTCGCCCCAAGATGCCCACATGCGACTCACCGCTGTAATACTGAAATACCGCAGCTTATGAAGGATGAAGACAGGCAAGTACGCTGCTTTATGCACCAGAACAATTTATGGGGAGGTGAAGATGCATGACAGAAAAAGTATTATTAGATGTAAAGAATCTTAAACAATATTTCCCTATTAAAGGGGGGATACTTGGCCGTACAATTGCCCATGTAAAGGCTGTTGACGGTATTTCTTTCACGATAAACGAGGGTGAAACCGTGGGTATTGTAGGTGAATCCGGCTGTGGAAAATCCTCTACAGGTCGCGCAATTTTGCGTTTGGAAAAATCCCACGAAGGCCAGGTTATTTTTGACGGTGAAGACCTGCTGTCTTTATCCACCAGGCAAATGCGCAAAAGGCGCGGGGATATTCAAATTATTTTCCAGGACCCATATGCGTCGTTAAACCCGCGCAAAACCGTTTACCAGATTTTAAACGAAGCTATGACGATACAAAACATAAGCACGCCGGAAAAACGCCGACAAAATATTATAGAACTTATGGCCACGGTAGGCCTAAGCGAAGAGCAAATAGACCGCTATCCCCATGAGTTTAGCGGCGGGCAGCGCCAGCGTATTGGTATTGCCAGGGCGCTGTCTGTTAGGCCTAAGCTTATTGTTTGTGATGAAGCTGTTAGCGCCTTGGATGTATCTATCCAGGCCCAGGTGCTAAATTTGTTAAAGGACTTACAGCGCCGGTTTGGGCTTACGTATTTGTTTATTTCCCATGACCTAGGGGTGGTGCGCCATATTACCGACCGTATTATTGTTATGTATCTAGGTAAAATTGTTGAAATCGCAGATAAGAAGCAGCTTTTCGAAAACCCGGCGCATCCTTATACCTATGCGCTGCTATCCGCAATACCCAGTACAAAAATGGACAATAAAGCCGAGAGGGTTATATTGCAAGGTGATGTGCCTTCCCCCATTAACCCGCCGAAAGGGTGCCGCTTTCATACACGCTGCCCGTTTGTAAGAGATGAATGTATTGCCAAAGAGCCTGAACTTATGCAGGTTGCGGAAGGCCAGTTTTCTGCATGTCATTTCCCTTATAAAGAGGATGGTGCTAAGGCTATTTAAAGTTATTCAAGGATACCAGAGAAATTTCTACCGCGCAAAGCAAAAACCCCTCGGAAGCCTGTATATTGGGCACTTCAAGGGGTTTTATTTTTCAGTAACATATATTATTTGAAATTTACTTTTTTACCTTATCGCCGCGCTTTTCGAAGTCTGCCTTAATTTGCTCGTTCCAGCTATCATCAATGGATGAGCCTGCCGGCGCTGCGCGGTAAGACTTTACCGTTTCGCTTAATACATTGTAGTTAAGAGCAATGCCCGCGCTGTCGTTATGGAAGCTTTGGGCTCGGTTTTTATCAACACCGAAGCGGCCGGCAACTTCAACAGCGTCAATGTTTGCCCCAAGGAAGATAAACTCCCATCCATATTTTTCTTTTTGGTGCGCTATCATGGTTTTTATCTTGCTGTAGTTAAACTCACGGCTGGCGTTTTCCATGCCGTCTGTTGTAATCATGAACAGCACTTTTTCTGCCCGATAATCTTCTGTAGTATTTTTTTGTACCGAGCCGATTTTGTTGATTGTAGTGCCTATTGCATCAAGTAGCGCGGTACTACCGCGAACAAAATACTCTGTGCTTGTTATGGGGCTCACAGCCTTGATGTCAATACGGTCATGTAAAACCTCATATTGATGGTCAAATAGTACGGTGGTAATACGGCACATGCCTGGTTCTGCCTGCTGTTTCGATAGCATGGAGTTAAAGCCGCCAATTGTGTCACTTTCTAACCCACTCATAGAGCCGCTGCGGTCTAGGATAAAAACCAGTTCTGTAAGATTTGATTTCATTTGATTGCCTCCGTTCATATGATTATGAGTTGAATATAGCTGGTAACGGCACATAAAAGGTCCCATGATATGGTACAAAACCGGAAAAGGTTTACCATTAGAGCAGTTTCGATAACATTCCGGAATAATTTTCGCTGATTCTGCGAACGCTTCAACAGGCACCGGGAAGAAGCCCGGGCGCCCGCAGGGCGACTTTTGCGAAGCAAA
>Ga0123355_10009871_pt1 | contig 14565 bp, 11 predicted proteins | sample TergutEmb28metaG_3_FD_89872 | JGI IMG/M metagenome (GOLD analysis project Ga0123355, IMG submission 89872) | Embiratermes neotenicus P1 segment gut microbial communities from Petit-Saut dam, French Guiana - Emb289 P1 | ecosystem: Host-associated > Arthropoda: Insects > Digestive system > Gut ...
CAATGAACAGAAACTCCGTGATAATACGGGTTGCAGACACTTACCACAAGTTAGCGGAAGTATGGTATATTATTTCAAAAATTATGTTAAAAAATGTTGACAAGTTATTAACGGAATGTTACAATAAACGTCAGGTAAGGATATTTTTAGCATTTTTGCGAGGAGTTCTACTATGAAAAGTCAGCATTATAAGCTTATTACAAAAGATAAAACAGTACATAGATTGACAAAAATGGTTGTTTGCGGCGTACTTGTGAGCGTTATGGCATTTAGCCCGGTGCAAGTTATGGCAGGCAACGCAAATACTGTTACGACGACTGTTAATTTAAGGATGCGCACAGGCGCGTCGCTTGATTCTGAAGTCATTAAAACTGTTCCCGAGGGTAGTGTGATTCGTGTTGTTAATGCGGAAAATCGCGACTGGTACAGAGTGGAGTTTAACGGCACTCAAGGCTATATGTCATCAGAGTTTTTATTGTCGCAAGGCATTTCCTTGATAACCGAAGCTAATTTAAGACTTAGGACAGGCCCTTCGTTAGGTGCAGAGATAATCATGACAGCACCCGAGGGAAGCGTTGTTCAAATCCTTAGTTATGTAAACAATGATTGGTACAGAGTGGAGTTTAACGGTCAAGTTGGCTATATGTTTTCTGAGTTTCTTTCATCTCAGTATGAAGCCAGCTCTGTTTCGACAGAGATTGTAACGGAAGCGCCTCTTCCTGTTGTGGAAGCGCCTCCGGTGGTTGCTCCGGCGGTTGAAGCTTTGCCTGCCGCGCAGAGTGTTGTTCATACTGAAACTACCCAACTTTTTGCAACGGCTAATTTGAGATTGCGCGCGGAGCCTTCAACTTCAGGTGAGATACTCAAAACGGTTAGACAAGGCAGCACGGTTTATGTAACCGGTTCTGCGAATGATGAATGGAAAAGAGTGACATTTAACGGCGTTTCGGGTTATATGTTTGCGAGTTATCTTTTTGATAGAGATAGTATAAGCGCGCCGATAGTTGGCGCGAACGGCGTTGAGCTTCTCCATTGGTCGTATGCGAGGAATAATGTTATCAGAACAGGTATTCCGATGCAAGTTACTGACGTTAGAACCGGCATAACGTACTGGGTCAGCAGTTTCTCGAACGGCAACCATGCTGATGTTGAACCGATTACGGAGCATGATACTGCGGAAATGCTTCGTGCGTTCGGCGGTCAATGGACTTGGACACCGAGGCCGATTTTGGTGCATGTTGATGGGCGCACAATTGCGGCATCTATTAACGGTATGCCTCATGCGGGCAGCACAAATGCTAACAACAATATGAACGGTCACGTGTGCATGCATTTTTACGGCAGCCGCACTCATAACGGCAGCGTAGGGCACGAGCGCGACCATCAAGCGGCGATTCAGGAAGCGTTGAACGCGGCGAGATAATTACATATTAAGCAAATTACAAGCCCTGAACGGTTTTGATATCGGACAGGGCTTTTTAATGCGCAGATTATTTAATATGCCAAATGTCTGCGCCCAACTTTCGCAAATCCTCTTCAATTCGCACGTATCCGCGCTCGACATAGCCGGAGTTTTTTACGATAGTGCGGCCTCTTGCCCCTATTCCTGCGATTATCAACGCGGCTCCACCTCTTAAATCCTTGCACTCGACACTAGCGCCTCTTAGCTCATTTGGACCGTTTATAAGCGAGGTAACTCCATCTGATAACAGCGTAATATCCGCGCCCATTCGGTTAAGTTCGGGGACGTGCTTGTTTCTGGACTCAAAAAGCATCTCCTCGACTATGCTTACGCCCCAGGCTTTTGAGAGTAATGCCATAAGCTGCGGCTGCATATCGGTTGGAAATCCGGGATGAGGATGGGTTCTTATTCTTTCAATCGCTTTAAGGCGTTTGGGAGCAGTTAGATAAACTTGTGAGCCCTCCATATGAATTTTGCAATCAGTTTCGGTAAGTTTTGAGATAATTGGCTGGATATGCTCGGGGATGATGTTCGTTAGAAGCAGCTCGCCGCCGGTTATTGCTGCGGCGCACAGATACGTTCCTGCAACAATTCTGTCCGGCATAACCGAATATGTGGCATCATGTAAATCGTTGATAGTTACCCCATTCACGATGATAACATCGCTGCCGGCACCGGAAACCTTTGCACCCATTGCCCTGAGAAAGTTCTGTAAATCAGCAATCTCAGGCTCTTTTGCGGCGTTAGAAATGATTGTTTGACCCTCCGCCAAGACTGCGGCGAGCATGATGTTTTCCGTCGCACCTACGCTTGGAAAATCGAGGTCGATTCGTGCTCCGACAAGCTTTGCTGCTTCGGCGAATATAAAACCGCCGTCCTCAGTGATTTTTGCGCCAAGGGCTCGCATTCCTTTAAGGTGCAGGTCGATAGGTCTTGCGCCAAGCTCGCACCCGCCCGGATAAGATATCTTAACCTTGCCACATCTAGCGAGCATTGAACCCAGAAAGATTATTGAAGAGCGCATTTCGCGAACGTATTTTTCTGGGACTTCGCAGTTGTCAATTGCTGATGAGTCGATTATTACTGAACCATTTTCAACTTTGACCTTTGCGCCGATGCCTTCGAGTATTTTAATCGCCATAAATGTGTCTGAAATTTCAGGGCAATTATGAATCACGCTCGTATTCTTGTTAAGAACAGCCGCCGCAAGCATTGGCAGCACGGCGTTCTTTGCGCCATAGACCTCAAGCTGTCCACTAAGGCGCTTGCCGCCTAAAATATGATATTCGCCTGTCATTTTTACACCTCCAAGTATGGGTTTTTAGTTGCAAAACCCTATTCGCACAACCGCAAAAAAGCTATAGCAGACCCCTCTGTCTGCTAAAACTAATTTATACATCATACTATGACGTGTACCTTTAATCGGTTACTGGTTGGCTACCGGAATGAACCGGTTTCCCTAAACATATACTAAAGTGCGGACGCATTTTGACCTCCAAGCGGCTACGCACACCGCGAGATACATAAAGGCACATTTTCCCGAACCCCTCTAAAACGGGAAAAAGCGATGATGCTTTTAATAAGAACCTATTTTTAAAAACAAAATGTGTAAACCGCAAAAGCCGCCTATGTACAAAGGCGGCTTTCTTGTGTTATGATGAGGACAATCAAGTCGAAAACACAAAAGGGGCGTAAAGCATGACGAAAAACTATATTGAAAAGTTTGAAAAATTTACCGTGGAAATTATGGGCGCTTACGGAGCGCAGGGGGTAGCGGTTTCGGTATTCGGCACGGATAAAACGCTTTATGAGAACTTTTTTGGCTATAAAGACACAGAGGCGAAGCTAGTGATTGATGAAAATACGATATTTGGCATAGCTTCCATTTCTAAGTCATTCACTTGCCTTGCACTTATGCAGCTTGCGCAGAAGGGCGTTGTTGACTTGGAGGGTTATGTTTGTGATTATGTTCCTGAATTTAGTGGTAAGTTTCAAAAAGGCGTGCGCTTGAAACATTTGATGAGCCACAGCGCCGGGTTTTTCCCTGAGAAGCGGATACTTATAAAAGATGTGGCGCAAGAGATGGGGATTTGGGAAAACCGAGCCGAAGACCTCGCGTATAGCGAAGAACTCGCCAAAGAGGGCATTAAAATAATCGCTGAAAGGCTTGATAGTAGAGAAAAACTCATTGGTCGCCCTGACGAACTGATGAGCTATTCAAACGACAGTTATGGGCTTATCGCGGATATAGTTCGTAGATACGGCGGGCATAAAAGTTTCGCTGAGTATGTCAATGAGAACATATTGAAGCCGTTAGGGATGGCGCGCTCGTCGCTTGAGTTTGACGCGCCGGCGGAAGATGCGAATACATCGCAGTTATACATACGCAGGGCGGGTAAGATGGAGAGCAGCAAAAATTTCTATGATAATGCCTTTGTGCTAACAGGCGGCGGTGCGATAAAATCAACAATAGCCGATTTGAAGAAATATACGCGTATGTTTATGAACGGCGGAACAGGCGAGAGCGGTGTGGAGCTTCTTGGCGGATACTACTTGAAAGAAATGCTAAAACCGAGGCATTTGTATCGTTTCCAGCAGTATTATGGATATGGTTTGGCGATGAAGTTCATGGACGACATCACAGTTATTGGTCACGGTGGAAGCCTTACGGGCGTATCGGCGATGTTCGAGTGGTCATATGAGCTTGGGTGCGGCGTGGTTGTGCTTTGTAACACGTCAGAAGTTCCGGCGTCAGTGATAGCAGATGCGGCTATGAAGATGGCAATGGGTAAAGACCCGGAGGTTATTGATGAGCCTTATATGGAAGAAGCATGGGATAAAAATACGATAGAGGCGGCTGTCGGGCATTACGAATCACCTGAGGGAATAGTGGCTGAGCTTTTATGCAAAGACGGCGATGTAGTCCTCGAATATAACGGCGCTGCGATAAAAACAAGGCAGGCTAGGGGAGGCATATTGCCGATTGATAGGCCTTATAATGTCGGCGACTTGATACTTTGCAGGGATGCTTGCGGTAAGGTTTGGGGCGTGCGTGTTGGTGGTAGGATTATTGGGAAGGCGTAGGTGCGATGTGTAAATCCAAGGGAAAAGGCAGAAAAATAGAGGCGGATCTATTAATCGCGATAATAACAGCATGTTTTGTATTTGCCATGGTTATGGCGTATACAATACCAATGATATGGAACCCCATGAGAAGACCAGGCCCTATGCCGACAAATTACGTGTTGAGCCTTACACCTCTAGGAACACATATGGATGATGTTGTTAATATTGTTGAAAACCATAGGGATTGGAGAATTTGGGGGATAAACCACGAACGAGGGTTTTCACATCCTCAACTGAGCCGTATTCCAGAGATAAGGAGTGAAGGAGGGCATATAATCGGCGACAAATCAATAGCAGTTGGAGGGGGATACTATCGGCCGGTTGGTCTGATATCGCGAACAGTAGTGGCAATCTATTATGCATTTGACGAAGACGGATATTTGATTGAAGTTTATGTGCGGAGAAGCACAGCTATGTAGGATGTAATAAAAAAGGGACTGGTCTTAAAAGGTGTATGTGTGATATTGTAATATGAAACAGGGTTGCCGATTATCCACGGCAACCCTGTTTCATATTACTACTCCTACTCAACATCACTTTCATCTTCAGCCGCAGCACTCGTCCGGACAAGCTTCTTAGTCCGCCACTTCCCAATACGATACACAATTATGGACAGAATCATATTAACCGTCCAAGCGGATACCATCGAGTACATCAGCGCCTGCGGCTCACCGATAAGATGCACGAAAAGGAACGCCGTAGGCATACGAATCACGAGCGTATTGACCAGTGATGACCATAGAGGCGATACGACATCGCCGGAGCCTCTGATTGTGCCCCAAAGCACCATCGCGACTGAAAATGCTATAAAACCCGGGGCTAAAATCCGTAGCATTCGTTGGCTGAGGTCAATTACCTCTTGAGTTTGCGTAAACGCGCCGGCGATGAACCTGCCAAAAACCAAAATGACGATTACTAAAACGATAGACGTTCCCATTGCCATAATGACGTTTTGCTTAGTGGCTTGCTCGATTCTATCTATTTTTCCTGCGCCCATATTTTGCCCGGCAAAAACTGTCATGGCGTTACCAAACGAGAAAATCGGCATCATTACTAGAGCGTCTATACGCATAACGATTACGCTTGTGGCGATAAACAAAGGACCGAAACTATTGACCAGTGGCTGAACAACTATCATTGCAACGGCGATAATTGCCTGAGAAGCACCTGTGAAAACGCCAAGCTTGAGGATTTGCTTGCTATACTGCTTTTTGAGAGGCAAGTATTTCCATCCCATATCAAAGGTTTCGCGCATTTTCATCAGGCGACTGAGGCATAAGATGCTGCTAATGCCTTGCGCTATAACCGTTCCGACAGCAACAGATGCAACGCCCCAGCCAAAAACCGCGATAAACAAAAAGTTCAGCACAACATTAAGCAAACACGCAATCGCTAAGTATAAAAGTGAGGAAAACGCGTCGCCAAGACCGCGCAGTATGCCTGAGAGGATGTTGAAATAAGCCAGCCCCAAAACGCCCCAAAGCAATATGTTCATATAAGCGACGCTGTCGTTCAAAATCTCCGACGGCGTGTCTAACAAAATGAGTAGTGGGCGCGTGGCTAATGGTCCAATCAGCATCATGCTAACGCTAAGAATCGCGGTGATAGTTATACAATTGCCGATGGTATGCGAAAGATCCTCGCGCCGCTTCCCGCCGAAATATTGGGAAACCATAATCCCCGTTCCGATAGAAATACCCATCAGCAAAACCATGATTAGGGAAAATATCGGCATGGAGCTGCCGACGGCTGCCAAGGCATAGTCGCCAACAAATTGACCTAGAATAATAGCATCCGCTATGCTATAAAACTGTTGAAAAATATTGCCAATCAGCAAAGGAACTGCGAATAATAGTAGCTTTTTCCAGGGCGTGCCGATAGTCATGTCTATTGAGGAAAATGTTTTAATTAACTGCTTCATACGCTAAGCTCCGACGTGCAAGATGAGCAACGTGTAGCGTTTTCATGCACTTCAGACATGCAAAACGGACAAACGCGTTTAGGTTCATCAACTGCCGCTTCAACTTCTGGTTCTGCGACCGATGGCTCAGCGGCCGGCGGTTCTGCGACCGATGGTTCTGCGGCCAATTTGTTCATGGAGCGAACAATTAAAAACACCACGAACGCTAAAATTATGAAATTAAACACGGATGTTATAAACGCGCCGTAGCGAAGTGAAACGCCGAGTATATTAAGTTCCAAATAGTCAAAATTCTGCCCAACTAAAATGCCTATGATAGGCGACAAAATATTATCAGTCAAAGACGATACAACCTCCTGGAAAGCAAGGCCGATAATCATACCAACGGCCAAACTCATTACATTTCCGCGAACTGCGAACTCTTTAAACTCCGTCATAAAGCTTTTCATTCGTAAAACCACTCCTTATATTGAATACAATTATCCTTTTGCCCAATAACCGCACAAAAGCATAGTTCTCTCAAGCGACGCATCAACATCTATGTACTCAGTGAGCGCGTGTGCGCCGTCGCCGACCGCGCCCATGCCGTCAATAGTCGGGATTCCCGCATATGAGGTGAAGTTTCCGTCGGATGCGCCGCCCGTGGCGACTTCGAACACGTCAACACCCATATCCGCAGCGACTCCTTGCAGCTTTTTATACAACGCAACATTACCCGGCGTTTTTTCGAAAGGAGGACGGTTAAGACCGCCGTCAACCTTGACAGTAAGTCCATCGCGACTTGGTTTGATTGAATAGAGCGCATCAAGTAGCCTGTCGGCTTCTTTTGATGTGCGAACTCTAAAATCGACGAGTAAACTACACTCAGCCGCAACAACATTGCGTTTCGTGCCGCCGTTTATCGTGCCGACGCTAACGGTCGTGCCTTTTTCCAAATCGGTGAGCGAATGAAGATATGTAACGACTTTTGCGGCCTCGTCAATCGCGCTTATGCCGGATTCATAATTACTGCCGGCATGGCTTGCAAGCCCGGTTATAGTGATGTCGATAATACCAACGCCTTTGCGCTCAGTCTTGATGCCGCCTCTGAAAGCAGGCTCTAAAATCACGGCGGATTCATACTGCTCACTGTTTTCGAGCATGATAGGCTTGGATGTTGGGCTGCCAACTTCCTCATCCGAGTTATAGAACAAATGAACCGTTCTGTCAAGTGAAAGACCGAGGTCGGACATGGCTTTTAACGACCAAATCGACGAGATTATGCCGAACTTCATATCAAAAATGCCTGAACCTTTGATGATATTGCCTTCACGAACAGTAGGCTTCGTTCCGACATCCCAAACTGTGTCGTAATGACCAATCAATAAGGTTTTGCGCGCGCCACTTCCGACTTTGAACATTACATGGTCGCCAAATTCCTCTTGTGGAAATCTTTTGCCGCTAACGCCTAAACGTTTCTCAACGATTCCGCACAACACATCGCAGCAGCGGTTGGCGTATTCTCTGTTATTGCTTGGGCTTTCGGCGTTTACCAGCTCGATTAGGTCTGCGATTAGTTCCTCTTTGTGGGTTGTGAAGTATTCCTTGATGCGGGTTGCTGTTTGTTTATCCATAGTATATATTCCTCCTATGCACTTTATAATTTTAAGCGAGCGATAAGCTCGCCATCATCTTCTTTTCCAGTTTCTGAAAAGCCGAACGATTCATATAATTTTTTCACCGCGGTGTTTGCGGGTTTATAGCTTACATAGCAATGGTCTACCTTGCCTTGGGGGTATTGCTTGATTATGCCAATGAGTTGCGCTAGTGCTTGCTTTCCATAACCCTTGCCTTGATGCTTTTCATCCACCATAAAACGCCAAAGGTAATAGCAATCTTCGTCATAAGCCTCATCGATCTCTTGTTTCAAAAAACCATACATGATAAAGCCGACCATTATGTCATCCGCATAAATGGCATAGGGCACGGCACATACTCCGCTTGCGTTGTATCTTGCATTCCAAGAATAAGCATGTCCAAGGCTAGCGGCGTTATGCGCTACAAAGCCGATTTGCTCTGAAGCTACTTCAAGCGAGATGCATTCCTTCATGTTTTCATCAATAATTGATATTTCCCTAAGCTCGACCATATTAAAACACCATTCCAAGTACAAAATGGTCAAGCACTAAAAACGCCGCAATTGCGAACACATAATACGAGAACACTCTCAAGTTCTTAGTCTTGATGAGTCTAAGCATAATTTTAATCGCGACATATCCACTAACCATCGCTGCTAAAAAGCCTGTAAGTCCTGCCCAAAAACCGACTGTTTCAACCATTACGTTGCCCCTGAAGATATCGTCGAAATGGAACACGAACGCGCCTAAAATTGCCGGGATGGATAAAAGGAACGAAAACGATGCCGCTGTTTGTTTGTCAAGTCCTCTAAATAATGAAGCAGTAATGGTAGAGCCTGAGCGTGAAATGCCCGGCATGATTGCAAACATTTGTACAACGCCCACGAATAAAGCATCAATGAAAGTGATGTCTTTATCACTTTTCTTTCCATTGTCAATGGTGTCCGCGTATCTAAGGAACACGCCCGTAACCACATAAGCCGCCGCTAATAATAGTCCGCCGCTGAAAATGATACTGAGCGAATCGCCCATTAGAAGCACGCCGACAACTGCAGGCAAAGTGCCTAAAATGAGCAGTAAAGTCATCTTTTGGAATGGGTTTTTGATGAGCTTCCAAATCTCTTGCCAAAAGACAACGATAACGGGAATCAAAGTGCCCATATGAACTAAGACGTCAAAGGCGATAAGCTCGTGTTTGTCTAGACCGAAAAGGCCTTGGATAATGGCAAGATGCCCGGAACTTGAAACGGGTAAAAACTCGGTTAAACCTTGGACTAAGCCAAGTATTAATGCTTGCGGAACTGTCATGATGTTTTCTCCTTATGGTTGAATAAACTTGTGTAGACATATGCAAAATAATGTGGTATAATGCACAATTGGGTCTTTGTGAAAATTAAGAATGCTTTTGGCGTTCTTATACAATGTTCACAGTATACACGACTGTGTTAATTTATGCAACGCTGTTTAGCGTTATGAAAGGAATTATTAATGATTAATTTGAAATTTGAAGAAATGAACCTGAGCAATTCGACGCTTAGGGCGATTAAAGACTTGGGCTACAAAGAAGCAACGCCGATTCAGTCGCAGTCGATTGAGCTTATTATGAGTGGGCGCGATGTCTTGGGTCAATCGCAGACGGGTACGGGGAAAACGGCGGCGTTCGGCATTCCTTGTATCGAGCTTTTGGACGGAGCTGATAGGCGAGTGCAGAGCCTCGTGCTTTGCCCGACTAGGGAGCTTGCGATACAGGTTTGTGAGGAGCTTAGAAAGCTTCTCAAGTACAGGGATGATCTAAAAGTGCTTCCGATATATGGCGGGCAGCCGATTGAGAGGCAAATACTTGCCCTCAAACGAGGCGTGCAGATAGTTGTTGGAACGCCGGGGCGCATTATGGACCACATGCGCAGACGCACGATTAAGTTCGATAATGTGAAGATGGTAATATTAGATGAAGCGGATGAGATGCTTGACATGGGATTTCGTGAGGATATCGAAACGATACTTCAAACAACGCCCGAAGAGCGTCAGACGATAATGTTCTCGGCGACTATGCCGAAAGCGATTTTAGAGCTTACGAAAATGTACCAAAAAGATGCGGAAGAGGTAAGGGTTACGCCGAAAGACCTCGTTACTGTTCCAAGTATTTATCAGGCGTACTTTGAGGTGCGCGAAAGGGATAAACTTGAGGCTTTATGCCGTATTTTGGATGTGTCTAGCTCGCAGCTCTCGCTTGTTTTTTGTAACACGAAAAGGCGCGTGGATGAAGTTGTTGAAGCTTTGCAGGAACGCGGATATTTTGCTGAGAGTCTTCACGGCGATTTAAAACAAGCACAAAGAGATATGGTTATGAAGAAGTTTCGCAACCGAACGCTTGAAATACTTGTAGCGACGGACGTTGCGGCGCGAGGGATAGATGTTAATAATATTGATGTTGTGTTCAATTTCGATTTGCCGCAAGATGATGAGTATTATGTCCACCGAATAGGAAGAACCGGTCGTGCAGGAAAGACAGGCAAAGCTTATACTTTTATCGCCGGGCGCGAGATTTATAAGCTTAGGGATGTAATGCGCGCGACAGGCGCGAAAATAGTTCGTGAGCCGCTCCCGACGATTGATGATATTAAAGGACTTAAACATCTGAACTTTGTTGATGAAGTGACGCAAACCGCAAGGGGCGAAATCGACAAATACATTGACATAGTGGAAGAGATAATAAATGAGCATGATTTGACCTCGATGGATATCGCGGCGGCACTCATTAAGATGGGTCGCTACGACGAGGTAAAAGTACGCTCGAACTTTGATGAGAATTACTCTTTTGAAAAAGACAAGCAAACGCGACAAAAACAGAGCCAAGGCAAGTCTAAAGGCGTTGGTGGTTTGGTTCGCCTGTTTATTAATATAGGTACAAACAAAAAAGTTCGTGCGGGCGATATTTTAGGCGCGATTGCGAACGAATCAGGTCTTTCCGGGCGTGAGATAAAGAATATTGATATACACGACGAACACACTTATGTTGATGTGCCTGAGTCGCAAGCTAAAAATGTCTTGAAGAAGATGAAAAATAGCAGAATCAGAGGCTCGAAAGTTAATATTGAAGTGTTTAGAGGCAAAAGTGGCAATGCACGCAAATAAAAATTGACAAACTCAGTGAAGTATTTGTTGATTATGTATGGTTTGTTAGTTTTTGCCAGGTGGTTTTAGTATATTCATACAAAAAAAGCGGAGCAAGCTTTTTCGTAACAGTTTTGTAACAAGTTTTCTTTATAATACAAAGTTGCTACAGGTAATTTTGATAGTTTGGGCTTTGCGCATTTAGCTCAGATGATTCATATACTATAAAGATGTAGCAATGTAAAATATTATTATATGAGAGGTGATTTTTCATGAAAAAAGGAAAAGTATTAGGTATGGTATTGACGAGCGCATTATTAATTGGGGCATTGACGGCCTGTCAAGGGACGCAACAAGAAACACCGACCCCAACGACACCGGAAGCAACCGCTCCCGCTACAACGCCAACACCTACACCCACTCCTGAACCACCACCCGAACCGGCCGATGTTTCCAGAGGCCTTACAGTAGCGACACAAGCAGACACACCAACAGTAGCTCCAGCTAGACATACATCAGTAGTCGGCGGTTACATGAATGCACTTACACACAATGGACTTTTCAGAATAGATCACGCAACGCTGGAACCTGTGCCTGATTTGGTAGCAAGCTGGACAGCTCTAAGCGACACATTGTTTGAATTTACGCTTCATGAAGGAATTATGTTCCACAATGGTGAAGAAATGACGGCTTATGACGTTGTTGCTTCTGTGTACTATGTTAGAACGCTTCCTTACGCGACGGCTTCTCATGGCAGCGTTGTTGATGCTGAAGTAGTTGACAGATACACGTTTATACTTGATACCGGATCGCCAAATGCGATGTTATTTTTTGACCTCAGCCTTCAAGGTAATTTCATTATGCCTGCTGCTTTAATCGAAGCAGGGCACGATTTTACGGCAGAGCCGATTGGATCAGGTCCATTCGTGTTTTATGACTGGCGACTTGGAGACTCTTTAACTTTTACAAGATTCGATGACTATTTCGACGCGGCACGCGCTGCTTATGTTGATTATGTTCATTGGAGAATAATCCCTGAGGGTTCTTCGAGAACGATAGCTCTTGAAGCGGGCGAGGTTGACTTTATTGTAGAAGTTGCAACTGCTGATATTCCTAGAATGCAAGAGAATCCGGATATTACGGTTGAGTTGCGCGAAGGTACGGCGCATAACTTCTTACTATTAAACAACGAGCACCCACCTTTTGACAATGTTTATGTAAGACGCGCAATCCACATGGCTCTTGACAAAGAATCAATGGCTCTCGCAGGTCTTGACGGATTTGCTATCCCTACTTGGGCAAACATGCCGACTGTTTTTGCCGGTTCTTCTATGGAAGGAACAAGAAGTTTTGACCCTGAAGCTTCAAAAGCGTTGCTCGCAGAGCATGGCATTGACCCAACTACTATATCTTTCGAGATTCTTGCAAGTAACGACGTAGCAAGACGTATGGGCGAAGTTGTTCAAGCGAATCTTGGCGATATTGGTATGGATGTTAGTATTGCTATGATCGACTTGGCGGGCTGGCTTACAGTAACAGCTTCACCTGATTATGAGGCGGCTTTCGGCAGCTTTACAGCGACTAATATTCTTACGTTCTTTAGAAGCACATCGCATATTAACTCAATCAATGGTCCGAACAGAAGCCGTATGCAAAATCAAGAGCTTACTGATTTGATTGACCAAGCGATTGCTACAATAGATGCGGGCGAAAGGATTGCTATCCTTGAAGAAGCTTCAAGACTTGCTAATGAGCATGTTGGATTTATCCCTAACTACTTGAGCATGGTTCACAGAGCGTTTAATTCGAACCTCGTAGTTCCTGAGATTCATGCGACAGGTCAACTAAACTTTAACATGGTTTATTGGGCTGAGTAATAAACATTGACTTAAATTAACAATCTGACCCTCAAATATATGAGGGTCAGATTGAAATTTAGAACATAATTGTGCAAGTTACATATTTTAAGGATGCGAATTTTGGCTATTTCGCACAAAAAAAGAAAAAAGATTGATTTTGTAATGATTTTGTAATAAGTCATAGGTATAATAAGTAAAGTTGTGCTTTTAATAGCGAGTTAATTTTGCTTATTGATTAAGCTTAACCGTATTTTTTTAGCTTATGCATCATAAACATAGCACAAGCAGACTTATGGTATTGCCTGCTACCGTACAAACTACGGAGCGGTTCAATATAAACAAATAAAAAAGGAAACCAACTATTTTAAGGGGTGAAAAGGTTTATGAAGAAAATTTTAGGTATAGCTTTGGTAAGTGCCTTTTTAATCGGCGCACTTGCCGCGTGCCAGCAACCTGCAGCACCTGCTGCTCCAGCGGCACCAACAGCACCAACAGCACCAGGTCAACCAACGCCACCTCCACCACCAACACCTGAGCCGCCACCGGCTGAAGCAGGTCTTGGTAGAGGCGTTATCGTAGCAACTCAAAATGAACCACCTTCAGTAGCGCCTGGGCAACACAACGCGGTTGCAGGTTCTTACATGAACGCAATGCACTACAACGGTCTTTTTAGACTTGACGCTGAAACACTTATGCCTGTTCCTGACTTAGTAGAAAGCTGGGTAGCAGTAAGTGACACAGTATTTGAATTTACAATTTACCAAGGCGTTCAATTCCATGATGGTACTTACATGAACGCTCATGACTTCATCAGAAGCTGGGAGTTTGTACGTCAGTTCCCTTACGGTAACGCATCTCGTATGGCTATCGTTTACTTTGAAGCTCTTGATGATTACACAATCCGTATTGATACTTATGAGCCAAATGCTATGCTTTTCATGGACTTGACTCATCATTCTAACACAGTTATGCCTGCTGCGTTAATCGACGCTGGTAATGACTTTGAGTTAAACGTTATTGGTACTGGTCCTTTTGTATTTGAATACTGGAGAGCCGGCGACAGCGTTCACTCTGTAGCGTTTGATAACTATTTCGACACAGCAAGAGCTCCTAGAATCGAGTCTGTAACTTGGAGAGTTATCCCTGAGGGTGCTTCAAGAACAATCGCTTTAGAAACTGGCGAAGCTGACTACAACGTTTACGTTGCGTTCGCGGACATCGCTAGATTAGAAGCTGACCCAAGTGTTGTTATGAGAGCTATCACTGGCACTTCTCATAACAAGCTTCTCATGAACAACGACCTTCCAATGTTTGCTGATTACAGAGTAAGACGCGCACTTGGTATGGCAATTGACAAAGAAGCTGTTGTTATAGTTGGTATGGACGGCTTTGCAATTCCTACTGCTTCAAACGTTCCAACCGTATTCCCGGGCGCTACTTTTGAAGGCGTATATGATTTCGATCCGG